>Ga0209589_1003701_pt1 | contig 26704 bp, 12 predicted proteins | sample CowpeawhiteBW_FD_187525 | JGI IMG/M metagenome (GOLD analysis project Ga0209589, IMG submission 187525) | Root nodule microbial communities of legume samples collected from California USA - Cow pea white BW (SPAdes) (version 2) | ecosystem: Host-associated > Plants > Roots > Nodule | place: USA...
ATGATAGTATGTTATACGTGAATAAAAGATTATATAGGTGGAAGAGATATGTAGTAGTGAAACTCTTGATAACTTTTTGAGAGAATAATTATCATTTAGGTATATAATTGTTGTATTTTATAATTTCTCCTAGTTTACAAATATATATATATATATATATATATATATATATATATATTGAAGGTTTTAAAACTATAATTTTTTACGGAAGACTCTAAATTACAACTTATTTATGCTCAATGGTATAATTAATAGTTTGATTTCTACTCATTTAGATAGTTACATATTTCATCAAAAAGAAATAAACAACAGTTCATTTAAAAAATTTAAATAAAACATAAATAGAAATGAAGAGTATGATTATAAAATAATACATAGTTTAACTTTAACTAATCCCGGTAAGCAGCTCAAGATCACCATAAACATTTAATTGGTAATTCAAGTCAGGAAACTTCATTATTAATCACAAAAATTTCTCATCAATTAATTTTATATAAATACCTTTTATTGCACTCATTAAAGTTTTGCGATTTCCGTGTGACTTTTGTGTAAACAATTTAATCACTCTAATAAGTGTTATGAGAGTCTATTAATCATTCCAGCAACCAGTTAGTTACCACCTAAGGTGTTAGTTAGTAGAATTACTATGAATCACATTAAATAAAAAATAAATTTTACTTGATTAGGTTTAGATTCAACTTTGAAAAGGACGACAATTGAGTTTAGGTTTAAGTAGATTTGAATATTTAATGTAAAGATGCTCCTGATATTTTAATATTTAGATATATGATCTCTTAATTAGGATGACAAAAAATTACTTTACATTTATTGGTAAAATTCGTATAAAATATTAATGAACATCTTTAACAAATACTTATATATAATAATTGTAATGTGTGATTGTGGTCGGTTGAGATTACTTCAAAACAAATGTGTAAATTATGTATAATGGCTGTCGGTTGTATGTTATTTGAGAAGACTTCACATATTATCTCCTTCGATGCTAGCAATTGGATTGTTTTCAAAATTTTACCTTGGGGTCCACTTATAAAGATATGTGTACCATTGACCGGTCACCGATCGGATTCTCCTTGTAATGTCAGCAGCTGGATTGTTCCCAGGATTCCACCCCGGTGTTTATGCAAATTAGGTGTGCCACCATTTGACAAGCCTGACCAAACGACGCGAGAGTGAATTAATTAGTTTGGTGATTAGTGTGTTAACAAGTCACTAATTAAGTTTAAAAAGCAATTATAGGCTTACCTTAATCATGGCTCATGTAGGAAACAATAAATACAAGACAAAGTTATCACTACAAGAAAATACTTCTTTAGTAACAAATTTTAGTGACCAAAAGTTATTAGTCACTATAGTGACCAATTTTTATACCAATTCACAAAGAAAAAAAATTATTAGTTACTAAAATAGTCAATATTATGAATAAAAAATTATAATTGGTCATTAAATTGGTCTTTAAAATTAGTTACCATGATTTTGGCTACCAAAGGAAATTGGTCAATAAAAATTAGCTACCTAGATTTTAGCTACCAAAATGACTTAATTTCTAAATTGGTCTCTAATTAATTACTGATCAATTTAGTGACTAATTATAATTTTTTATTTATATTAGTGACTATTTTAGTAACCAATAATTTTTTATTTTTTCAATTGGTATCTAAATTGGTCACTGTAGTAACTAACAACTTTTGGTCACTAAACTTGGTTAATAATAAAATATTTTCTTGCAGTGATATGGTTGCTGAAACTTTTCTATCACATTTATTACAACATTTATTGCTTTCGTCAATCAAACCATTGCTGACTTTAGCATCAAAATGTCTTTAGCATGTACACCCGATCAACGAACACATAATGAAGTGGATTGAAGATCAAAAACTCTTTGACAAATTTTTTAAGTAGACATTCAGTCCTACATCCAAAATAACAATCATGAATATCTTAATTATATGCTTCTTTGATGGGACTACAAATACTTGATCTTCATTAAGTATTGTTATTAATTCTTATTTTGATATTTAAAAAAATCAAGTGATAAAAATAAATTTATTAGTAGAAAATATTAATCATTAAAAACATGCTTAAAATTTAATTTTATATATTTATACACTTTTTTATTTAGAAATTAAAGTTATTGTTAAAAAAATTAATTTTTAAAAAATTATACTTTGTGGTACAATTTAATTAAATATATATTTTACAGAAATCAAATTTATTTACAGTGTTTCACTATACAATTTTACTTAAACTATATTTTAAAATTAATTTTTTACGTAAGTTTATACTTTAAAAAAAGGCATTTAAAGCTAAAAATTAAAAGCAAAATATCTGCGAATATCCTTAAATTGACACAAAAAATAATGCTTTATCAATTAAAAACATAAAATCAAAATAAACGTTCCTGTAAAAATATGATTTATTTGGAAATGAATTCAGTGAGGATTATTCATATTAGTTGTGACAATACATCTGAGTCATATAATTAAGTGGTCATTAAAAGTTATTATATTTATAAGTTGGGTATTCTTTTATTTAAGGTGAAATATTCTTTTCTTACAAAAGCTTTTGATAATTTTTTTTTTTTCAAATACAATGGAAAAAAGTTTAGTGGTTTTCACACAGGTTTATTTTCGTGGAATTAAACAAGTTCTATTAACTATGTCAATAATTTATTTATGTAGTTGTTTTTAGTAGAAAATTAAAATCACAGGACAATAGTTTATTTGACAATTTTTCCTTTTTATATAATAAGTTTGGACATTTTCTATTTTTACTATGATAAAATTTAGGTTAAATTATACTTTTAGTCCCCATTTTCGTAGCAAAATTTGAATTTGGTCCCTCAATTCTTTTTTATCTCAATTTGTTCCCTATTTTGGGAAATTTGATGCAATCAAGTCCTTTCCGTTAGTGGTGTAGCAACGGTGTTAGATGGAATGCCACATGTCAGCTTTTGGATTTTTTGTACTTTTTATTTATTTTTTAAAAATTTAAAAAAAAATTAAAAATTTGCCACGTGTCAAGCTGACATCGTGTCACATGGCAGTAACAGTGCCATGTGTCACTATTATGCCATGTGTCATTTTCTCATTCTCAATTTGGTCCCTATTTTTTAATTTTTGTCTCAATTTAGTTCGTATATTTTAATTTTTGTAAAAATGATGTAATTTCATCCCCTCCAAATTGAAACAAAAATTATAAAATGTTATACAAATATTTTTATTAAATTTTATTTTTTTATTCAAATTGATTTTTTTATTATATATTTTCTATAAAACTAAGTTTATTTAAATTTGTTTCACATTCAATTTTACTTAAAATTGTAACACCCAATTTAATTAAGTACGCAAAATTAAAGGAAGCGTTACAAGAAAGATAACATAAAAGCGTGGTCTGAGAGTTTTAAACTCAACTCCTTACAACCTATGGCACACCACGATGCCCAAAAGAAAACTAGACGAATAGCTTAACCAAAAGTACATAAATCTAAGGACGATCAAATACGTGGGTCGCAACCCTAAAGAAACTCATACGTAAATATAAACCAGTCCACGCGGACTATGCAGCGGAATCTCCACCCCCTGTTGCCCGTGGGTGTTCCTTGCATCTGCTTACACCAACAAGTTGATGATCATCACAAAAGAGAGTACCACACAGCAGATCACACAACAAAGAAAGTAGGATAAGTTAGAGCACAAGAGATTTCATCCATCAAATCAGACATAATTTCACAACATCAACACTCAAATCAATTAAGCATGTTATGACTCATCAGGCAATACACTAGACTCGACTCGACTCATCCGGATACGTATAACCTGATCGGATTCAGCGATTGCTCGCACTTGTGGTGGATACCTCTGCTCACCCTCGAGCTGCTCACCCCCGAACTATGTGTTACAAGTGTTACAATGAATCAATTTCCCTCACCACAAGGTTAGCCCTTAATGAATTTCAGGCCTGTTGCTACTCTCACCACAGGAGTCAGTCCGCTCTAGATGAGACTAACTGACTCCTTAGAGCGTCAAGATGCAACCTTACCTTGAATCCTTACCTAGTTATACCGATGGGGCACCACCATAGACACCCACTAACAGGGGTCATGGAATTACGTCTCGACCACTGAAGCGCGACCCTGAAAGTCTCACCTAGAGACTCCAAGGATTTACGCACTGACACAGACTAAACACGCTCAACCAATCAAGAAGAAATTCATCATACCGATTAATACATACACACCGCATACTAGTCCTTCATAAACCATTCCTTTCCCTTTTTCCCAGTGAGCTCAAACCAGTTCATCATTCTCAACCAACACAGTGGAATTCCATCTCATGCCAATGCCATGTCAATTCAATGTCAACCACCTCATTTCTTTCACATGCGAAGGTTCACACCCAAATCCATCATTCATAATTCATGGTTCACATCACTCATGCATATTAATTTGTCTCATGCATGTAATAGAATAATCCACACCCAATCAAGCATAAACCGATTCAGAAATTCAAAAAATAACCACAGGAACGCACTGTCTCGCCCAGTCCCTCGCTTAGGTCGAAGGGCCTCGCTCAGGCGAGCCCCTTTCGCCTAGGCGAGGGCTTGAAAAGGACGTTGGAGCACACGCGGGATCTCGCTTAGGTGAGACCCCTCTCGCCTGGGCGAGGTGTTCGCTCGCTCAAAAAGCCAAGTTGGTCGCCTGAGCGACTTTTCGCGCAAAAAGGGTTCTGGGCGAGTCCTTGTTCATCTTGCCTAGGCGAGACTGGCTCGCTTGGGCGAGATTAACAGGTCTCGCCACTGTTTTCCTGTAACAGACACACCCACCATCCCAAACAATAAATTCATGCTTTCCAATCAACATAGTATCATACTAACCACACAAAATTGAAACAACAGCCAAACAATCGTGGAAAACAGAATATATGAGAATGGCCTTAGCTTCCCTACCTGGAAAGGAGTTAACAGCTGGATTCCTAGGTGCGAACAGATAAACGCAACAGCTCCTAGGACGACTTAGTGAACTGGAGCACAAGGACAGAGCGACACAAAAATACTTAGCACAACTCTAGATAGAACTTGAAGCAACTGATCTAAAGGCAATAAGGTGTGGGATGGGATGCAACTTACATGGACTGAAACTAGCTCGAACAAGGGTGACGGAGCTTTAAGACTGAACCCTAGCGGAGCAACGGCTGCGGCTCTAAGCACCAAGAGTGTAGTTTCTGAAAAGTGCACAACTGAACAATTAGGGCAGACTTTGTTTTTATCCCTTAGGCCAGCCCTTAGGCCCAATAGCTTAAGGCATCCCTTACAACTTTAGGGCAGAAACTGGACCTTACAAAAATTGTTTTCAAATTTTAAATTTATTTGTTTTTTATTGTTACATAAACTAGTTAATTTTTCTTAAATTATATAATTGTTATTTTTATACCAACTAAAACATTTGTACATAAATTATTGAATTTTACACATTTTAAAAATATGCAATTATTTAAAATATAAATTCAAAAAACAATATTAAAGTATAATGTAATAAAATTTCAATATAATTTATGAATTTTTTTGTTATTTGCATTATTTTCTATTAACAACTTTAAAACAATTTTAAATAAAGTTTAATGTAAAATATAATTAAAATAAACTTAATCTTGTTAAAAATATTTACTTGAAATATCAATTTTGATAGAAATATTTGTGCACATTTATATATAAATTAAATTTGGTTTCAATTTGGAGAGGGACAAAATTGAACAATTTTTACAAAACTTGAGACTAAATTGAGACAAAACTTAAAATACTGAGACCAAATTGAGAATAGGAAAATGGCACATGGCATAATAGTGACACGTGGCACTGTCACTGCCACGTGACACGATGTCAGCTTGACACGTGGCAAATTTTTAATTTTTTAAAAAATAAATAAATAATTAAAAAAAATTAAAAAATCCTGAAACTGACACGTGGCATCCTATTTAACACCGTTACTACACCACTAACGAAAAGGACTTGATTGCATCAAATTTCCCAAAATAGGGACTAGATTGAGATAAAATAAAATTGAGGGATCAAATTCAAATTTTACTATGAAAATGGAAATCAAAAGTATAATTTAACCTAAAATTTAATGAATTTTGTTTCTAATGCAATGGTTAAATAATGACTGATCTCGGTAGGTCACGTTTTGGTCTCTCAATGGTTTAATGAATGATTTCAATTTTACTGTAATTTGTAATCAATTATGTGATGTTAGATTTAATAATATTTTATTAGGTTTAGTGTGACAATTAATTTTCTATCAATCATTTTCTTCTAAAAGTGATTTGGTAAAAATATTTATTAAAAGTAAACAAATTCTGGAGGCGAAAACTGCCGAAAATGTTAAAAGCAAACAAAACTTATTCAATTTATTTATTCCATTATTTAATTTTGTCTTTTATAAGACAAAAGGCTATAATATTTAATGAGTAAAAATCAATTTATTTTCTTTTCTTTACTAATTTCCGAATTCGAATTACTAATCGAAGAAGTTTTTGAAAAAAAAAATCAATAAATGGTCAAGGAAAATCTCTAAAATTTATCCCACAAAAATAATATTTATCTCATTGAGTTAGCGTTAACACCACGTCCTATATGTAATGTGTCAATTCATGAAATATTTAGCTTTTTATTTTTTTAATTTAAAAAATAAAATAAACTTTCAATTGTCATGACATAATCAGGTCACGTGGCAGTGGTAGTCTGAATTGGCAGTGACAGTGTCATGTGTTAATATTATTGCCACATAGCAGTCGTTGTTTTCAATTTAGTCCATCTAATTTAAAATTTTGATTCAATTTAGTTCCTCTATTTTTTAAACGATCCAATTTTTTTTTCTCAATTTGAGACCAAATTAGTAATTGAGCTTAATTAGAAATTCTATATATATGTTAAAATAATTTTTTGAAATTTATACATCAAATCACTCCACCTAAATATTCAAATTATTTTATTTTTTTACAAGTGTAAAATTGTTCAAGTGTAATTAAACGTGAAAAAATGTAAAAGATAAAATAACTTGAGTATCTAGATGGAGTGATTTGATGTATAAATTATAAAAAATTATTTTAACATGTACATAAATTATAAATAAGTTAATTACTAATTTGGTCTCAATTTGAAGAAAATAAAATTTGATCATTCTAAAAAATAAGGAAGACTAAATTGAATTAAAATTTTAAATAGAGAGACTAAATTGAAAATAATCACTACCATCACGTGACAAGGTCACTGACACATAGCAATTTATGTTTTTTTTAATTGAAAAAATTGAAAATTCTACGAACTGACATGTGACATATACGTTGTTAACGTCAATCTAATTGAAAAAACTAACTTGAACTTTTTTAAAAAAAATGTGAGATTAAATTGAACCTATAAATAATATGAAAACCAAAATAAATTAAACCAATAAATTAGATTACTAAATTACTAATTAAACCTAAATTTCTATTTTGCAACAATAACTTGCTTAGTCAAACACAATTAATTAATTGAGAATGAAATGTAATATTAGACAAACCAATGTAAAATCTTCTTGAATTTTATAATTTCTGGATTAACTTATCTTATTATATTGCATGTTATAATTTCTGGACTAACTTGAAAAGATGGAGTTTTCGAACTAATTAAATTTCTTAAAATCATTGTTAGTTTGTCTGACCAGTATAAATATATTATTTGCGAAATGCAAAAAAGGAAATTTAAAAAGAGTTCACACCTTTCTTCTTTTTGTTTTACTTATTTTTTTTACATTTACTATTAGTCTCATGATTTTTATTTTATCGTTAAATGATGATATAATAAATGAAATATCATAGCATTAAGACATATGTAATGTCACATTATAATAATAACGTATTCACTTTTAGTACCATATAAAATAGTCTAAATAATTAAAATATAAAAACCAAAAAGAAATAAAACATGTTTAAGATTAATTATTGAAATAAAATGACATATATATTTTTACAAATATATATAAACTAAATCCACAAAAATTACAAAGACCGAAATTATAGAATTGAAATTAAAGATACTATTAGAATTTTTCATATTTTATGAAAATTTTCTTGCAAATTTATTATAAAATTTCACAAGAAAAAACTTCTTTTGTCAATTTTTTTAATAGTTATAATTGGTAGTATAAAATTTGTAAGTATTTCCTACAAATTATTTTACAAAAAACTTGATAATAATTTTTTTGTAAGTTATTTTTCATATATTTGTAAGTATTTTAAAAAAAATAAAAACAAAATTAGAAGAAAATAATTGAAACTAACTTTGTAATTTAGATTTTATTTTTATAATTCAATGACGTATGTAGTTAGTATAAAAATTTTACACTTGCCACCAATAACAGTAATGATTGATATAACATTTGAAGATATCATAAAAGTCAATATTTAGATTAAGTACTCTAATTTTCTTAAACTACTCTTTCTAGAGAATAAAAGTTAGTAAAAAAGTGTGCGTGAATACTCTAACTTTTTAAAATCAAAATAATTCAATTAAATATACACAAAAACATAGACAATTCACTATAGATTCCTCCAACACATGGATGGAATATTATTGTGATGATATTTTTAGAAAAAGGAACAGAACATAGATTAGAACTATGATGTTGGTGTTAAACCTAGTGACAACAATGATAAACTCTGTTCTTTTGTCTTGAACGATGTGACGATGAGATTCCACTACTACGAACCTCAAAATGAATCAAAATATCGTTCTGCGTCAACATTCATTCGCAGTTGAAAAGTTAGAATATGAAAACAAAAGAAGAGATAGTGGCATTTTCTTGACGTCACCAAATTTTTAGGGTTTATGCATTCGAATCTGGACAGGAATCAAGCTTGATTCAGTTAGATACTTTTAGATGAAATGTCAACAGCAACTATGAACAAGAGTTGTGACGAAATAAGCTAAATGTGGGTTCATGTTTCATCAATCTAAATCATTGGATCAATGTTTAAGTGTATTAGGGTTTTAGGGTCATTGGATCAAACAAGAGAAAATTTCTTAGACAACCCACAATTTAATTTCATATATTTTACCCACTTTGTGAATTTGGTTCCTCATTTAAAATAAAGATATATTAGGTCACTTATTTAATATAAAAAAACGGAATCATAAGTTAACTTTTTTTTTCTACTTTTATTTCTTCTATTTTAATTAATTAAATGGTTTTTATATCATCTCAAATGAATATTGTGAACTTAAATAAAATACAAAATTAAAAATTTGACAAACGTTATGAATTTTCTGAAATAAAAGACATTTTTTTTTGTTTTAAAATAGAAAGTCAAATTTAAAGATCATAGTAGATAGGAAAAATAAAAATATACCTAAAATTTTATTTTTAAATCATTTAATCCAAGTTTATTTTTCAAATACCTGTGACCGAAAACCCCTAAAAAGTTAATAATTGACGGCTGTGCATTTTTCCAACTTCAGGAATTGGAATTGCATTCTTTTGGGATACGATTATTGTCACTATCATGATGTTGACGTTGAATGCCGATGTTTTAGGAATTTTATCGTAAACTGTGATTTTTAGTTTGAAATTATTTATTGTTTAAATAGTTGATCATCAATTCTGGTAAGTCAACCGAGAAAAGTGATTTTATTAATTTTTTATTAAATATTAAGTATTTTTGTTCCAAGTTTTTTAATTTTGAAATAATTTTATTGTTTGTTTTGAAGATAAGAACAGTTATTTATGTTTTTATATAACCATGAGATTAAGGATTTGAATGCAGAAGTCACGTGATTACATTATCTTGTAGGAATTGTGGTTGATTGAAAATGTTCAAATAATGTTATTGAATTTTGTTTCATGAATTGATATTTTTATTGATTACTTTAGTATCTAGATTATGTATGTTAAGTATATAGTATGTTGTTTCGAACCAAGCTTTAATTATGAGTTCGATAAATAGAATAAATTCCTACATCTTTCTTTAAGAGTTTGATGAGTGTAAATATGCACTCTTTTAGTTAAGGAACCAATGTTTATTTGTAATGAACAAACAATAATATTTGAACAAAGCACAATTTTTGGATTAGGCATTTGAATTAATTAGAAGTTGTATTAAGATATTTCTGGAATTATATTTGAAAATTTGGTTTCATTTATATTATACTAAATGAGGTTGATTTTTTGATATTTTGCTCAAGAAAAAAATTTTGCTCAAGAGAGCATATTTTCTTTCAATCCAAAATATTGTTGCTCAAGCTAAAATTTTATTTCTTCTTCTGGTCTCTTAACTCATTGAATAAAAATGTTTTTATAAATACAAAATTGAATGTTAATTTCCATATATGATTTAATTTATGGTTTTAGTTAAATGAGTTATATTATATAACAATATTTACTAAGGATGGAATTTACATGTTATATGAAAATTATTATCAAGATTGATGAAAATCATGTGAATTTCTAATCTTATATTTGTGATTATATGTGAATTATTTTTTATTTGAGTATTAAGTATTGACGCTTATGTTCTGATGGTCTAACTCGGATAGACTAAGATATCATGTGATAAAAATTTGAGGGGGAGTTCTTTTACACTCACATGTGTAAATGTGCAAAGGTTATAATAAACTTACCTTGATTATTTTTCCTAGATTCGCTTGCAAAATTAAATCTTGCGTATTATGTGTTAGTTTGCGATAGGACATACTTATCACATGTATTTTGGAATGCGTCAATTAATATTTTGTTTGTTGAATATCTTGATATATAGATACACATGGTTTATGTGGTTATTGTATGTTAGATTTTGAATGAAAATGAATTGTTTTGACTTATTAATTAAAATATATTTTTATATATTTTTCCTTAACTTACAAATTTGTTTCAATTTAAGTTTTGGTATTAACATTTTAAAATATTTATTTTAGTTATAATTTTATTTCAATTTCCATTTAGGTTTTAAAAGCATATTTTTCACATTATTTATTTAATGACCGAATCAAATAATTCACTATTATTATTTATAAATAGGTTATTTGTATTTATTATTTATTTCATTTGAAATTTCCTCTTTAAACTTATTCAGTAATAAAAAAATGTAACTACTGTAATGACATAATACAATCTTAAAGAGGTAGTCATCTGCATCGATATTCAATAAACTTCATGGCAAAGAGGGAATGACATGTCCCTAATGAAACTTACATGCCTCGTCTCAAACAATTTATTCATATATTATTGTTACAAAAAAAGTTGACATAAGTACAAACAAAAATGGTTAAATGTACCCTAGTATCTAAGAAATTGTCTAAATTAATTCCATGTCTATATTATTCTAAAAATTTTGGTAGATGCTCGTGAAATCAAACAATATCTAATCTATTCTTTGTCCATCTTTCCATCATATATACATTTTAGTATCTCCCAACATGATGATACTTTTGGCCCTTACACTAACAATAACACTGTTGAATGTTTAACACTTATTATTTACATGTGTGTCATAGTTAGCGATAAGGGTGAATAGAAATTTGGACCAATACCTAATTTAATAACAACCACATAAGAAATACATTAATAACCACTCAAATGAAAATTGTTCTTAAATTTAATGAATGCCTTACGAGTGTTTGAAAGCCTCTAGGTTAACTTCTTTAATATGCATCATTTCCCACTCTCATACTTGTGGATATGTGGTTGTTGTGTCTTTCACATCACATTCTCTAGTTTTTTTTTTCTAGGAACTTGCTATAAAAATTTTATTATATATATTGAGTGCAAAACCTTTTATCAACTTCAACAAGTAAAATTTTAGGGGTAAAACCTATATTTGATCAACTTCAAGTAAACCCCACCAGAATTTTACCAAAAAAATTAATCATATGTTTTCCGGTTGGGTCGAGATATTCTCAAAGGCACACTAGTCTTTTGTTTAGGTCGAGACATATCAGGTAGCTCTATTATCCAGTGTTCTATTTGTTCTTCAGATAACAAGTCTTCTTCACTACAGATGTCAGGATGTTCTCTTCCGATGAGGATGATGAGACCTTGGCGGGGGAGATTGCAAAGACACTTTCACGCTCAAGTTAATTACTAGCAATAAGATAACAAGATTGTAATAAATGATATCACTTATATACTTTGTGAACGATGACTATTTATAATACCTGGATTGCCCCTGCTTGTTGGGCCTAGGGTTACCTTGCTTTTAGGGTTTCCATATATGTTTACTTCCCTATGACTTATCATTTTGCTTATGTGGATTCGTACTACAGTAGTGATACACGTGTCCATAACTTTTTGGTGTAGGTCGAGCACAAAGGTGTACTAGGCCCATGTATGTACACTAACCCCTTAGAGTCGAGACGTGTTAGGTGAGAGTTTTGTTTAGGTTTCTTGGGGAAGTAGGACAAGCACCCTTAAGACCCTTGGATCTGGTCAGATTTGACGGTTGGGAGGCGAAGGGGTGCGACTCTTTACCTTTGGTCATTTCCCTATAAATAGGCTAGTGGGGGTACTAAGGGGCCACTTGTACTCGTTGTGATAGTTGGTGAGATTCCTAATTACTTATTCTTTCTACTTTGTAGGTATGTATCCATCCTCATCTTCTTCTGATTCTAGTTCCCTAGCCAATAATGCCCATTTAGATCGTGTTAGCATGTCTTCGGTAGTCTCTTCCAGTAGTTCCAGTAGTGTCACCACCTCTTTCACGGAGATACTAAGACAACCGAGCAGAGGAACAAACCTATGTACAACAGGTAGGGCTAACACATCCAATATGCTCCTAGGCACAAGGAGGCATCCTCTCATAGATGGTATTGTTGAGACGCTTCTCCCCCTTAGATGGAAGGCGCTCCATATGAATAAGTATATTGGCAATACTGACTCGGATGACTATACACATGTCTACCTTACCCAATAAAAATATTATTAAAAAAAAATATTGATGAAGATAAATTTTGTCACTACTAATATCCTATTTGTAACAAATTTTCTATTGTTACAAATATTTTATAATAGCTGACAAAATGAAAAAAAAAATGACATAAGTTTATTAAAATATTAAAATACAATTTTACTAACATGTAAATTAATAATTAATAATTAATTATTATTATTTATTAAAATATTTGTCTCAATAATAACGTGTTACAAATTATTTTATATTTAATAAAAAATTTATTATTATATATAATATTTGTGGAAAAAAATACTAAATTTGTGTTATTTTGTCAATGTTGTTTTTTGAGTAATATAGGTAACAGTGATAAATTTTGTATTTGTCACAAATTTATTAAAATTTATAAAATATATATATCACAAATAATTATTTATTAATGAAATGTTATACGATAAACTTATTTTTATTAGATAAAAATATAATTAATAAAATTTTTAAATATTTATAAATTAAAAATAATCATATAATAGTAATAATTATTAATTGCTAATAACAAAATTAAATTAAATTTGTTCTAACTTCACTAAAAAAAATAATTTTTATTAGCGTGTTTTTTGTTGAGGTTATACTAAACCGCTAAAAAGAATGTTATTTCTATTATTTTATTCTAACCGCAACACATTTATATCATTTAAATATTTTTAACTTTTTATTAAGATGTAATTTGAATATTTCACATCGTTTTTTTTTTCTTGTGTACCGTCTTCTTCATCTCCTTGCTTGGTTTTTACTTCTTGAGCTCATAATCAATGGACTCTCACATGTTTATTCAATTTGTTGTCTAAAGTTTTCAGAAGCTTCTGAAATTTCTGCAACCATCCAAAGAGGTATGTGATAATGTTATTTTTTTCAAATTTCATGTGAGATTTCTCATCTTCCTTTGAAGCAACGTGACCTATTTGTTATTGTCTTCGTAAAATAGTAGTAATTTTCTACTCTACTATTTTTTTTTATTTAGTGTCAATGTTTGTAACTTTCAATTCTATTGATTTTTTTTCATTTTGCAACAAAAGATCTAATCACGAATAAGCATGGCTAAGTATGGATTTATAATGAGAAATATAAATACATGCGACATGAGTCAGAGCTAAAAACATGCCAAGAAAAAAACAAACAAAGATAACACTCACAAAGTAATGTCTAGACCTCCGCTATCCAAAACACCAAGATTCACTAGGTACACCCCTTTGAACGCCCCCAAGTTTTTGGTACTACAGGAGGCTTTGCATGCCGACCTTCTCACTACCTTGAGGAAGGGAAACTCACCTCCCAATGCAGACACACTCGACAATGCTTTGCATGCCACTCTCTCCTTCACCAACACAGATTTTAAGGCCATAAATACTAAGCAGGATGACCCAACGATGATAAAGGTGGAAATAGAATGTTTTGCGATCAAGAAGGTGTTAGTTAATCAAGGAAGCTCAATAGAGATCCTCTACTGGGAAATGTTCAAGAAACTACAAATCCTGAAGGACATGATGTGTCCATACATTGATGAACGTTGAATTTTCAGGAGAAAGAGTAGAAACCTAGGGATATATAGACTTGTACACCACGTTTGGTGAAGGCAACACCAAGACTATATCCATAAAGTATTTTGTACTTGACGCAAACACTTCGTACAACATTTTCCTCGGACATCCCTCCATAAATAGCTTAGGAGCTATTATATCAACACCTCATTTAGCTATAAAATTCTTATTCTCGACAGGAGACATTATCACAGTTCATGTGAATCAGAAGACATCGCGGGAATGCTACATCGCTAGTTTGTAGCTTCCTACACCACAAACTCCTCCAACAACGTATAGAAAGATACTCCCTAGAATGAGCATGAAGCTAAAGATATCGACCCAAAGGGAACACCAAGTCTTTTACAATGATCCCAGAAAAGTGTTTACAAATTAAAACTACTCTCTCAGAACAAGATGAGGAAACGTTGGTTGTCGTTCTAAAAGACAATATTAAGTCATTCACCAGCATAGCAGCAAAACTACCCGATATACATCCTAGAGTAGCGTGTCACAAGCTAAGGAGGTCAAGCCTGTAGCCCAAAAGAAAATGTTGACTCAGCTCGACCTTCGGCCTAGACCAACTAAGGTCGATCATCAACCCAAGCCAACTCAAGTCGTCTATCAACTCAGTTGACTTAGCTCAACCATCGGTCCAGACCGACTCGGCTTGACCTTTGTCCCGGACCGACTCAACTCGAACTTTCATCTCGGGCTATGTCGTCCCAACCTACGAACCGACTCAAATCGTATATCAACCCTGGCCGATTTAACTTGGATCAACCATTGATCTAGATCGACTTGGATCGAGCATTGGTTAAAATCGTCTCTGCTCAACTTTTTCGTCATGTAATAACTCAATTCGACTTTCGCCACGTACTAACTTGGCTTGACTTTCGTCATGTACTAACTCGACTCGACTTTTGTCATGTACTAACTCGACTTGGCTTTCATTACGTACTAACTCGACTTGACCTCAATCTCAAGCTAACTCAGGTCGAGCTTCATGAATAGAGTGATAGTGAAAGGAAATGAGTGGATTTTTCAAATTTCTTTATACTTATGAAAGTATTTGAGATTCTTTTATTTCATTCATTTGAAATACTTCTAAATTTTCTTAAATTTAAATTTCTTTTTAATTACTTTATCCAAACAAGTTATTTTGGTATAAAATATTTTAAATTTTTCAAATAAATAAATTATCCTTCTAAAAACTTCATCCAAATACAACATTAAGAAAATTACCCCCATAGTTACAAATAAATGAAACTTTGGAGTCTAATTGATGGGTATATCTCATTTCCTTAAAAATCCCTAATATTTCCAAATAACCCCATCTATTTACGTTATAGGACCATGTAAATAACTAACAACATATTTCATTTCATACATATTAGCAAACTCTCCCATGGTCAACTTCGAAAGATCCCTTGTACCTAAAAATATAATAGTTATATAACACTCTCAGATACGAGAATTCACAAATAAACTATAAATATTATAAATAAAACCAATGGCACGTACACTGACAAACAAATAGTGAACCACTGACTAAAAGTATTTGGGTGTTGTGTGACAAAGTGAACTAAAATTACAACTCATAATTAATTACTCAAGCCAGCCAAAATCCTATCTGTGCACTATTTCAATCTCTTCGTTAAGCAGTGAAAGAAACATCACAACATTAATCAAATAGTCACAAATGATATTGACCTTAAGAAGTAAATGCAAAACCAGCGAACTCCACAAACCCATAACGACTCAAAGACACCTCAGATACCAAGCAACGACCACCAATGTATTCTTCAAAAATCTCACCAACAAACCACTGATCCAAAAATATTTGTACTTCACTTTAAGTGACCAATTAATTTCCACCCAGAAAACAATGTCAAATTACTATCACGGTTCACTCTATTGCTAACTAATGCAATGACATCAAAAGAAATTACATTAACTCCTTTTATACCTTGAAAATGCCCATAAGTTGACGCTCTTAAAGGTTAATCATGTGAGGCTCATGACTCTCCTCAAGATGTTGGAAGGATAGAATCTCTAAAGCGTGAGGGAATTGTCTTCAGCATATAAACTATATGCAAATTGATCACTAGCACATTGCAGGCAGAAAAGGACTTCATTAATTTATCAAAAATAAGACTAAATACACATTTTTTTAAAAAAATATACTAAAATATTAATTACTTAATTAACTTATAAGCCATTTAGTTTAATTAAACTTAACATAGATAATTATGAAAATAAAAGTTTGTAATTTAACAATTGAATTGAAAAAACATTCAGTTACTAATAATTTAACATTCGATAAGAATTTATTATACCTGTTAATTCAAACAGTATACTTTTTATCATTAACATTATTGTTCACATGAATGAGTTGCATTAATAACATATCACTTCGAAGCACTATGAATCTTAAACTACTTATGCATAGATGGAATTCACAATTTACAAGCTCCAGCGTCCATGAAGGCTGTCTTCGTAAAACATAGGAATACACATGGATTTATTTGAACCCCGTAAGTTTATCAAAGAAAAAGCTACTTTTTGATTAAAATAAAAGCCATATATAAACCAGATACAGATAAAAATATGGTGTTGGCAACCATAAAAGTTGAAATGAATTACAGCAATCATAACCAAGATGCTTTGCAACTAAATCTAAAGATGAACAAAACCTTGCCCATTTCAATTTCATGACAAATGAAACATAAAATACTGCCTAATAATGCTGGATCATGAAGCCACATCACACTATCAACACAGTATTCTTAAAACATTAACCCCACTGTCAAGGCAAGCATTTAGCAAGAATGACAAGAGCACCCTTCGCAATCATGCCTGGTTTGCACCACCCCTTGTACGTCCACCCATTCGGCCCCTCCCACGTCCATAACCCCTTCCTCCACCTCTGCCTCTTTCATAACCACCACCTCTTCCACCTTCATAACCACCACCTCTGCCGCCTTCATAACCACCACCTCTGCCGCCTTCATAACCACCACCTCTGCCACCTTCATAACCACCACCTCTGCCACCTTCATACCCACCACCTCTTCCACCCTCATACCCACCACCTCTTCCACCCTCATACCCACCACCCCTCCCACCCTCATACCCACCACCCCTCCCACCTTCATAACCACCGCCCCTCCCACCCTCATACCCTGCACCTCCACCCCTGCCACCATCATAACCTGTACCTGTTGCAAAATGCGACAGTTGAAGGATCAGATTAAACCTGGACGAGAATCTTTCAGGGCATACATCCTTAAAAATTTATAACAAGTTTTTCCTTTCTGATAGGATCGATGCGAACACTGAGAAAAGCATATACTTCAGGCATAGACACAAGACTAGGTCAAGAGTAGAAAAAAAACTCTATCCATAGACAACAGTTGAAAATAATCCCATAGATGGAAAACCTCATAACACATCACAAAAAATAGGGAGAATAAATATCTAATAAACTTACCACGATAACCCCAACCTCTACCTCGCCCACCACCTCGTCCCCGGTTTGAATAACCCCCATTATCTGCAGTGGACAAAGCACAAATAAAAATTCTAATAAAAGAGAAAGGTATATAAGCATCCAAAATTAAGATGAACAATCAAAGCAAATGAAATGCCCAATATATTGAAAAGTACATAAACCACCAAAAATAATATGAACAACCAACGCATTACAGCTCAATGAACAAAATGGATAATACCTTGATAATTTGCATAACCCCCCTGGTAGTATCCATATCCACCTTGATAATTTCCATAACCACCTTGATAGCCATAACCGCCTCTTCCCCAATTCCTTCCTCTTCCTCTCCCCCGACCCCGACCTCGTCCTCGCCCATATGAGTCTAAATTAAGATATTAGATGTGCTGAAAGTTAGAAATTATTGTATTTAACAATTTCATTATTAATTATTGTAGTAGCTATATCCAGAGCACCTTCATTTACAGCATTATATGGAACACGTGCTGGTTTTATAGGTTGCTGCTGATAATTGGTGTGTTGCTTTGGTTGTTCAACGTTACTTGGAGCTTGATACCTGTAAACAAAATTGTATAGAAAACATTCCAGATTTGTCAGATCAAACATCCAGAAGAGGATTCCAGATTTGTCGGAAAGACCATTTTTACTGGCAATAACTCAACCGAACAAAAAGATTGAAAATAGGGCCCCAATTTAGTTAAACTCACCCAGGAGAATTTTTGTTTAATTCTCTAGCTGATAAGGTGATTGAGATCATAGAAACATGTCGAGTCATTTCCACACTGCATTAAAAGTAGAAGTTCAATCTTAGCCACCAAACATACATAAATGCATGCAGGTTAAAACTTCATATAACACTTACGGTACAAGACCCTCTTCAATGGGTTCCCACACATCTGTTATGCTAACTGAGCTGATGCCAGTATCTTGGTGCAGCCTGGGAATTCTCTTCTGTTTAAGATGAGAGCCAACTATGAAAACCAACCTCGATTTTAATGTTTCTCATATCCTCTAGACTATATTATATGAAATTTTAACCAACAAGTTAATATAAATTTATATGCCTGGTAACTTTCCAATTTCCACAGCCAATTAACTTAGTTATTTGCAATTTTTGTGTTCAACTCCAATTCACAACATAGACCTAACAGTCATTTGCATGCATTTCAAAGTATATACAAGAAACACAAGGATATCTTTCAAGGAAAAGTAACCTTTAAAATCTCTGCAATGGCAACTGTCTTGCTGATTGCTTGTCCCATTGCCTTTAAGACAATCTCTCTTGCATGCTTTTCCTGGATAAATTACAACAGAAATCAATAAGAAAGGATAAGCATGGATAATAGGCATAATTAATTGAAGTGTATTAAACATGATAAAAAATACATGGAGAGATGCACGTACATGAGTGTATATAGTTTTAGTCATTCATGACTATGCAGACACAACAAATATACTTAAAAATAACTCGTACATATTATATTTACTACAAGGACTACGTCAATTTTATAACTAACCAGGCCAATCACAAGCTTCAACAAGTCAACCAAAACTTTTTTTTTTTTCCATTTAAAAAGTGTATAAAGCTTGAATCAATATATTTTCACAATCTAAGTTGAGGAAAAAGTGCTCACAATCAAACTAATATCATAAAGATAAATGTGAGAGATAAACTAACTAGAAATGTTCTTTTGTGAATGGAAAAACAAAACTTATCATATAACAGGTTAACAAAATGATATATAACTTGGAGTGTGTGTGTGTGTGTGTGTGTGTGTGTATATATATATATATATCAGTATCTGGACATAAAATGAACAAAAGATATCAATTCACAATAGCACAAATAACAACACATTACACCGGACCAAATGTTTACCAACATAGGTTTAAACAAGTTAGGCATAAGTCAAAACACACATTCATAAATCAGAAAATAAAGCAACATGCATGAATCTCGAGCAAATTTTGCATAATGTCAATTATGCAACAATATTAAGCTATGCCATTTGGAGAAGAGAGTTGGACAGTCGAGAAATAACCTAAATTTTAAGAGGATTGGAAAAACTAGCACAATCAACAGATTCTTTTATTGGCTATGTGAATTTTCAAGTGATCATATATGCTCATTGGGGAAACATCAACAAACTAAATGTTCTGTCAATTGTGGCACAGCCTGGGTTGGATGTGACCAATCAATTTAAAGCACTTAATGGTATTCTAACAATCATAATTACAATTTACAAAAGATTCCTAATTGAACTTCGGATTGGAATTGTTGCAATTATTTATTAGATTGAATTGGACAATTTGAATAAAACATTGTATATTATCCGTTACTGTGGTTATTGTTATTAGTGCAACAAAAGTGAAAAATGGAGTAAGGAAGTAAAATAAAGATAAAATAAGATTGGTAAAAATTCAATCAGAATAATGTAGAATAAACACCTATACATGAGAAGATCAGACTAAATCATAATAGAAAGTGTGCTAACGTTAGAGAACCAACCAAGGCATCAGTGCAAAAAATATCAATTTTGATCTTGTGAATTTCGTATCTGACAGGATTCAAAAGCATTTATTGATCTATGCAGCGAATGCCATCATGTGCAGTAACGTTTGACATATTGATTTAGTCCTGATACTTCTATCGCAAAACTTTCTAGTTAACAAACACAACATACTTAATTTGTACTATTCTCGGTCTGTATATATACACACGCACACACATAAATAACACGCACGATTGAATACATCCGTAATTAATAAGATGAATCTTAGAGAAACATAAAAGAAGTAAGGGTTGAGTAAAGGAAGAGAGGGTAATAGAGTGTGCTTGGTGGAGTTTGAATAGCAGGGGGCAGCAATCAGTAGGGTTGTAGAGAACAGATAATGCAGGTGTTGGCCATAAATAGTAAGGTGATCAGTGGGCTGGAGTTCTCGACGACGGATTTAAATTTGCTGCAGTTTGCTTTAAATGTGAATAGGGGAGAAAAATGAACACAAGGCTTAATGTTTTCTGGTGCCATATATGCTGGGGATGCTACAAAAATAATTTAAAACAAATAATATGGTGAAAAAAGTCAGTGAGAGCAAAATAGTGCTTCAGAAAGGATGCAATAGCATCGCAAAGAGCTCTGAAATGATGCAATTGACGAACAAGACCTCTAAATGCTTCCTGACTGAAAATCCATAGCGGCCACCAGCCACAAAGAGCTTCAATGGTATACGATTGGTCACACGTTTTAGCATCGTTTCAAAAGCTTGGCTGATATACAAAACCCTAATTCCATATCCATAGCACAGCCTTTTAGTGTACTTCCCCTAAGCCTTCGAATTGAAGCCACAATACTATGACTTTGAAGGCCTCCGCAATAGGATAGGAACCAAAATAGAAGCCGCATGTCACATTTTCCCAAAATTTTGGCAAATGCCAAACAACCGCTACGTCAAACCTTGACATTTCCTATTGCAAGGAATAACTGCCAATTTAAATCAGTCATGGAACAAACAGGCAAAACACGCACATCGTACATCACCCCATTCCGCAATTACCATATGTAAGCGCCCATGTTTGTTATCATCATAATAAAACATGACAAATCGATCATCGATCATCAAAACACGAACCCCAAATAGTGAAACAAAACAAAAACATCATATCAAAGCATGTAGCCAACAACCTGAACAATAAAAAAACCGAGACAATCTCCACACTCAACCCACAGAAAATGCATTCTAACACAAATAAAGGGTTTCCATAACCAAAGACCAAACAAAAACAAACCCAAACACAAAATGCCACCAATCACAAACCAAACCCAATCAATCGAACCCCGACACACCAGCATTGAGCAAACAACCAGAAGAACAAATAAAAAAAAACGAATCCCAAAGCCAGGAAATGCAACCCTCAAAGAAAACCCCAATCAGTAGAAAATGCGAGGGTTTCTCATTCAGCGGAATCATCGACTCATTCACCAAACGGTAACTGAACATCAAAGGACCTGAAGAAGCGAAGTGGCGTAGGTGATGTAGTTGCGAATAGCGCCCTGAGTCGTGATTCGGATCTCATTCTCGTTGATAGGAGACTCTGGCTTTGGTTTCTCCACCTTCTGGTACCTATCCATGGCTATGCCGAGAGAGAGAGAGAGAAACAGAGTAAAAGAAGAATAGAGAGTGAAACACTGAAACCCTAGCGTTAAAACCCTAGGGAAGAAGAGAAAAGAAAATAGAATAGAATAAAAGGGTAAAGTGTTTTCTTAAACCTCAGGCTCCGTATTATTCTCAGGTTTGTTTACTCTGCTTTGCAGGTGCAGGCGGGTATCTTATGCTCCTCTCTCACCCGCGCGCGTGCATTTCACGCACTGCTGCGATTCATTTTCATTGGGACCTTCTCTCTTGTTTTCGGATAAAGGACCTTTTATTTCATTCCTTTTGCGAAAACGGGTAACGGATAGGTTGTTTCGCAAGCGTGGTACATGTGCTTTCCTTTGTTAGACACATAATTTTACTCTTTTTTTTTCATTTTTAAGAGATTATGCAGATCATATATGTTTCAATTAAAAATCAACGTAAATTATGAAGTTAAAATCTTAATTTTCAATAAAAATCATTGTAACGTTTAGAAAATTCTACCTGAATTTCACGTCTTAGGTACAAGTTTAACAGACTTTATTTTTTATTAAAATAAAACGATTCAATTAAATATAAATTTTTTCCAGTACATATATTATCACTATCAAAATTCAGTTGTGACTTAACGTAAGATGATGAGATTTATATAAAAATTAGAAAGCACAAATTAACCAGGTATGGTATGTATGCAATTGGATTCAATTTTTACAATAAGAGCCAAAATCTAAAGAAATCACAATATTTTTTTAGGTATGACTATTAAAATGGTTTTCTTCAATTTAAGAGTCCCTAAAATTTTAACATAATTTTTACGAATTTTCTTGGAAGTCGAAAACTTGTGAAAATCTTGCCCCTTATTTAATTTTGCGCGAGTACCACTTTTATTTAATTAATTACAGTTATAATTTTGTAGTATGAACTTGTAATTAATTTTAACTAAGAGGACATGATCAGTTAAAAATGTTATTAGCGCGATGAATTTAAGTAATTGGAATAGATAAGTTGGAATAGTAAAATAGGAAAATGTTATATAACAATCTCTCTGACGTAATATTTTCAAAACTCGATTATTCACAAAGATTTATTGAAAATCAGGTGGCTTGATGAATCTTATTTTTTATTTAATTATTCTCCATTATGATCTTTTAGTTTTTAATAATTTTTTAAATGTTAATATAGATAATTTCTTAAAAGAAATGAGTTAGAAAGCATGATGCGCTACATTTCATTTATATATATATATATATATATATATATATATATATATATATATATATATATATTGGCGGAGGATTAAAAGGGCCTGTTTTCTTGGGTGGATTAAACTGTTCACAGAAATAACCGAGCGCGGATTGATGAATATAGTTGTGTTCCATTGCATTGATTTGGACGGATAAGCGAAGGCGGAGTTGAGGGATCTACAATTTTTTTCATCCATCATCCAAGGAGAAGATTAGCGAGTATTATGAGCACATTATCATATTGCCCTCGCTTTTCATTTCACACGCAGTACAATATTGCATGAGAGGTGTTGTGGTTGGGCTGTGATTGGTGTTGCGGGGTGGTGGCGTGAATGGTGTTGGAGGTGGAGTGGCGCACCGATGTGTTGGGGTGGTCATAGATGGCACTGGCAGGTGAGGGGTGGTGAGCGAGGCACCGGTGTCATTGTTGCGTGAGGTTGGATGGCACCAGTGTGGGCACCGGTGTTGTGAGTGATGTTGCAGGGGGCGTGGCAAGTGTTGAGGTGGTGAGTGGGTGGCACTAGCAGGTGAGGGTGGTGAGTGAGGCACCGGTGTCTTCCAGTGGTGGTGAGGTGTTGTGTATTTGCGTGAGGTTGGGATGGCACCGATGTTGTGCTGAGAAGAGAGAGGGACGACACCGGTTACGTAACCGGTGCCTTGTTTTCGAAGGGGTTACGTAACCGGTGTTTTCATAAAATTTGACTTTTTTTATTTTAAAATTTTAGGTATAATTAATCGTATAGTACCAAGTTTGGGGCTAGTGTGTCAAATAGGTACCCGGTTTTTAAAAAGTGTCAATTGCATCCCAATTTTTGAAAATTGCTTCAATTAGGTCCCTTTCAAACAGAGTTGACTAACGCCGTTAGTCAACGTGCCACGTGTCAATCTGTGGTTTTTTTGATTTTTTTTTTTTAAATTTAATTTTTTTTTATTTTTAATTTTAATTTTTTTTAAGAAAAATTAAAAATGCCACGTGTCAAGTCCCTGTGTGTGCCACGTGGCATTGTCAGTGCCACGTGACATTGTAATGCCATGTGTCAGTGTTTTCCGTTTCAATTTAGTACCTACTCATGTGTATTTGATTCAATTTTGACCTAATAATATTTAATAATTAAAATATTTTTTTATAAAATTAAAAGTAATTAAGTATAAAAGTTTTACAAAAATTAAATATTTGATATTTATATTAAAATTTAGTGGTAAAAGTTATTTTATTAAGTCATTTTTAATAAAAAAAAATTAGTATAAAATTCATACCAATAAAAATTTTGATTTAAAATTAGTAAGAGACAATATTGTTCTATTTTGAAAAAAAAATAAAAATTAACAAAACATGAGTACTTAATAAAAAAGTAATTAATAAAGTAATATGTTAAAAAGTCGTTTTTAATTAAAAATATTAGTATAACATTTATACAAATAATAAATTTGGTCTGAAATTGAGAGAAACATTATAAATATTAGTACTTAATTTTGTAAAAATATTTATACTTAATTAATTTTAATCTTATAAAAAATGGATTACAAAATATTTTAATTATTAAAAAAAAATTGGGATAAAATTGAATCAGATACACATACTTAGGTACTAAATTGAAACAAAAAGACATATATGGGGACTAAATCGAAATCAACACAATGACATCTGATAGTGACACTGACACGTGACACACACAGGGACTTAACACGTGGCATTTTTAAATTTTTTTTTAAAATTAAAAAAATTAAAAAATTAAAAAAAATAAACTTTTTTAAAAAAAATCAAAAAAATCATAGATTGACACGTGGCACGTTGACTAACGGCGTTAGTCAACTCTGTCTGAAAGGGACCTAATTGAAGCAATTTTCAAAAGTTGGGATGCAATTTATACTTTTTTAAAACCGGATACCTATTTGACACAGTAGCCCCAAACTGGGTACTATACAATTAATTATACCAAAATTTTATATAATTATAATATTTTTTTAATTCGTATTAATTAATTATAATTATTTTTATAACATCAAATTACAAAATCATTTTCTTTTTTTACACAAGAGTATTATGGTAACTTAATAAATATATCTATTTTAACATATAATTTTATCTATCACATCAATCAAATCTTTCACTAACTTTCATAAAAATTATCTCCAAATCTACTCACTTTACCCTCTAAATCCACTCAAAAAAACGCAAATATTCATCCACCTAAATCTACACAAATTCATCTTCACACTCTCCCCCATATCCCTCTACACAAAGGAACACACCCTAAAGGGGCAAGCAGGGGCCACGCCCCCCTCCCCCAATCTTTTTTATTTTTTTTTCATTATTTTGTATTTATTTTTTTAAAAAATTATATAAATTTTTAAAACTATTTGTATTTTTTTAAATTAAATAATATTATATTCAAAATTAATAAAAATTAAATTAAGTATTTATTTATTTATTTTATAAAGTACAATAATAAATAATAAAATATAAAATTAAATATATAAAGAAACAAAATTATTAAGATATTTTTTATTTTCTTTTTTATTGTCTTTTGAGTTTTTCATAAGTTGTATTCTTCTTTCATGCTTATTTATTTTCTTTTATTACTAGAAAAAGTTAGACATAAACTCAGTATTTTTATTCTCATCTTTTCATATTTTCTCTTCCATTATTAAATAAATAAATAAGGTAATTTTCTCCTATCTCACTTGATAGTGAACTATTTGTTTAACATTTAACATTATTTTTTATCTCATAACCTTTTTGTATATTCATTTTTTATTAATATAGAAGAAGAAACAATGTACTATGTGATTTTTCATAGTCGATTTTTAATTATAACTTGATTATCATAGTTTTTTTTTAGTAATTATGTCTCTCAACTTTTGATTAGATGATGATAAATTATTTTTTAGTCTTAAAATTATTTTTTAAATAGGTATATTAATGAAAAACAAAAGAATAAATTTATTTTTTTAAATTGATAAAGAAACTACTAGTGAAAATGAAAACATGATAATATGGTTATTTATCGCATAACAATAAAATAAAAGCTTGTGAATATTTTTGAATCAAATACATGTTAATAAAATGGAAGATGAATATTTTGCAGATAATATGGTTATTTACATCGAAAAAAAATTAACTGAAAAATTTAATTATAATTTAATTACTCTCAGTTCAAAAATATGAAAAAATGATAGACATTTCTTTATATATGTGTAATTTCTTTGATAATTATAAATGTACTAGATTATGTATTCATTTTTATTGAATTAGTCATAATAATATTAAATATATAAATTTTGAGTATATTATTTTGG
>Ga0209589_1003719_pt1 | contig 26639 bp, 11 predicted proteins | sample CowpeawhiteBW_FD_187525 | JGI IMG/M metagenome (GOLD analysis project Ga0209589, IMG submission 187525) | Root nodule microbial communities of legume samples collected from California USA - Cow pea white BW (SPAdes) (version 2) | ecosystem: Host-associated > Plants > Roots > Nodule | place: USA...
TTACTTTATGCTTTATGCCTTTGCTTTACTCTCTCCTCCACATCATTTATGCTCCCCAATCACCATGCGCCACCTAGCATTGCTTTCTTACTCCTAATTAACCTACAAAGCAAATAAACATAGATTGGCATGTTGGCTTAAGTCAAGTCAACTATAGTCAACAAGTCAAACCTAGTCAAAGGTCAACAAGTCAAACCTAGTCAAAGGTCAACAAGTCAACTAAAGATTATTCAACTAAGTCAACTTAGGAAATCAAAAATAACAAACACAAATGAAAGGGATGAAGGATTAGTGAACTTCCTTTCTAAACATGCTTAGTCTTCTTAAGCATGTGCCTCCATCCTTGGTTGGGGTCAATCCTTCGTCAGAATGGTATGATGCAACTCATTACAAATATGCGTACCTAAATGCACACTACTGTACAAAGGAAAACTTATTGTGCAAAGAATTTTGAAACACTTTTATCAAAACAATTTTTCACAAAAGACTTTAAGAATTTCTAAAGAGAAAATTAGATAAAAGTGATTTAGAAATGCTCCTAGGAAAGGGAGGTGAGTCTCTTGTACATGCTTAGAAACCAAGCCTTTCCTAACCAGAGATCTCTAAATAACTTTCACAAAATTTCTCAATGAAAATTCTAAGAGAAAACAACTTTTGATTGTAAAAAAACAATTTTTTTTGAAGTGTGTGGAAAAAATTAAAACTTAAAGACCAAAGGAAGGTCAACTAGGTGGTAAAAGAAAGGCACCTAGATATCACAGTGACCTAAAACAGAAAATCAAACATACCTATCACAGGCACCTAGATATTTCGCACAACAGCTCCACCTTCAATAAGGATAAACACCTATAAGGCTACCAAAAAAGAGTGAGTCTTCAGAGCAAAGAAAGCTAGGAAAATCAAGTGCTTCCACTTAAGAATAGAAAGACAAAAAATCAAGAAAGGCTCAAATTTAAAACTGGACTGCATCAATTGACAGAATAAATGGACAAAGTCAAATGAATAAACAAGAAAGACAAACAAGGAAAATAAGGTAAATCAAGAAAGATGGTACACAAAAAGAACCAAAGGAATAGGTCTAGAATATGATTAACAAAACATGCATCTTGTAAGACCCGCAAAAAATTAATTAATTAAATAAATAATTAATTAATAAATGTGGGTAGTAGAAGCTTTATGGCATTAAATTTTGATTGGCACGATGTGGAAAAGTACTAGCTCAATTGATTGAGAGTACTTTATATGTGTAAGAGCACTTGGGTTTGAGTCCTATGTATGCCAAATTTGTGTTATTATTTGTTATTATTTTTAAATATATGTTAGTCATGCTGTGGAATAATATGATATTTGAATTATATTAGTTAGCATGAAATAGGAATTTGGCATGATGGTTTGGCATTGGTTTGGCATTGCATGGTTATGGGTTCAAGTCTTAGAAAACCCAAATTAAACTTTATTTTTGCCATTTTGAATTTTGTTGTGAATGTGAAGAGTTGAAAGAACCCTGGATGAATTGGGCAGCCTAGGAGTGGCTGAAAAACAGTCCATAATGCACTCATGAATGACAATAAACACTAGTTTTAAATCATTTTCGTTTTATTCCATTAAACCATAATTAAGCTCCAATTTAAAAGGCCAATTAGTGGTAGAAGAGAGGGTTTTGGTAGTTTGTCATTATGCTAGCAAAGGAGAGAACGAAATTTGAGAGTTGTGAGGTGGGGTGGATCATTGGACTGTATAGAGGAGAGTCAAGGAAGGTCATTGGAATCAAGGGAGAATTTTCAAGTTCCAAAGTTAAGCTAAGGAATCCAGGTTAGGGGAGTTGTAATCGTTATTTTATTTTGTGTATCGATTATGTATGATGAAATGTATGAAACTGGATGCAAGCCATGTGAATTCTGTCATTTTCGTGTTTTCTAGAAATTTTCCAGAAATCGCCTGGCGGGCATTCAAAGCCGCCAGGCGGCTTATGCTATTTTGTGGTGTTTGTGGGTTCCAGAGATGGAACCGCCTAGCGGCACTACTTTACCCGCCAGGCAACGCTTGGAGACTTACTCAGTTTTCTGGGTTTTTGCTTGAACTGCCTGGCGGTAAGGATCAACCGCCAGGCGACGCGAACCTTTTCCCTCGTTTTTGGTATTTTAGGGGGCCTAGGCTGATTTTGTTCAGGAGGAAAGCTAACCAAATCCTTAAAGAATGGCTTAGATATCATAATGTTGGTATAATCACGAAATTTAAGTAGAAATTGAATGGAACAGTAGTAGATATTTTAGGGCTAATTATGTAGGATTATTTCAATTCGCACTGTGTTAATTGGTAATTGTTGTTGGAATGGTATGTTATGAATTTGAGGAATGAACCGTGATTATGAATACATGAGTGAAGCCATTGGGTAGTTAATCCGATTACAATCAAAAAAGCTGGGGTTGGATGGAGTTGCAAGTACAGAAATTCTGGAAAATTGCCAGAAGTATAAGTACCGCCTGGCGGCACGGGACTTGCCGCCTGGTAGTGCTGCTGCGTGGTTGTGATGACAACTGCTGGGTTGGGTTCTATTACAGTTTAGTTGGGATTAGTAGATTGGATTTTGTGAGATTGCGAGAATTTGATGATGGAGTTCTTGGGCATGCACTAAAGAGGTTGGGATTACCTTAGGAGGTAATGATATTAGCTATTATAGGTCTTGCTTATATTATGGCATAGTAGGAATTTTGGACCTGGATAAGTTGGGTGCAAGGGGTTTAGAGACTTGAACAATTGTTGTGAATGGGAATTTAACTCTAAGTTAACGCTAGAAAGGGGAATGAGTTGGGAATGGATGTATGGACTAGAATAAAGTTAAGCAATAAGCACTGGGAGTGTATTGTGGTGTGGTAATGTTTAATAAGGTTGACTTTAAGAAAGGCCAAATTGTACCCTTGTGTGGTTGAATTTATGGTGAAAGTAGGAAATTGGACATTAAGCTAGCCACTAGGAAAGTGATTCTACTAGATTAGTGGAAGGCAGCGTGAGCTTTGATGCTGGGAGTGAAGAGTCAAATCTGTGCAGAAATACCCAAAAACCAGAAGTGTGCCAGTTTTGATACAGCGCGTGGCGGTGATTATAGACTGCAAGGCGATTGCGACAACGTCAGTAAGGTTCTGGACTTAGTGGCGCCTGGCGGAGGGAAAGGTCCCGCCAGACGATAGCGACAGAAGCAGTAGCCCTCTATAGCACGTCCGCCTGGTGGTGTGGACTGTCCCGCCGGTCGGTTGTTGCAGACTTTATGGTTTTTTAGGCGCTTGGCGCCTGGCGGTACGCATCCCCCCGCCGGGCGGCCTCAGAGCAGATAGCGCCTAGCGGTATGTGTCCCCCGCTAGGCGATTTGGCTGTTGTAAGTTATAGTTCTTGGACTTTTTAGGCGTGATCTACAAGGCTTTTGGTGATGCTTCAAAGGTAAGATTGCTGGGTCCTTGAGTTGAGCTCGAAACGTATCCCTTCAGTTGAGCTCGGGATAGGGGTTAAGCACGTAGCATTCCTCGAGTTGAGCTCGGAATGACATCCCTCGAGTTGAGCCTGGGATGGCGGATGAACACGAGGAACCCTTAAGTTGAGCTCGGGTTGGCGAGTGTTGTCGGTGTGAGTGTGCTGGTTATGGCCACCCATTTGTTTGTGTTTGGCAATGATCGTGTACGCGGTACACGTGAACAGATGTTGTTGATGTAGGTGGTGCTGGTGAGGCTTAGCCACAGAGCGGGGATATCCTGGGATTTTTATGTTTATGTTTTCTATCTTTGATTTGAAATAAGTTGTAAAGGATCATGGCCTATTTTGACTAGACTTTCAGCTTTGTAATTATGGATTATGGATGCTTTAGTAAAATAATAAAGTTTTAAATTTCCCGTGTTTTGGGAAATGAGGATTTATTCATAAATGCAATATATTTAAAATTTAATATTCCTTTATTTTATTAAAATCCGTAATATTCTGATAGGATGTTACACGTCTCAAATTGAAACTAGAATACAAAATAAGTGGGAAATTGTGAACTGCTCTAGCAACTTTCTTTTTCCAGAGTTTCTTTTAATCAATTTGTTTCCACTGAATTTTCTTTTCTTTCCTTTTCTTTTCACTGATTTTCTTTTCAGCTTTCAAATATCAATCATATTCTTTAGTTTAGGCCATAGTTCACAACAAATTTCACGCTTCCAATGTCAACTTAAAAAATTTGAAAGACACTCAATCAAGGAAAGATTGATTCTCGTTAAAGCAAATGAATCACGAATGTAGTAGAATGTGATTTAGCCAAAAACCATACAATAATGAAACCATGTACAGCAGTAAACAAATAGCCAAAAAGAAGGTAATACAACACTATGAATCAACATTTTAATTTGATTTGCACATAAATGGTGCCAACGACAAACTGAACATATATGATTCAAAGAAACACATGTATGATTCCAAAATCAACAGGAATAAATTGCTTCCAAGAAGCATATATGCATATGGCCAACATAATAGCTCTGCATTATCAGAAATCAATGGATGCACTGCAAATGGATGTGAATATAGTCTCACAGATAGACTAGACCAAAATAGTGAAAACAACAAACATTAGGAGCAAATAGAAATGAATTGATGTTGTTTCAAGGAAACTGATGTGGCAAAAATCAATTCATCATTAGACTCAAGTAGCTTGACAGTGCAAATATAGCAACAAGAACCAATGCTGGAAAAGAACTTGAAAACAAGTACTGGTGGCTCAAGAAAAAAGACACGACTAGTAATAGCACCACTAACAACAGTGGAATGAAAACAAGGACTGATGTAATTACATAGAGGTTGAATCAGAAAATAGATATGGCTAAAAACATCTGAACACAACAAAAAAGGCCAAAAATGATTCATCAACACATAATGCGCAAGAGCGAGGTGCTAACACATCCTATGCATTCACAGACCCAAGCATGAGTTTCCACATGTATATCCTGATACAATTCAGAACTCTATGGTTGAATACTTTTGAGTTGCTTCGGTCAAGAGGAATCCTTGGCTAACAGATTGGTTTCAGAAACAACACAAGGCAAACAATAATAATTTTAGCAGAATTAAACGAGTACAATATCAATTGGCACTACAAAACAATTGCTAATGATCTAATAGCAAAGTCAGAACTCCAAAAGACATACAAGAACAAAAAGTAATGATTTAAAAAAAATAAAACATAGACTGAACAGAGGCAAAACATTGAACAATACACAAATTAGGCACAACTGCTATGGAATTAACGACATATAAAACAAATTAAATATGACTTAGATATAACAGAGATCAGAATAAAATAAAGCTAAGTAAGAAAAAAAAGAATTAATCCTAAGACATGCATTGAATGGCAGAATCAGAGATCTAGACATTTCATCATGACGATATTGATTCAAGAAAAATATGAACAACTTGAATAAATCAAGTTCAGCAAGAAATTTTAGCAATGCGAGTGAGCACAGAAAGCATACGTGAGAGAAAAAAAATCAAACTCAAATGGAAGCAGAACAATACAGAATCGAAAGAAGAAACAAGATAAGAAGCTTAGCTTTGGACACACCAAGAATCAAGTGGCTCTAAATACCACTTGATAAGGCCGGCATCACACACATTCAGCGAAATCTTGCTCCAATCGATGATGAATCACTTGAGCGGCCTCCAAACGTTGATTTGTTAGTGGAAATCGACCAAATACGTAGTAGAATACTCGATTGAGTTCGAGTAGGGAACTATTACTCAAACTTTCACTGTTTTAGGGCAACCCGACGAGGTAAAGTTTGAGCTTTAAGAAAGGGGATAAACCACACTATATTCATCAAAGCTAATTGATACAAAGGGTTGGCCTGCCTTTATAGGTGAAGGCAGCCAGAAACAAAATGTGTACAATGAGAAAGGAAAAGAAACCAATCGACAAAAACAAAGGAAAGGATAACGTGAACCGTGTCCCTAGTTAAGGGTGGCACTCGTGAAGATAAAATGGAAACCCTAGCAGCTAAGGGTTATACTGCGCGAAGGCTTTTTGTGTGGGAGAAAAGGAAGCCTAGCAAAGGTGTGTCTTATTAAAGCAAGGTTTTTATGGTGTGCATGTAGTAGTTGGAGTGCTAGATCCTTGGTCACATATGGGCTGGTAACTCTACTGGTTGCAGGCCCAATTTAGATGCTGAACGCATGAAGGCTGGATGCTGGCTGCAACACAAGACTTGCCCAAAGTGGCAAACACATAGAAAGTTAGCTTTAAATTGGGTTGCACGGATAAGTTGATGGCCCAATAGGTGAACTTGTTCTACTTGCGTAAGACGTAGTTGAATTCTCAGTCTATAATATGGACTGCATATCGAAAGAGCCCAATTAGGTTGTAGGCAATATAAATAAATAATGACCAAAAGATTCAAGACCTAACAATTATTTAAAATAAAAAAAAAAATAAAGAAAATTTGGCCTAGGCGTTGGCCCAAGCTATAAGCCTTGGGGTGGATTCATCACCCTATATACATTACTATTTGTAGCATAACCAAGATGGATTACTTCAACAACTTTTGCATCAAACTTGCCAAGTTTTTGTTTACCATTATTTAGAAAAAAACATTTACAACCAAAAAACTTTTAGATGAGTTATAACAAGTCTTCCTCCTTTAAGAAGCTCATAAGGGGTTTTCTTTAAAATAGGAATAATTAACACACGATGTAAAATATAACTTGTTGTGTTGACTGCATCAACCCAAAAGTATTTTGGCCGTAAATTTTCATTAAACATGGTTTTAGCAAGTTCCTCAAGTGATCTATTCTTTCTCTCAACCACACCATTTTGTTGAGGAGTTCAAGGAGCTGAAAAGTTCCGTCTTATACCATGTTTTTCCTAAAAGTTTTCAAACTTTTCATATTGAAACTCTCCTCATGATCACTTTGAGTAGAAACAATTTTACCATCTTTTTAATTTTCTAAAATCTTACCAAGTCTTTTGAAAGCATGATAAGTATTATTTTTAGATGCTAAAAATAATGTCTATGTGAACCTAGAAAAATAATCTACCATGACTAATGTAGAGAAGTTCCCACCAAGACTCACGGTTCATAAAGGTCCAAATAATTTCATGTGAAGTAGTTCTAAAGGTCTATTAGTTGAAACACAATTCTTAAGGATAAAAGAAACCTTAGTCTATTTCACATCATTTGTCCTTTACAAACTTGAGTTGTCGCAACCCTTCAACCAAATGTTTTCATTTTAATCAGTTTAAATGATTCATGTGTAAGAACACAATGTATACTATTTGATGCATGATGCAATCAAGCAAGTAGATATTATTTACTCTTTTTTCTACTAACATAATACTACCAAATGCATCAAATATAAGGAAATGAGTAGGTTTTAAAGACTACTTTATATCCTTTATCACACAATTAGCTTATACTTATAAGATTGTGCTTTCAACCCTCAACAAGGAGAACATCTTTGATATTGAATGAAGATCCATTGCTTATGGTTTTTGTTCCAAGAATTCTTCCTTTGTTGTTATCTATATAAGTCATGAATCCTTCATTCTTTGATCTCAATTTTCAAAAAATTTCTTGATCACTAGTCATGTGTTTGGAAAACCCATTGTTGAGGTACCATAGATCCTTCTTATCACTTTTCAAGACCAATAAAACAAATTAGTATTATAGGGTACCCTTAATAGATAAGGTCCTTTCGTGGTCCTTTTGGGATCCATTTTAAATATCCCTTAAGTACATCATACTTTCTTGCATTGCAATTTTTAAAAACTGACCTTTTCTTATAAAATTAGTACAAGCTACGGAAGGCATATCACTTGATTTATTTGTGAAAAAGAATTTTACAAAATTCTTGAATTTGTTTTCACAAAAAGGAATGGTAGCCAATTCTAGCTTTTCCAAAAACTCAGTTTTGAGAGCCAAGAACAACTTCTAATTTTTTTTTTCCTTTAGTGAACATTCCCAAGTTTTCAAAAGGTATTTAACTTTTTTTTCTATAATAGTGCATGTGTCACAGGTTTTTAAGATCAACTGATTCACAATCATAGGTTGAATTTCTGTAAATCAGGTCCATGTTTTCAAAATCCTCTTTTAAATCAGCTAATTCTTTTTCCAATACGTTAACTCTATTTTCTAGCCAATTATTTAAGTCTTTTAGCCGATTATTTATGACAATATCCATATTTGATTCGTCATGCATTTCTTCAAAAAGCATGCAATAACTGATGATAATAATTTTTATCTTTTGAAGACAAAGAACTTACATGACTTGATGATGATGACTCATAGCCAACCATGAGACACAAGTTTGTCTCCTCACTTTCTTCTTGTGATGAGATACTTGTTGAATAATCACTATCACCCTCAAGTTGTATATGAACGTTTCTCCTTGGACTTGCTTTCCTATTCCTATCAGCACCTTTATCCTTATTTTTGTTAAAGTTTAGACACTCAATCTTAATTTACCTTTTTCTCATAGCAATGTTCTTTACCTTTTTATCACCACTCTCTTGTTCAATCAGCTTATTCATTTCAATTTCATGTTCCCTAAGCTTTCCAAAGAAGGAAACAATAGTTATTGTTGACAAATCCTTTGATTCTGAAATTGCCATGATTTTAGGTTGTCAAGTTCTATCAAGACACTTCCAGACCTTGACGTTTAACTCCTATTTGTTAAATTCATTTCTCAAGCCAATAAGATGGTTAACAATATGCATGAACCTTTTATGGACTTTAACTATGGTTTCTCTTAAATGCATCCTAAACAATTCATACTCTTGAAACAATGCATGTTTCCTAGCTCTCTTCACATCATTGGTTCCTTCACGTGTGACTTGTAACACCCTAGGCGGATATAACTTCGTAAAGCAAAATATAATTAAAATCAATTAAAATATTTGATACCATTCCCAAACGCTTAGAATAAAAATTCATAATCAGTAATTAAATTATTACAAGTCCAAATCCAAACCAAACTTAAAGAAAATAACAAAATAATTAAAGACATGTTTCTTTAATAAAAATCCCAACAAATAACCCTCACTCTGTCTCTATGCCTCTCCATCATCACTTGAAATAACATCTGCTCGCATGTGACAAGTCATACTATCATCATCAAACACAACCAAAAAGGATGAGCTCAAACAGAATAAAACATGAATGAACAACATGAATACCTCACTTAAAGGTAAAACTACTCTTGACAATACTCACACCTTTAGAAACATTATAACACAAGAAAAATATATAGCCCTAGTCTCATAACCTATGAGACTAGCACATCCAATCACATCGTGCACATACTCGATGATGGCCTTAAGGATTTCATATGCTTCCGCGAACTTGTCCGCTCATGGTCCAACCGCTACGAACCTCCCCGCTCGTAGTCCAACATGCGTGTACACATCTAATTATGAACTTCCTTGCTTATGAAACCCTCAAGTGTGGGCATAGAACATAAGAGCCTCCCCACTCGTATCCCCATACAAGAGTATCACCAATACGAATCTCCCCATCTGTATTAATTACGCCTTCAAACTCAATTACGAACCTTCCCGCTCATAATAATTTCAAGCATATCCTAGGACCAAGGCCATCACCCCACACTTGAGCAACGATTTCTCCTTGTTATGACTTAGCAAACTAATTCTTTTAGATGTATCGCAATTCCACAATTATTTATAATTAAATATATATTATTTTATCTAATTTTCTCGAGTCTTAGATGACTTCAAGTACGTCCCACAAGTCTTTTGCACAACTACATTGAGAAACCCTAAAATATTCATCCAAATTAAAAATGAGTGTCAAGATGTTTTTGGCAGCAAAATCATATTGAGCCTTCTTTTTTCTTCTTCTGTCCAAAGATTCCATGTCTTATTGACTTGTTCATCATTAACATTTTTTTCTTCGGAATGAATGGTCCATTCATCATATATAGCAAGCCAAATTCCTTGGTCAATTGATTCTATAAAAGTTTTTATGCATATTTTCCAAAACTGATAGTTCAAACCACTAAACATAAAAGCATCTTTTGCAAAGGGAAGCTTGTTTTCAGACATTTGAAAAAAAAATAGGATCAAACTTGAAGAATTTTCAAGAACCCGCTCTGATACCAAGTGTAAGCATTAAAAGACTTATAAAGCCAAGAAAGGGGGGTTGAATAGGCCTTTAGAAAACTTTATGTTTAATTTTAAGCTTGTAAAAATCTTTTACTTAATTCTGATTGACCAAAGATTTCAGGAAACTATCACTTCAGAATCACACTTTTCAATCAATTGAAAATATAGTCAATCGATTAAACTACTCATAGTGAGTACATAGAAAAATCAATTAATTCCAGATTTGGAATTTAATCACTTTATCTGCCCAGATTAATTGATGGAATGTTTTATCAATTGATTATGCAAATATGTTAGGATCACAATGAAAGATTACGTACATTGATTTTCATGATAGATTTAAACTAGGAATAATGCAATGCAGGAAAGATAAACCAATACACACATAACTTTTATACAAGTTCACTTCAATGGAGCTACATCTAGTTAGTCAAGGCAACTTGGGTTTGGCTTTCCAATATTTCAAAAGATTACACAATCCTTACAAGATTAACTTTCAAAAATATACAAACCAACACACCAAGTTTCTTGAATCACGCATGAAACACACACAACACAACAATAGACCCTCTTGCAGACCTTGACTCGCACCAGAAACAACACAAGTGCACAAGAAATATCGAACCTTCAATGCAAAAAAACACAGATCAATCACAACTCCGAGACCTCTAAGTTAATTTCACACAACAACAACACTGATTTCCTTAAAGAGAATGTGATTTTCTTATTTTCTAAACGATTTTGCACGCAAAAGTAAGTTTCTCACATTCTCACAAATAAAAATCAGGTTTTACAGCATGTCAACTGACATATTTAACTTATTTAAAATACTTCTCAATCAGTTCATTTCACCTACTTTAAGTGAAATTAGTTGACTGATTGTTATTTAAATCGATCAAATATGTTGTTCATAGAATTATCCATTTAAAAACCTTTTTGACATATTGAATAACTGCAAATAGACACAAGACTTCTATCCTAAGTTAAATAGTCTTCAAGTTCAAGTTTCATCTACAAGCTTAAAGCCATTTCATGCCAGCCAATTCAAAGCCCACTTCAAGCGTGATTAGATCTTCAATCCTTTATCAAATCTTTATGCAACAAATCCATTTGTGCCAACACTCCAATGAGTTTGAATGACATAATAGTCATATCTTAATCACAGTGTCAAACAGATAAAGTCTAAGTTTGTCTCTTGGATTACTCCCTTCTACCCACAAAAAATGTTAGGAAATTAAGATTTTGATGAGTAGAAAGAATGTGAGGATGATAAGGTTGGTGCAATGTGCTTCTAGATAGGGGTTTTTAATAGAGCTTAGACCCTCTCTACGAGGAATAAGTTGAAATAATTTAAAGCAAATAGATGAACTATAAAAGGATTTTATACTTGTTCATCGAAACTCACAAGCTATTTTCAATTCTTCCTTAGGCATACAACTTATATACAAATATACAAGACTATCCATATTATGACTATACAAACCTCTCAAAGTCATACAAGTACACAAACTTCTCCATGTTCTGAGTATAAAATTATCCAAGTATTAACCTTTTTAATCTCCCCCAACGATTAAGAACTCTTAAGATAATAAGGAAATCACGCTCAAAATAAGATAGCACAACTAAACGAGTAAAACTTAACAAAAATATAAAATATTACAATGCTTATCACCCACCCACTGTTTACAAGGAGATGATAACTATAGACGTTGTAATCTTATTCTTTCTCTTATATCTCATTTTCTTTCTTCCTCTTATTATATATCTTTTGCAAATTGTTGTTTCTTTTCTTATTTTTATACTTTCTTATTATTTTCTTCTTTAGCTTGATCTCTCTTTGTAGTTGTAAAAGACATGACCATTGAACGCTTATCAAAACAAAATAAATTGATTGTTCACCAATACGTATTAACATCTTTATCTTGGATGCTTCACAAAAGGATGTTTTGATAGGATCTACAAAGATTTTTGTTTCTTCACTTGAAGTTATTTCTTTTTCTCCTTTTCTATATATTCTTAATTACCTTTTCTTTATACCCAGAAGTGGAGCCTCATAGGAGCAGGGAGGGGCCTAGGCCCCCCCAAATATTTTTGATTTTTTTCCAAAATTATATATCCATTTTTTTTAATTTTTAAAAATTTTGAAAATTTTAAATTTATATATAGTATATTTTAGAAATTGATGATAATTAAATTGTCTCTTTATTTATTTTATAAAATACAATATTTAATGTTAATAAATAATAAAAAATAAAAAAATATATTTAGGTTTAATTAGTCTTCTAATATTTGTTTTCGTATAAAAATATCAAATTGCTACTAAATTGAAAGTAAAAGAACTGGAAGATCAACTTACATTTTTGGAAACAATAACAAAAAGAGTAATTAAATCAAACATTTATTAAAATATATTTTATTTTCTTCTGTCATTGGCTTTTAAAATTTTGACAAAATTGTACTCATCTCTCACTATCATATGTTTTTTTTTTGAAGAAAAAATGAAGTTAGACACATATTCATTATGTTTGCTCTCATTTCTCATCTGTTTCCTTCATTTCTCGAAGATAAAAAAAGGTAACTCTTTCTTGTTTTACTTAATGATAAAATATTACTTTAATAGTTATTAAAATTATTTTTTATCTCATGAGCCTTTTGTATACTTACTTTTTATGATTATAGAAGAAAAAAAATCATGTATTATATGTTTTTTTATAATCGATTTTTAACTGTGACTTGATTATAATATATTTTTCTTCTAATATTTATGTCTCTCAATATTTTATTAGATTATGTAAATTATTTTTTAGTATATTTAAAAAAAAAGCATATCGATGAAGAATAAAATAATAAATTTATTTTGTAGGAGTAGTAAAAGGAAAGCTACACGTGAAGATGAAAACAAGTTAAATTATATTTCTTCACATCTTTTAAAGTATTTAAAGCATTATACTAATAATCCAATCTAACGATCCAATTGTTTTATAGAAGAGTCATTTTTTTAAAGTGTTATACTAATGGTCCAATCAAATGATCCAAAAATTATATTATTCTAGCCCCTCCAAAACTCTTGATCAAGATCCGCCATTGGTTGCATGACCTTTCTGAGAAGGTTTTGATGAATATATATTGATAATATATAAATGATCTTTTGTAGGAAAAAGCTCAAGTGTCTTGGGATGGAAAGAGAGAGTTCAAATTGCGTTACATGCAGCAAGTGGTAAATGAACAAAACTATATTCATAAACGTTCATTTTCTTCAAGGTATTTATTTTCTATAGCAACTAGTTACATTTATACGAATTATGCAGGATTGGATTATCTGCATAATGGATGTAAGCCACCTATAATTCACAGAGATTTGAAAGGTTCCAACATCCTACTAGATGAAAATATGCATGCCAAGATTTCAGACTTTGGATTGTCTAGAACTTTTGCAAATGACAATGACACTCATGTCTTAACTAATTACCCAGGTGGCACACCAGGTTACCTTGATCCTGAGTAAGTATAACAAAATTTAGTTCTTAAAAGATTACACATAATTTTGGTTTCAGTGATATATTAGTTTTCTTTGATTTGTCTCATAACAAGCTTTTTCTTCATGGTAATCATTGTGATTCAACACATATTAAAACCTTGGGTTCAACTTGTTGATATCTTCACAGGTTTCACTCCTCGGGGACTCTCAATAAAAGGAGTGATGTTTACAGTTTTGGGGTAGTTTTATTAGAGTTAATTACAGGTCAACCAGCAATAAGAGGAACTCCTGAGAAACCTAGCCACATACATTCTTGGGTTAAGAAAAAACTTGAAGCTGGAGATATTGAAGCAATAGTTGATCCAAGATTAGAAGGAAATTTCCATGTTGCTTCAGCTTGGAAGTTTTTGGACATAGCCATGTCATGCCTTCCTGATATTGCCATCCAAAGGCCTGACATAAGCCATGTAACCTCAGAACTGAAGGATTGTTTGTCTTTGGAAGCATCCCTTCAAAGGACTGGAAGCAACAACAGGGATTCGTTCCTCATGGATTCTGTGCTCATTCATTTCAATGAATCCGATATATTTCCAAATCCTAGGTAGGATTTGTCCCCACCTAAATTTGCTCAACATAATGCAGTTATTTCTAAAAAAATTGTCCCTTGTTTCCTTTGTACTGGTTATTGTACCTACTTTTCGGTAAGGATGTATGTTAAATGTGATTTTTATTTCATTTTCATTAATTCATATATTTGTACATTTATGATTCAACAATTTCTTTTATCGTTTTTATAATGACAATTTATTTATACATATGATTTTTGTGTTTCATTGAAAAGAAGAGAAATATAAAGTTATTAAAGAAAAAGAAAAAACTACGAATATCTTAAATATGATTTAAGCATAGGTTACACTACTACTACGTTATTTAGTAACATTTAAAATATGTTACTAAATTGTAAAAAAAATTTACTGGTATAATTTAGTAACATTATATTACACTTGTATAATCTATAATACTAATAAATATTAATGACATTTTTACGTATCCGTTGAGACATTTATAAAAAATGTTACTAAATACTTTTAGTAACATTTATTTAATAAAAATGTAACATTTTAAAAAAATATTACTAAATCCTTTTAGTTATAATTTTTTTTATAAATGAATAACATTACAAAATTATTACTAAAAATCGTTGATAACATTTTTTTCAAATAAAGAGACATTTTAAAATTATTACTAAAAACATTTAGTGATATTTATTTTTTTGTTAACGTAACATTATAAAAATATCACTAATATAAATAGTTACACCAACACTTTTTTTACCAATCGATCTCTTGTAATCATAAGAAAATTTGATTTTAATTTTTATAGATCAATTCTTTTGAATCTCTACAACTATTTGTATCCCTTTTCTAGTTATTTTTAGTTCTTACCACAAATAATCAAAGATTTCACCTTATTATAATATATTATGTTACTTAATGATAATTCAAAAGCATAGAAGGAGTAAAAAAACATATAGTATACCAACATTTTGAGAAATTATCTCAAACTAAACAAATACACATTTATTTATCAAACTTGATGATAATTCAGACGTATAGAGGGAGTAAAAAAAAACTAATAATCTCTAATGATATATTCTTGAGCATTTTATCATTGTTAACTATTATTATTATTCAAACACAAATAGACAAAAGCACTAAATCATCCAAACTTTAACAAAATCCATCTACCACCTTCCATAATTGACTTCCTTATTAATGACTTATATGGTCACAACCAAAGAAGTCCTGAGATTATTCTTAACTTCACCTACTATTTTGTCTGCAAAAATGAGTAAAATGAGAGATTATGTATACTTGCAACTAAAATTGTTATTTTCAAAACAACCAACCATATAAGATATCCAAAAAGTCAGTCAATATAAATACAACCAATGTAAAAGTGAAGTATGATGAAACTCATATAAGTGACTTTAAATTTCACTTTTTTTCCTTCTTGTGTACTCAAAATCAAATTGTTTTGCAAAACATCTTTTGAAACGAAATCCTATGACAATTTGTTGTATCCAATAGAAAATATTCACACCTTATTCAAGTCGCTTCTCCAGCTCATTTGCATTAACAATGTATATGGACTATCTAGCAACTGTAAATAAAGATAATTAACATTGATAAAGTGGTATAACAAATACATAAATGTTTTTAACAAAACTATTACTATCATTTACTAAAATACTTAGAGCAAACTTACACTTGTGAGATTTCTCTTGTTTCAATTTATTCAAGTCAGTCCCGTCAAAATGAATTTTGGGTTTCCGCTCTCTTTTCCCTATTTCTTTTCCTTGGACAACGCTACTCAGATAAAGTTCATTAACAAACAATCAATATAACAAAACAAAACAAAATAGAAACAAAAACTACTTATATAGAACCAAAAAAAAATTACACCAATAACCTTTCCTTTAATGTACTCAAAGGTAGTTTTCTTTTGAGTTTAGTTGTTGCATTGAAATAAGACTCTAATTCATGATTCAAATATCATAAATAAGAAGCTCAATTAATATCATACATATCTTAAGAATGAATGAAAGGCTTGGACTTACTTTATTTGTCAGAGAGTTCCATGCCTTAACAATTTTTTTCTTAACCTATTTTTTAACTGAAATGTTAAATAATAAGTGATTCAAATAATTAAGCTTTATCAATGTATTGAACTTCACATACCCTTTCAAAATTATCTAAATCAACTTTTGTTCCTTTATAGTTGTTTAAAAATCATTAATAGTAATCATTTATAAGTCAATAAACAAAAAGAATAAAATTATAAGCATACTTTAGAGAACTAATCTTACAAGAAAAGCTCAAAGGCATTGTGTAAGACCCGAGAAATTTAAATAATTAATTAAATAATTATTTAATAAATGCGGGTAGTAGGAGCCTTTAAGGGATTTAATGCGGATTGCTATGACGTGGAAAAGTGCTAGCTCAAGTGGTTGAGAGTACTTTATTGTGTGAGAGGACTATGTATGTCATTTGTGTGTTATTTAATTATTATTATTTTTAATAATAATATGCTAGAACATGTTGAGGGATAATATAATCATAGAATTATATTAATCATCACGAAACATGAATTGGTTAAATGGTTGTGCTTTGATTTGATAATTGGTTTGATGTGGGTTCGAACCTTAGTGAACCTTAAACTAAATTCTCTTTTTGTCAAAATTTACTTTGGCATGAAGGTGAAAGGGCATGGAAACCCTAACTGGCCAAGGAGCAGCCAAGGGTGGCTGAAAAATAGATGTGTTATGAACCATTGAATAACACTTATACCACTTTTAAATGCCATTTTCGTTTTACCACATTAATTCATCATTAAGGCACTATTATAAGTAAAATTTTAGGTGAGAGAAGAGGTTTCTGCATTTGTTATTGTTGTATAGGGAGAAGAGAACGAAAGTTGAGACTTTTTTGAGGATTGAGTAAGGAAAGGAGCTACATAGAGATAGAATCAAAGGAGGATTATTGGTGATCAAGGGGGAACTCACAACAATTCCAAAATAAGCTAAGGAAACCAGGTTAGGGGAGCTGTACTCCGCTATTTTTGTATTTGTTTTGTTAATGATATGAAATATATGATGAATTGGATGTCCTTAATCTAGTTATTTTGTGTGATTATGCGTTTCTGGAATTTTTCCAGAAACTGCCTGGTGGGTGATGAATCACCGCCAGGCGACACTTCATTTTGTTCGGGTTTTAGGGTTCCTGCAGAGGGACAGCCTGGCGGCACACCCCCGGCCGCCAGGCGACGCAAGGGGATTTACCTTGAATTTTATGTTTTTCTTGTTCTAGACGGATTATGATTAAAGGGAAATCTAGTCCTAACTGTTTGTGAATGATTTAATGTCATATGTTGACGAGATCACATGTATTGGGAAAATCAAATTGGGAAGAAATCACATGAACATGGTTAGGGATTGGGAAATTGGGAATTTCGTGACAATGGTAAATAATGCGCGAATTGAAATGATTCAATGTGGATTTAAGATTTAAGATTTCATACTTTTCACGCAATAGGGACCGCCCGGCGGTAATACAGTCCCGCCAGGCGCCACCTTCCACTTCTGGGCGCTAGGCGCCACCATTTTTTCTAGTTTGCGCAGTTTTCATAAAACTGCATTTCCCGGTTCGTTAACCGTCCGATTTAGGTGAAATTTTGACAGGTGGTCTATAACATGTTTTTCTTCACTTTGAACGGTGGAGATTTGATTTGAAGGTCAGTAGCTAGAGATATACGTTACGCAATATTGCTGATTTTGGAGTCTTTAAAATGCATGAATAACCTTTTGATAATTACTAGTAACTTCTAATGAAGCATGATTGGGTTATGTGGTAAGTCTCTATCAATTTGAATGTTCCTTTGGATTAGTCACATGTGGAGAATTGGTTTGGTGAAGGCATGGGTGTCAATATTAACTTGCATTGGTGCATAAGATCATGTGCTTAAAATTGTTAGAGTGTTGCTGCTTATATTTTGTTTAAGCATGCTTGGGATGGTCTATATGACTAAGGGATGAATGCACATATGAGATGCTATAAGGCCTGTAACATTATAGATGACAATGTTTTTCATTAGAGGTACTCTAGAATGAGAGCAAATGAGAGCAACCTTTGCGAAGTGAGCTTGAACCTGAACTAAAACCAGTAATGTGCAAGTACTGGTGTAGCATTTGGCGGTAGAGGAAGTCCCGCTAGGCGATAGTTGCAGTGGCAGTGAAGGCTAAGGCGCTTAGCGCCTGGCAGTACGTGTCCCCAGCCAGGCAATTTGGAAGCGGCAACGCCTGGCGGTACGTGTCCCCCGTCAGGCGATTTTATTGCAGCAGTATTGCGGTTCTTGATTCTGTGGGCGTGATCTACAAGGCTTATGGTGATGCTTAAAAGGTGGGATTGCTGGTGTTCCTTGAGTTATGTCTCATAACGTATCCCCTGAGTTGTGGGTCGGGATAGGGGTTAAAGCATGTGGTATTCCTTGAGTTGTGGCTCGGAATAACATCTCTTGAGTTGTGGCTCGAGATGGCGGATGAACACGAGGAACCCTTGAGTTGTAGCTCGGGTTGGCGAGTGTTGCCAGTGTGAGTGTGCTGGTTGTGGCCAGTACGGATGGGTCCATATAGATTGCCCTCCTCAGTAGTTGACTAACGAGTCTGGTAGTCTTGGGACATTGCGAACTATGTTTGTATTTGGGAACTCCACCTGGCGTTATGGTGTATGATCCATAACATGGTTTCCCACACGTGCTCTATCGGTTGTGGCCGATAGGTATGGCAGCAAGTCACCTTGAGGTACTCACTAGAAGATGTAGAACACAAATAACATGGTGGTGGCCATGTGATGTGATATCAAAGGATGGAATTCCTTTAGTGTGATTGTGTGATTGGTATATTTGTGCCATATATATATGTTTATTTTGTTAGCTCACCCTATTTGCTTGTGTTTGGCGATGATCGTATACGCGGTACACGGGAACAAATGATGTTGTAGGTGGATCTAGTGAGACTTAGCAACTGAGCGGGGAAAACTCATGGGAACAGTTTTATAGAGTTTTAGCATTTATGGTTTTGGAATAAAGATGTAATCTATTATGAGACTGTTTTGGTATTTTATTGAATTTTGAGAAGATTTGAACTTAGAGTTATATTTAATATGAAATAAATTCTTTGAAATTCTCGCGTTTTTATGGAAATGGATTTATAATAAATGTGATTTTATTTTCTTATTTTATATTATATTTTAAACCCGTAATATCCGGTCGGGATGTTACACATTGGATGGTTATTTGAGAATGCTAAGATCTTGTTCAAGTGTGACCAGTTCAACATTAATATCTTCTAATTTCCTGGATAAAAGAAATAGTAAGATATGTTCCAAAATATTATTAGCAAAATGACGGGGAAAATAATAACACAAACAATATACCAGAGAATGCAGCGGATATAATTTCCCCTAACTTGCAAGAATCTATGAGGAGCAACAATCAAAGAGTAGCAATAATAAATCACCAAAGACACAAATAAAGGCACCAAGATTTTTAACGTGGAAAACCCCTCAAATCAAGGGTAAAAACCACGAGTCGTCCAGATCAAAGAAATAGATCCACTATGATCTGAGTACAAAAGAGTCTCAATCAACAGCACAAATTAGTGCCAACACCCAACCAAATAACAAAGCAACAAAGCTTTCAAAATAGAGAAGAACAAGAGAAGAAAAACCTATAAAATCACTGTTGCAGTGCGAAATTAATATCTCCCAACTCAGACCTTGTATCAACGATCTGGCCAGTCAGAATGAAGAACAATGAGTTCTGAACCTGCAACAAAACTTTCAGCCTGATCCAACGGTGAACGAATCCGCAGTACCGATTTTACGATGGCAGCTCTGTGAAAAACGTGAACAGAATTTCCCTTTACCTCTCCCTCTATGTGCTAGGGTTTTCAGTGTGTTCTAACTCTATTGTTCTACCTCTCTATTTATTTTATAGCCCCCTCTCCACTAGGTTAAGTGAGACATGGGCTTCTCAAGTTTTGGGCATTTTCTACACATAGGAAGGGAGCCCAATACCCAACACAAAATTAATTGATAAATAACATAAAAGAAAAATAAAGAAAAAATATGCTAATCACCTCTTAGTTGTCAAAAAAATAGGCTTAAATTAGAGTTAGCTAAAAGCTGACTCAAATATAAATAGACAATTCACTACAAGAAAACATGTAAATAACATCCAACTTAAACCCACCCAAGAGAAGAAAATGGACGCTATTGTGTCCATGAAGATTCTGTTTACAACACACCCATTATACCAGGAAGCTTTCTATCATTTGCATGGGTAGTGACAAAGGACTCAAAGTAGAGACGATCCGACCCACGCAAGAGAAGGACTCTAATTTCTTCTGATACAAAAGTATAAATGGTTGAACTGACTTACTAAAAGCAAAATAAAGTCCATCTAACCAACGCTACGGTGCCATATTTAAGAAAAAATGCAATTAGTATTTTAAGAAAGACTGAAAGCAAACTGGGTAATAAATTAATAACCAAATTAAACAAATCAAACGTAACATAAAAATCAAAAATGAAAAGTATCATAAAAAATTATAGAAACAAATGAAAAGTATCATAAAAATTACAAAAACATATGAGAAGTAACATAAGAAATGCAAAACTTGTAGCCCTAGCCTTGGTAAATCCAAAGAACTTAGACATATCAACACATTCGGTTGAAATTATATCAATATATTCAAGGTTCAGGATCTCAAAGAAATACAACATATTGCCCAAACCCAAAGTGAAGAAGAATCATGGAAGCAAAATAAAAAAACAGGATAAATAATTAGAACTTCCATACCAAAGTGAATACTAGGTTTACTAACTTCTACTCTTTGACACCAACCTTCTTAACCCGCACCTTCGACCTCACCACCCCTAGCATCATTAGTTGAAGCTTCCTCCTTCACGAATTTGAGTTTGGGAGGCTCAAATCCTCTAGCGTCAACACGAATTCCTTCCGCTTCACCAACTTTCTTCTGCCTCAACTGCTCCAAATCCTCTTGAACGTTTCCCCACTCTACTTCAGAAGTCCGTGGGCGAACAACACAAAAATCTCATAACCAAAAAGGAAGGAGGTTGTTTTGGTGATGCAATGGTTGCAGAAGTTTTCCTATTTGTTCAATAATGAAATATAGAGAGACCTTAGTTTGAGAGATGATGTATATTGCGCCAAGAGAAGAGGAATAGGCAAACTTGTAATGGAAGAGAAAAAGGTTACTTAATCTTGGAAGATGAATTGGTTCATTAATGCAACATTTATTAAATATTTAATTCATATATCAAATTACTTTAAATTTGAATATTACTTACTTTTTTATTATAGTAAAGGGATGCGCCCCAGTTACATAATCGGTGTAGTGCAATGTGTGTGTGTGTGTGTGTGTGCCACCAGTTACGTAACTGGTGTCATGTGTGTGTTTTTTTTAACGTCGGAGTTCATCAAGGCCCCCATAGCTGGTGAAGGTGGTGGCTCGGAGCTGATAAGGTCCTCCATAGGTGGTGCCATCGTCGGAGTTGAAGTTTTCTGATTTTGTGAAGGAAGTTATGTTGTGTGATGGTAAGATGAACTCATTCTGTGTGATGATTTATGCATTCCCTTGTTCAATTTGTGGCTTACATATGGTGTTGCTGTTGGCAATTCAAAATATAGGTGGTTTCTGTAATTATGGTGGTGTTTATAGGATATCAGTTTCCACTTCTTGATGCCTCATGTGTATAATGTTTTCGGTTGCGTCTAAAGGCTTGGTATTTATATACTTCAGTCCCCATTTCATGATAAATTGTATAACTTCTGAGATGAAAAGGAAATTCAGAGCATTCCTTTGTCCTTTGTTCTTCTTCTTTCAATTGCATGGTTTATAATATTTGATATAAATGTATCACGAGAGGAGACTATATTTGTTGGTCATGTCAATATATATTAAACTTCATAACCAATAAATTAGGCACAAATTAAACATTCATAACAAATAAATTTGCATGTCACCGGAGTTCATCAAGGCCTCCATAGCTAGTGAAGGTGGTGGTCCGGAGCTGATAAGGTCCTCCTTAGGTGGTGCCATCGCCGGAGTTGAAGTTTTCTGATTTTGTGAAGGAAGTTACGTTGTGTGGTGGTAAGATGAACTCATTTTGTGTGATGATTTATGGATTCCCTTGTCCAATTCGTTTCTTACATATGGTGTTGTTGTTGGCACTTCAAAATATAAGTGGTTTTTGTAATTATGGTGGTGTTTATAAGATACCAGTTTCCACTACTTGATGCCTCATGTGTATAATGTTTTTGGTTGCGTCTAAAGGCTTGGTATTTATATACTTCAGTCCCCATTTCATGATAAATTGTATAGCTTCTGAGATTAAAAGGAAATTCAAAGCATTCCTTTGTCCTTTGTTCTTCTTCTTTGAATTGCATGGTTTATAATATTTGATATAAATGTGTCACGAGAGGAGACTGTATTTGTTGGTCATGTCAATATATATTGAACATCATAACGAATAAATTAGGCACAAATTAAACATTTAATTTTTTAACTTTTTTCACATTCATAAAAATATAAATTTTGTAATTTTAAAATTTCAAATAATTTTAATACTTTTTATTAATTCTTATTAATTATTTTTAATTATTTTATAACATCAAATTACAAAATCATTCCCTTTTTACACATGGGTATTATGGTAACTTTATAATTCTATGTATTTTAACACTTTATTTTATCTATCACATCAATCAAATCTATTACTAAATTTTATAAAACTTATCTCTAAATCAAGTCACTTTACTCTCTAAATCTACTAAAAAAACACAAACCAAGAAATTTGAGAGGGAAAAACTCTCAGAAAATAGAAAGTAAATTAATGCTTTTTATTTTTTTTCATTTACTAGGCGTGTCTTTGTGATGACTATAATTTGTATAATTAATTTTCCTTTATTTTACCAATGTAGAGAGGTTGAAGCACATGCTACTTTAAACAACTTTTTAAAAGTTTTACATTCTCATAAGAATATGAAAAAAGAACGTTTTGATCAATAAAAAAAATATTGTTTTTAAGTGGGTTTAGTGAATGCAAACTTGTAATTTATTTTTAAAAATTAAAATGTTATTCATATGTTTAAGTTTCGTCGATTTAGAGTGGTTTGACCCACTCTAATATTTTTATTTTATTTTAAGTTGTTGAAAGAGTAAGTAGAACTAATTTTAATGGAGTTCATTTTTCACGGACACAAATTTATGAAAGCTATTAACTTACATTCTTGTAGTGATTCTTAATGAAGATTAGTGTCGGTTTTCCATCATAATCGGTGATAACATTAACGTTGTATTTGGTTCACCTATTTACTATTTATGAAGAAGAAAAAACTCTTTGGTTTGTGTTTGTTTTTGTCTATTAGAAATGCATTCGCTCCTAGTTGTAATGAGGAGAAAAGAAAGACTCTTCATCTTATATAAAATTAGAATTCTTATTTTTAACTTATTTTTTACTTCTATTTAAATTTATTTTCATTGCACCGCATTTATCTTGAAAACCAAAGACTTTTTATTGTGTTGTGGGTGTAACTTTGGTTTATTTTATTTTTATATTAACCAAACATAATAATATCAAAAATAACAAAAATTATAACAACAATAAAAAATAATAATACTGATAAATTATGTTTTTTTAATTTAAAATAATAATTTCAATTTTATTTTAATATTATTTTCCCTTTTTAAATTTAAATTTACATTATATTTATCATCAAAGACAAGATGATAATCTTTCATTTTTATCTATTAAATAAAAATGTTTAATCTATTTTATCAAAAATTCACTTTAAATCACAACCTATTTTTGTAATCCAAATAATTCTATCTTTACCTTCACATCCATCCAAATCTACTCAAATTACTCTCTCAAATTCATCCCCTGATTTAAATACATAACAAAACTTTGGAAGTTACCAAGTCAATATAACGGAAGTTGAAAATAAAAGTAATATATTATCTATTATAGGCAGACTGGGTGGAGACTCTGTGTTTGTTTACGTAGATGGAAATATGGAAATTTTGTAAGCTTTCAACTGAAAAAACAAATTTAGAAAACCAAGATAACAAATAACAATAAAATAAGAGAATTTTTCTTTAACTTTTCTCTCATTTAAGATTTGAGGAAAAAGTATGTTTTTTTTTTTTCATATTAATTATCAATTTCATAATTATTGAATAAATACATCAAATTGACTAAAATCAAATAGAATACAGTAAATCAAATATTAATATTAATAATAATAATAATAAATAATAATAATAATAAAATAAATAATAATATTAGTAAAATAACTAATAATAATAACATTAATAAAATAAATAATAAAAAAAATACTTATAAGTAATAATAATAAAATAATAAATATAATAACAATATTAATAATAATAAAAATAATAAATAAAAATAATAATAATCTTTCATTTTTATTAATTAAAATATATTTTTTTAATTTGTTAAATCTATCTAATGGCTGACTTTTAAAATTCACATATCAAATCTCTTAATCCAAACAACTTCATTTTTATCTCTCTTTCTCCTCAAATTCAATTATTTCCACTCTCCAATGCAACACTAAGCTAAAGAAATAAATTTTTACTAATGTTAATTTATAGCGTCAGTTTGAGAAACACTAACTTGAACTAAAAAAATTAAATTGAGTTGTTTTGGTAAGATAAATGCAAAGAATAGAAAAATTTATAATTATCTAATTTTGGATCGATTTAGCCGATATTTTAAATGATATAGTTTTATAATCATTTATAATGGATATTCAATAGTGTTTTATTTCACGGCGCATTACCATCGCTATTAGTATTTAAAATTATAAAAAAATATTTGTCAATAACAGGATGAGCCCTTATAATTTTATTTTATATGGTAATTTGAATTTGAATATGAACATCGAATAATTATTAAAAAGTAGAAAAAAAAATGTAAAAAAATGAAAACAAAAATTAAAATACCAATATGGAGCCAAAATTGAGACAGACCTAATTAAAATGAATAAATTATTGTATGTTGCAAAAATATAAGGCAATAGTTAATTAAAAACCCAAATCATGGATTTAAAAGAATTGAGTTAAAAGTTGCAATCATATATAAAATGGGAAATGAAATGTTTGGAAACAAACAAAACCAAGTTTTGGAAAACAATTAGAATGATAGTAGATTATCCATAGATTCCATACAAAGAATTTGAAGATGAATTTTTAAAATTCAAAGGACCTAAGGCAAGAGCAACAGATTGGAAAAATAAATATATTGAAGGTCATGCTACAAGCAACTGGACATTCAAAGGATATGAAGATTATGCATGACTTAGAGAACACTTGAAGGATAGCTCTTAGGAAAATTAGTTTATGTTTTTGGATTTTAATTTTTTTTAATTAGTTATTTTTCTATGTTTTTGGGCTTTGAACTTTTTTTTATAAATTAATTTATGTCTTTATGTTTTAAGCTTATATTTCCGCGGACCTAGAAGAAACTCAACTCAAACTTTAAATCAATAGGATTGAAAGCTAATGCTTATTCTGGGTTGTCATACAAAGCAAACAAATAATTAATTAACGAAATCCATAGCAAACACAAACCAAAGCTTTTTACAACAAATTTTAGCAAAACCTTAAGAGTAGAACAAAAACATAAAATACACCCAACTAACTGAACAATAACATTGGAAATCCAAAAAAACCACAACAAATATATTATTTAATGCTTACTTCCACAGACCCAGAAGAAACTCGACTCAAAATCTAAGAACGGAAAGGATGTCTAGATATATTTCATCGAATAAAAAGCAGAAGAATACCCTTTGATAAAGGAGACCTACAGAGACGAAACATAAACAAAGTTTAGTTAAACAAAAAACTAGAAGAAGAACATTTTATGAAGAAGGAGAACTCAAGCTATTAAGTCTAAACAATACCTAACATTCAATCTGATGTTAACCGATTAAGAAGTAGAAAAAAACCTTAGATCAAGATAAAAAAGGATAAGTTTAGAGAAGAAGTAAAAAAAATTATGAAGACAGAGAAGGAGAACTCAAAAACAAAGTTGGGTTATTATAACTTAACTTCAACTAGATATGGCGATAGAAGCAGAAGACGAAGAAGAAGGAGAATCTTGTAAGTTTTGAAATGGTTGAAATGTTGTTAGGACTTTGGCAAGTGTACCAAGTCGCGCAAGTAGTAACCGGTAAGATCGGGATATCGTTTCCCAAGAGACTCGTGTATACTAAATAATTGTGTAATTGGTGATTAATTTAAACTAATGAATATATTCATGATTTGGGTTTTTATATGCAAGAAAGTAAATATTTCATAAACAATTAAAATTGAACTTGGATATTTGAAGACTCTAGAAAATGGTAAAGGCTAGA
>Ga0209589_1003723_pt1 | contig 26630 bp, 10 predicted proteins | sample CowpeawhiteBW_FD_187525 | JGI IMG/M metagenome (GOLD analysis project Ga0209589, IMG submission 187525) | Root nodule microbial communities of legume samples collected from California USA - Cow pea white BW (SPAdes) (version 2) | ecosystem: Host-associated > Plants > Roots > Nodule | place: USA...
AAATAGGTGAGATGTTAAATTTATATTAAAAAGATTATGATAAAGAGTAAAAGAATTAATTCCTTTTTTGAAGAAGAAAGTTTGTGATAAAGATGAAAAAAAACGGCATATATGTTAACTAAAATTTGTATGAGAACCAAGAAGTAAAGACAATGAAAATCAAATCTCTAAAGTTTCTAGAGTTATATATAATAAATTTAAAAATTCATTAGAATGCGATCTGGGAAAAGCGTCTTCAAATTTGATAATACCCACCAAATTAAATTGATGAGGTACACAGAACTTATCTAAAATAATATTCATGGTTTGGTATCATTATATAATAGCAAATAATAATCATATTTTTTTGAATTTTATTATTATGTGTGTTTGTTCTAAACAGAGGAAATGAGGAGAAAAAATGAAAAAAAAAATTTATAACTAAAAAAAATTATATATAACAAATTTAATCTGGCACCCCTAAATATTTTTTCCGAGTTCCACCACTGTTTTCATCGATTATTATTTTCGAATTCCTCCTTTTATTTATAGTCATGTGTACCTTTCTATTTTATGAGTCTTCAATTTATCGAATCCAATTTATATGTTCTGAGTTGTGCTCATTGGAGAAGGTAGAATGTGTGATATTCATGCTTTACAACCAGGAGCGGTTCTCAGTTTCCCTGCAGGGGAGTCATGGCTCGCCCTCCCCCTTCATCCAATTTTTAATATATATATATATATATATATATATATATATATATATATATATATATATATATATGCAATTTTAATATATTTGATATTTTTAAAAATTTTATATTCTTTTGTGTTAAATATATATTTAATTTTTTAATTTTTATGTAAAATTAAAATTCGTTCCTAATATTTGAATTATTTACGATATACAGTGTTCGATACATTTTTATTTTAATATCTGTTAAAAAAAAATTTTAATACATAAAAGTTAATTTATTTAAATTAAAAATATTATATTTATTTATTTATAATTTAAAAACTAAAATATATTAAATATTAAATAGTAATAAATTTTAATTTTTCATCAAATTTAAAAACTAAAAATATATTTAATCTTTTATCTCACACCTTCTAAATTTTATTTAAAAATCCGCCACTGTTTTAAACTATTATCGCTTTGTAATAGTAATAGGTTTCGACTTAACATCCAAATAGTTAAGTTGATTATCATAAGGATAAAAATTTTAGTTACCATGGTTGGACCGAGGCAGATATTTTATGAAATCATCAATTTTTTTAATGTTTGAGACACTTTCTTTCTACCACCGGTGCAAAAGTAATTTTTAATTTTTAATACCGATTATAAATCACCAAATATAAAAGGTAGAATTTTTTTCTACTGATTGACGTCATAACCGGTATAGAAAACCAATTTCAATACAAAAATTTCACTTTCTAGATGAAAATTTTACACAAACTTTAAAACCGATACAAAGTAAATCTTTTTTATACCATCATTATAAAAAGTTTACTTTTTATTCCATCTCTATCTATATTGATTCAAGAATCAATATAAAAGCCCTTTTTAACAAATATAAAAAGATAGTTCTACATCAATAAACACGTTCCGTTTTAATGTTAAACTTAATAAAGTAATTGATTTTCAACCTTCAAACCAAATTCATATCTAAATTAACACAGTTTTTGTGTATTTGGTGGTGTTGAAAAATCGATTTTAGTTTAATCAATTCATCAACGAAAAAGTTAATATTATTTATAATTTTTTTATTTTTAAATTGATTTTGAAACTAAACAAACACTAATATAAATGTAAACCTTTTTAAAATCTTCTATCTCTTATAACTTATTATTTTCATTATTTTTAATTATCAATTAAAATTTAACATATTTAAGAGTACTTTATTAATCATTAAGAGTAACATTATATGATAAATTTAATTATTTATTGTAAATATAAAGCATAATTTATAAGTTTAAAATTTATTTTATAAAAATTTTTTATTTTAAAATTTATATTAAAATTAATTTTACTTATTACAGATTTTGATTATATTAAAAATAAACATGTAATGTAGAGAGACTCTTAGCAACAAAAATAAAGTAAGAGTGGTTATTCCACCTTGGGTCCAAAAAAGGAATTGAAAAACGCGGAGAAAACCATGGTGGGACCACTTCCTCACTGTCCAATCAGTTTCGCCGTTTGGTGGACCCAACACAACACATAATACCCATTGCTAATCACATGTTATAATTTATAATCACTACAAATTACAGAATGGATAAGACTTTCAGACCATTTAAGTTTGTTGTTACTTGTCTTCTCCTAATATTTCGAAATAACTTAATCATGTATTTTATATTTTATTTTATTTTATTGAATACATATTAATATTTAATATGATACTATAGTAGTTTGATACTAAATACATCTACTAAACAACAAATTTCATTATAGTTTAAATACCTTTTTTGTCATCATTTTCGTAGTATTTGTTGCGGATGATCCTCATTTCGACATAATGTTTAAAATGGTTGTCATTTTTATCGAATGTTTAAAATGGTCCTCATTTTCACAATTCGTGTTTTATTTGGTTATTTTCTGTGACGCCGTTTAAATCAGTAACAGACAGGTGACACTATTTGTATTACGTTGCATTGGGGTGTGTTATGTGTACTGTACAGTGCTCCATTACTGATTTAAACAACATCACAAAAACGGACCAAATAAAACACGAATTGCGAAAATGAGGACCATTTTAAACATTTGGTAAAAATGATAACCATTTTAAACATTCTGTCAAAATGAGGATCATCCGCAATAATCATTACGAAAATGAGGACGAAAAAGGTATTTAAGCCTTTATGTATTATAGATTTAATTTATCTAATCGATGTCAAATTTTCATCCTAAATATTTCCTAGCACTAAAAACTAATGTACATTTCTTCCCTAAATTAAATCATCATTAATCAAATAAATTTTGCATTTTCTACAGTGATATCACATATCAATAAATAAAAAATGACAAATGCAAAAAATAACAAATATTCTTATAATAAATTTGTTTTGGATGATACTTACTTATGTATTATAAATATCTAATCAATATAAAATTTTAAACACAATTTTACAAAAGTTAACTATTCTAAAACAATAATTATAAAAATTAATGCATATATTTTTCCTAAATTATCATGAATCAAATACATAATTTAATTTTACTCAAATTTGTAAACCAAATCATTAATAAAATAATATTTGTAATGTTTTTTTTATAGAAGAAAGATATAATATTAATGAGATATGAATTTAATCTGTATAAATAATTGATACTATTTTTAAAATATAAATTTAAAATGTTTAATTTTTTTATTTTTACTGGATATGAAACTTAAACTCACGTTTAAATACTTGAAATTTTAATATTATTTGTGTAATTAGTTTTCAACTGAAAAAAATTGTATCGTCCCTTATCTCTTGGTTTTTCCTTTTTTATTCATTGAGATGACATGCATTGACTTTTGTAAAGAGAATCACGAAAACGACAATGTTAATACCTACTCCCTCACTGATGACCCTCTTGTTTTGTAAACCTTTGCACCACAAAATAGTTATTTTCTAATAAATAGTTATATAGTTATGGTATGTGTTTTATATGGATACTTTTGCTTTTTTGGCTGTCAACTTCAATTTATCTTTATTCTTAAACATGAAAATAATTAAGTTGAAGCTGAGGTCTTTTTGAAAGAGTAAAAAAATTATATTTTCAACCATAAACATTAATTTTGTGTGTAAAATATCATAATAGAATATTGAAAACATATTAACCTTTACATTGATAATTATTTCTATTATTTAAGTAATCCTCATTTTGTTTTTTTAAATATAAGATTTGAGACATGAATAAGTTATAAGTTGAATTGTATCAGGTGAAGTATGTTATATTTGAGAAACATCATAGTTTACAAATTCTAAAGTAGTGTCATGTTTCATATAAATTTGAAGAGTAGGTTTTCTGTATGTCTGTTTAGGAATCTCAAATCTGCCAGGTGGATTTGCATTACTTTTAAAAGAAGAAAATTTTGTTGAGTATAATTACTCCAATGAGAAATTCGACAAATTTACTAAAAATTGACGGTGGATTTTAAAATTTCGTTCAATGGATCCAATTTAGAACGTTTTTATCCTTACTAGTTGTTTTGGGTGTAGGGACCAAGCACCTATTAATACCACTCCAACAATTTTACTATTTTCTCCTCGATACTTTCTCTCCAAACAATCTGCTAAAACTTCCACTTCACACAATCTTCTTCCTTGTTCGATCGGTTGAATAGACGATCGGTCGATAAGTGTAACTGCTGTAATAAATGCAAAATTAAGATTCTCACCAACCTGCATTTGGGCCCTATTTATAGTTTTCGGTGTGGGCCTATAATTATGGCTCCTTAATCACGGCCCATTGATCCCTTAATCGTGATTACTGACTTGTTTAATTTTAATTAATTCGGCTGACTGGTCCAGGTTTTCTGTTTGGCCGATCGACCGATGGTCGCTTGGCCAGGCGGGTTATCTTTTATGAGTTAACAGCTTTAAGTAATGAAACGTATTTAATTTGTGTGGTCGATCGACCAATGATTCCCTTTATGGGTCTACGTGTTTCCTCTATGTGGCCGATCGACCGATGATCCCCTTTATGGGTCTACAAGTTTCTTCTTTGTGGCCGATCGACCGATGATCCCCTTTATGGGTCTACGGGTTTCCTCTTTGTGACCGATCGACCGATGGTCCCCTTTATGGGTCCACATGTTTCATCTGTGTGGCCGATCGACCGATGATCCCATTTATGGGTCCACATGTTTCATCTGTGTGACCGATCGACCGATGATCCCATTTATGAGTCCACATGTTTCATCTGTGTGACCGATCGACCGATGGTCTGTTCAGTATACAAACCCTCTCAGTCTTATTCGATGGACCAGTAGGCTGTGCGATGCCGATAGTCTGATGGACTATACAATACACTAGCCAAAGTTCATTCAGTGGACTGTAATTTCACTTAGCATATTCCTAAATAATTGACATTTAACTATATTTTATTTTGTTTAAATGTCTTTGATAATAGCTTTAAATCGATTAGAAATATTTATATATCGTTGTGTTTAATTCTTGTAATTACTTATTGAATGAAAAATGAGTTTTAAGTGTGTATTGAACACTCAAACCATTAATAATAAAAAATCTTAAAGTTTTATTAATTTTCAAGTCACTTAGATCAGAACCTTAGTTATGAAAAGGTGATCAATACTTTTAAGTGGACAAGTACATACAAAGATATATGCTTAAATACTATGAATTTTAAAATAAGTAAGCTCGAATCTTAAGTTAAGTTTTATAGCGTAATAACATAATTGTATATGATAATAACATTATTATAATATTTTGAAATATTGGCACTTAAATTTTTCTATTAATTTTAAGTAGTTACCCTTATCGTTATATTTTGTACATTATCTTAAGACTTAAAATCAGATCTCAGTGGAACAGTGAGATGTTAATAAATATGTTACAAAATCTATTTTTTGTACTTAAACAATACCTAGTAAATATTATAGCATTCTGTATTTTTTATATATTTAAACTTATTATATTTCTTATTATTGTTAAAGTTTTATAATAATTAAAAGTAATGGCAGATAGTATACAATATAGAAGCTCTCATCTCTTAAACTCATATAGAAGCTCTCATCTCTTAAACTCATGTAGCTACCTTTTAAAAGTAGAACTATAAGATTTACACGAGGGAACATAATAATGCAAGAACATCATTGCAGTTCTCCATTTTCTTTGATCCCAAGAATGAACGCTGACACTAATCACCCAAATGACCCGTTTTTATGAATGTAGTGTTTTTATTTCTCTGTTTCTATTATGAAGTTTCAGATAGCACGTGAACAAAACAAAACTTGTCTTAAAGAAAGCAAAAGGTCAACGTAATCCCATGAGAAAAAAATAAAATAAAATACGAAAAGGCTTTGTAAGAACAACGCACTTAGGGAATCTCTTCCTCTTCCTCAAAATGTGAATCCACATTTCAAAACAATAAATTTATTACTCTTTTTTTCTTATAATGTCTAATTTTCTTATCTTTCCCATAAGAACCAGTGTCAGCAGAAAAACATCACCAGATTTGTTTAAAGATAATTAGTATATTGAGATTTAGAAACTTATTTTGGATTGTTGTGAGAAGAAAATGAAAGGACGCAATCTGGAAGGCACGAAGGTGCTTAAAGGATTCCAAATTTATGAGCACAAAGTGGTGCAAAGTCAAGGAGGGGTAACCGCGTCATTTTCTTTAGCCCACCTTAGACCTGCGATACTACTCGGTTCCCATTATTGATCGAATAATTAACCTCTTCAAATCTTTCGTCTTTTCATCCTCGCCAAACACCAACCACCTTTTTTTCTCTGTTTAAATCTAAACAAGGTAGAAATTTTCCATTTATTAAACAATCTAGACAACTACTAATAAAAATAAAATAAAATAAACGGAGGAAAATCAACACGGCTAGAAAAGTTGCTGCAACACCCATCAGCACAAGATTTTAAATCCATGCTATCCCTCTACCCCTCCCTTTAAAATCTTCAACCTTTTTCCATTTCTACCATACCATCTCTATCTATCTTCCTCAAACTCACATCTTCTTCCCAGAAAAACATAACTTTTGCAGCATAAGACTTATCAGATTGAAGAAAAAACATAAGGGTAACTGACATGACAATCGGATGGGGTTCGATCTTCTCTAGTTGTTTCAGGAGTGAGTCTGTCTCTCCTTCTCCCAAGCCCACCACCAAAGAGGTGGCTACAAAGGGTGGCTCTTCTTCCAACAGGGTCTCCATCATGGACTTGAGTTTTCCTGGCTCAACGCTTTCGGAGGATCTATCCGTTTCTTTAGTTGGGTCTAATCTCCATGTTTTTTCACTCGCCGAGCTCAAGATCATCACACAGAGTTTCTCTTCGAGTAACTTTTTAGGAGAAGGAGGTTTTGGACCTGTCCACAAGGGCTTCATTGATGACAAGGTTAGGCCTGGCCTCGAGGCTCAGCCGGTGGCCGTCAAGCTCTTGGACTTGGACGGTTCTCAGGGCCACAAAGAGTGGTTGGTGAGTACCCCCTTTTCACCTAATGCAAATGTGGATGGATATTTTTATTTTACAAATTAAATTTTTTCATTTTATAATGTGATACTGACCGGGTTTAATTTCATTTATTGCTTAAGATTTGCTTGATTAATAATGACTGAGTTCTGACTTCTGACCTTTCCCTCTGGTTTGGTGATGACAGACGGAAGTTGTGTTTCTGGGTCAACTGAGGCATCAACATCTGGTGAAGTTGATTGGATATTGCTGTGAAGAAGAACACAGGCTTCTGGTATATGAATATCTACCACGAGGCAGCTTAGAGAATCAACTATTTAGAAGTAAGATTTCTATGAAAACAATATAGAACTTAAAAGACACTTTCTTTATGTATCATTAAATTCACTTTGCATAGCGTTGAAGGACTAAACTTTAACTTTTTTTCTGATGCAGGATTTACGGCATCGTTACCATGGTCAACAAGAATGAAAATTGCAGCGGGAGCTGCAAAGGGTCTAGCCTTTCTACACGAAGCAAAAAAACCAGTCATTTATAGAGATTTCAAAGCTTCAAACATACTGTTAGACTCTGTAAGTAATCATTTCTCTGTCACACTCTAGTGTTGTTCCGTTTCAAGAATTGGGTTATTATTAACTTATTAACTCACTGGTCATTCATTCTTTCAGGATTATAATGCAAAGCTCTCTGATTTTGGCTTGGCAAAAGATGGTCCCGAAGGAGATGACACACACGTTTCAACTAGAGTGATGGGCACACAGGGGTATGCGGCCCCAGAATACATCATGACAGGTAAAAATAGTTTCACCAAAAGTAAAACATGTTTCACTTCAACAGCGATTAATGAAGTAGTTGGTGGCTGAATTCTTACATGTGCAATGTCTTTTTCTTCCATATAGGACACTTGACAGCAATGAGTGATGTATACAGTTTTGGAGTTGTTCTATTGGAGATTCTAACAGGAAGAAGATCAGTGGACAAAGGGCGCCCCCCAAGAGAACAAAATCTGGTGGAATGGGCCAGACCTGTTCTGAATGATCCCCGGAAACTGGGTCGAATAATGGATCCAAGACTTGAGGGACAGTATTCTGAGGTAGGGGCAAGAAAAGCAGCTGCATTGGCTTACCAATGTCTCAGCCACAGGCCAAGAAGCAGACCCTTGATGAGCACTGTGGTTAGTGTTCTTGAGCCTCTTAAGGACTTCGATGATGTTCCAATTGGACCCTTTGTTTACACTGTTCCTACTGATCATAATGAAACGCCAAAAGAGGTTGAAACACCAAAGGATAGGAAGAGGGATCATCACAAGAACGGTCATAGACATCATGATCACGATGAGGCCAATAAAGATGCAAATGGTCACCATCACCACCACCGAAATCGTCGCCACAATAGGCCTCATCCACTTAAATCACCCAAGACACCAGTTTCATCATCAGAGTCACACAATAGTGAACACCGAAATGCTAGAAGAAGTGGCTCAAATTCACCTGATACCCCCATTGCATCAGAAGCACAAGGAAGCATGGCCTAGTACACACACACACACACATCGATCATACTGTAAATACCTATTTACTGGTTAATTATTAGAGGTGATTACATAGTAGTGCTAGTACCAACGAGTCTTCAAGCGAATAAAAGACAGAAAAGGGTGCAGTGCAGTGCAAAGGAAAACAGGATTGAGTATTTTTTTTCTATTTATTTATTTGTCCAGTTTCCGGAGGAAGTTAATTATTTTGAATTGTGTATAGAATGATGAAATTTTCCCTGATGAATCAATCAAACGACCAGTTCAATAAATAGACAATTCCAAATTACCAAGTTTAAAAAAGATCTGCAACAAAAGAGAGTACAGCTAAGTAGTTTGACCAATTGCCAATTCCATATGATAGTAATTTATTTGGTCAGAGTGCAATACAGCAGGAAGAAACGCCGCCCTCACCATTATTTTTTTAGTTTACGCCACATTAAGATTCATTTTTATAAAATAAGTAACGATTAAACAAGAAAACATGTTATTATATCGTGATTAAGCTTCCATAGTGTGAACATGGTTTCTCTACCACTGAAAGAAGATTGCGTGAAAATATGTGGTCCTGGCATGTAAGGATAGGGAATATCAATTATTAAACAAGATGACGTGCATGACAGAATGTCACCAACTTCACCATAGTGCGCAAGAGGTAGAATCCAAGTGTGTTTAAGAAAGTAAATTTTAGCGGTAAAATGATTATATTAGTTGTCATCATTCAAAAAATATACTCATGAAAGAATGATAGAAGCAAAAGCTCTGAAATCCAGACAGCAAAACTGTGTCGATAAATTCATAGTCTCTGAAACAAATTGAAATAATGCAGACCAAAATATATAATATATATGAATGCATTCAGTGACCTTGGTAGATTAGATTTGACAATAAGGGCTGCTTCTGCATTATATATGTAGGTTTTGAAACTTACACGAGAGTGTGTGTGTCTATATATGTATAATAAGTTAATAATTAATATAAGAAACAGTTGAGAACTGGTATTTGCCAAAAAATTCCACATTAGGTGCTGCTAATTGTCAAAACATTAGGCGTTTAGCCTTAACTGGTAGTACTTTTAAGTTATTATTAAAAGAGAGCAAGTGGTTATATAATTGAAATTAAGGAAAAATGAATCAAAGATACGTGTGTTTAAGAAAAGAGGGGACAAATTCATAGAGCTACTTTCTTCTTTGCTGATAACAATAATACAACAGTTGATATTGGTCAACAATATCTGCTAGAGAGTGATTCTCGAGTCCAGATTCTCTACTGATTTTTGTTTGTACTGTTCTCAGTTGAACATTAAAAATACACTGTGTTGATATTTTAAATATCTTTTTAATATATTTTAAAACATCAAAATTAATAATAATTAATGTATTATAAAAATACAGTAGAGAAACAACACAAAAGAAACTTTAACAAATAATTCAAATTCGTGATTCTCTTCCAAAGTTAAATAGGTTGGCCTTATTAAATTGGATGCGGTCATTTATTCCTTCTGCTATTACCTACCTACTAATATAGCCTTTGAGAATCGATCTTTGATCTTAAATTTCAATTTCATTAAAGAAGGTATTCCACATGGTTATTTTCTTAATTAGTTAGGTAGTTATTTTCATTGGAGTAATAATCCTTTATCATGAAACATGAAATTAAATGAGACACTTCACTTTAATTTGGCTTATCCAAAAAGTTATTAGTTTTCTTTTCAATTAAACAATAAAGTCCTCTATACTCTCCAGTACTGTAGATTGAATGCATATTCATTGAGAATACATTAATTATTATATTTATGAACTAATTTTCTATTTAATGTAACAGATTGTTGGATTAATATTTTAATAAATATAAATAATGGTATGTTTGAAAACATTATAAAATAACCACAGTTTTGGAATGGAGTAACATTTTTATTTTAAACAACAATTTATATTATTAAAGCTTTGTCCTTTTCATAGAGAAATTTATTACTTTCATGGATGAAAGATCTGCTGAGATTTAAAGAATCTTTTGATTGAAGAAGTCTTGGTGGTTAGAAATTGTATATGCTGCCCATTTTTGGCTATATAATCAAATACTATATTCCCTACACAAATTTGTCACATTGAGTAATTTCAATTTTGAGATGTTTTCTAAAATATTTAGCCATTAATAGTTATTCCTTGGTTTCTCTACAAGATCAGATTCCCATTAGAATTTAGAAAAGTGAAACTAATGTGTATGCTTGCTCAGTTGGAGGGAGATAATTCCTTATTTAACGCCGCATAAAGGCCATTTTCTCACTCAAAATTTACGTAATTCATATTTTTATGTAGATTAATTGCATTATAAATCTATCTAAAAAGTTTTTGTTTTTATTTTTATAACCGATCTAATATCTATCTAAAAATTTATTCTTTTTATCTCGAAAACAGTTTATATATATATATATATATATATATATATATATTGAGAATATATAACCACTTGTAAAATTGACAATTTGAATGTGCAAATTGAATAATTCATCTTAATTATTTTTCTGGTTAATTTTTTACTGGTGTAACTTGTTTATAGGTAAATTAGGTAAAAGATCGTTTCAATTATATTATTCAATATACTTTAACTTTAGTTCTTTCTTTGACGCAGATATGTTTGTTTAAATTGGATAACATATATAAAAAAGAAAATCATTAGGCGACATATAAGTTGAAAATTTTGGGATTTTGATGTTTAAGAGGCCTATCAAGAAATGAATATGATATGAGTAAGGATTTAGTTTCATGTATGTTTAGTGATATGTAATTTATTTTAAATGTACATTGTTTTCTAGGTTTTTGTTTTATTATGTATATTCATAATAGGTTAAAAAGAGGGTTAACGTACAATGTACTTCTCTATTCACTTTGGACTTAGGGTAGGGTTTGGGTTAAGATGATAAGGGGGTGCTTATATCGTTTAGCGGTTGCATTTAGTAAATTAGAACACATTTTCCTTATCAAAGCTACGGGACCAGTTTCATTTTTTTTTCTTTTCTTTCTTAATGGCAGCATGCTTTTCTTTTTTCTTCTTCTAGACTCCACCTCCTGAGATTTTCGTCCGTCACTACATATATCTTGCTTTTCCTTTATTTGATAATTTATCTTTTAGCTTGTTTCATACAAAAAATGCATACTAATAAAGTATTTTTCCCTCTGCATGTTTCTAAATATTTTTGAGACAAAGAAAAGAATCACGACATGTTCACAGCTTTTACATTTCGATCCCAAAATCATGATATTGTTATTTTATTTATTATTATTTGAATAATACTTTATTACTAAACGGAATTGTCAGAAAAAAATCTCATATCGACTAGAGATAAGTCAATTTTATAATATATAAGTGGATGCAAATTTCACTTTACAAACCTGTTTTGTGGGATGAATTAGACTTAAAAACTCATTTCTAACATAGTATCAGAACCAGGTTAAAGTTTTTACTAGAGAACTTTCTTAGACATCTTGTTGGGGGTGTGTTTGAAGTTTCACATTAACTAAAGATAGGATACCAAACTTTTGGCTTACATCCTACAAGAAAGAGGCAACAAACAACCAAGAAAGATCCTAACAAAGTCTTAGGAGCATGATTAATAGGGTCTTGTGATGTGGTTTGAGAATGACCCATGAGGTTCTGGTTGCAAATGAAGTGTCAAGCGTTAGTTTGGGATCTGGTGAGAATACCTATATTTATATTCCCTTGGGCACATTAGACGTACGTGAGAGATTTCGTTTTATGTAATAAAACATAATTGTAAGGTTTAATTAAAAAATTAACTTTAAATAAATAGCTGTGGCTTCAACTTGCAAGAGACGCGTTTTTGTTGACCCATACCAAAGGGTTTTGTTGACAGAAATTGCAGCATTTGTGCACACTAGTTTGACCAAAACTTCCAAAAGCAGAAGCTAACATAAAACTGTGATTCGTGAGAAAACAGACATGTCTTCAAAGGTGAGGGGGAACCACAAATAGCTTATCGTGTTAGTGATTAATTATCTACATATATAGTATAGGTTATAAGAATTTAAGTGTAAAGTTTAAATATCAAATTTTTTTATATCAAACAAACATGTTTGTTGTTTTTATTAGTGTATTTGATTAGGATGTGACAGATTACAAATTTTGAGTGGTTAGTATTGAAGTTAACTACAATTTTCGATTTCTATTAGTGTCTTATCTAGCTAGATAACTAATAATAAAACCAAAATCAATAGATTTTGTTACCTAAATTCATGAGTGGTGGTGATACACTGTTGTTGTTGTAATTTGTTGATGAGGAAAGAAAATGGACAGGCTGGCCACAAATTCACCGACACCATCTACTAACCCTAAGTCAATGATGTATAGTGTGTTTAAGATAATGTTCACATAATTGATTCTATAAAAATGATTTTGAAGTAATTATGTTGATGGATCTTTTGTAAAAGGAAAGTGAATAGTAACATTTGATATCACTATCTATTAAACTAAAGCTACACTTCTTCAATTTAAAATTAATTTTAACTATTCATAATAATTTTTTAAACATACAAGAAATTAGATACCACTAAAAAAATCATTAATATTAAAAATTAAAAACTAATTTAGAATCAATAATAATAAGTAATTAAAATCTAGGTAACTTATATTAAAGAATAATTTAGATTTCAATTCATAAACTAATTATGATTTTTTATAAATAATAGAGACTATCTTGGATATTAATAATTTTTAATTTGTAAAATAATGTCTAACTTAATCAATGAGAAATTATTTTTTATTTCTAAATTTTGATTGTTATTTAATAATTTACTCAATGTATTCTTGAAAAAACCATTCAACATATATATAATTTATTAGTATTAACTACTTAGTCCATATCAAATTTATTTACAAAGATGTTAATACTGTTTTTCATTGTCTAAAAGCTAAAAAATCCTTATAATAATAAATATTTTGTTATTCTTCATATAAAAAGTGTTGTACTTTTTTACTCGGTAACACTATAATAAAATCAATAAATATAAATATTATGCACTTTGTCACAACCCAGTCTTTCAAATTATTGATATTTTCCTTTTAGACTTTGTTTTTATATACATCAAATTCAACTATAAGCAGAAACGTTGATTTTGTACGTTGGCGAGAGTTTATACCCTTAACTTTGAAATATAGACTTTTCAAAATTTGATTTTAGTTTTAAGATTTTTGAAATAAATGTATGTTTGAAACTTCTATAAAAAATTTATAATCAAATTTACTTAATAAATTTCAAGACAATAAAAATTATTTGTGAAGTTTTAGTTCAATATATAGCTTTGAAGTAAAAAGCAGTTGCAGTGAGGAGAAACAAAATTTATCATTTTTCCTTTTACAAAATTAAGTTAGCTAAAGTCCTCGCATAATGGTAAAGACTTTGAGAAACATACATAAAAAAAGATAGTATCATTGAACTTTCTTTTTAATAATATGAACAACTTAAATATAAAGCATTAGGAAATTTATTGCCTGTGTATGAAAACACCTTCACCAATTCTATGATTTTTTTGTGAACGTTTGTGAACCAAACAAATAGTTCATATCAGTGTAAGGGTGTGGTGTGATATATCAGTCTTTCTTTCTGGTATACTTCAATAAGATACAGTTTTCACATTTACATGCATAAAAAAATTGGAATGCGACCACATTTTGGTACTTATATCTGATTAATTACATGCAAGTAAATAATAAAGATTCATTAAACAATAACAATCCTTAAGTGACGGTCAAATTGGTCTCAAGTCACGTACTAAGTCTACTGCAATCGAAGTCACTAAAAGTTTTCGGAATCAACCAAGAATCCAACCAAAAGCAAAACGAAGTTCAACCTCATCCTCCACGAAACCAGACATGACGTAAAGCATTAAAAGGGTTTAAGGAGTGTTTTTCCTTGAACTTGCTGGGTTCATTCTTTGAAATACCTTACACATAACACTGAAACTATTATATACAGGCTAATAGGTAACTCTTTACCACCATGTTATTTTGTACTTCTCTCTTAGTTCTTATGTGTCTGAGATCACAAATAATGATTTTTCTTAGAATTTAAGTCTAACCCTAACTTGAGATCTGCAACAATTTTCATTGAAAGTTACGCAGATAAAATCCTCCAAATTTCTTCTGACATCTCTTGTTTTTTTTTCTTCTCTGATAACCCTCAGGTATCTTAGTGCAGAGGAAATTATGAATCGCGACAAAAGTATAGACAAGCCAATGAAACCGCGAAGGCGTGAACCTCAAAGATCACGACGCAGTGAGAGTGGTGGTAATATCGGTGGCCACCAAAATCCAGTGCTAGGTCTGTGCTGGTTTGTTCTTGGGGTTATCTTTTTGTCTTTAGTTTTGTTTGTTTTCTTTTATTTCATTTTAGGTATATGAAAAATGAGAACTATTACAGTGTGTGGTTTGAAGAATAGTGGGACACGTAAGAATAAAAAATGGTTATGCAGTAAAGTCACGGGACTCGGTGGATCAAGTTCCATACATTTTTCAATTTGAGAAGAAAGAAGAGCCAAATTAGGGTACAGTGCTACCAATGATGGTGTAAGGACCTTGATCCGCTGTAACTATTACAAGTACAATAATTTACTGGTATATTAAGTTTGTATTTTGTTTACTGTCATGGTTATTATTGTATTAATACTAATTCCGCGTTTCATTACTTTGATATTATTTCAATAATTTTATGATGATTTCATATTTTATTATTTTGAATTTTTTTAATAAATTAGATGTGTATTTTACTGACATATTCTTAAACATCGATGTGGTTTTCATTATTTTCTTATCTAAAACAGCACACACATGAACATGCTTATGAGAAGAACTATGTTTGCCTTTCTTATGCAGTTGCATTTAAAGTTAAATTTAATTTAACGTTGCTTGTTTATTAATTAAAGCAAACAAAAGGTTAGAAATTAAGGTTGTTATAGAATTGCCTCAAGTAACTCATGGATGCCAACTAACTGAATCTTCACCTTTGAAACTTTGATAAAATGAGTGTCGTATTTGTTAACTGTTTTAAAATGTGTTAAAAAATAAGATGAATTCATTATAAATATATGTAAATTTTAATTTACAAATTGATTTTAAAAATTAAATTAAAATTAATTTTTTAAGACAATGAATAGATTACTTTTATGTGATGTCGTGTAAGTCAATAAACATAGTATATATTGTGGTGTTAATGCAATTTACCAAAACTAATTTTATAATGACATTGTTATGCACTGGTTTTCTAATTCTTTTCAGTAATTAATAGGTCATATAATATTATATAATAAAATAATGAAAACTGTGATATATTCAACCAAATATGGCACTGCTTGAACCTCTGGATTCAACACGTCTCTTGATTTCCCCAATTGTGTGTGGGTTCTATCATGATTTATCTAATTATGTCCTTTTATATGAGTCCCTATCAAATCATGGGACCAAATAAATTTATTTATAAAAATATGGTAGAATATTAATACAATACAAAACGTCTTATTGACGGTAAAACTTAATTATCTAATGGAACAAATTCTTTTTATAAAAGATCTAATCTTAATAATATATCAGTTTCTTTATTTAATTTTTGGTAATGAAAGTGGAACCCCAGGAACATATTTTTTATTAGAACTATGATAGATTAATAAAATGTTTTTAACAAAGTTTTGATAAACTTTTCTATTCAAGTAAAAAAATATTATTTTATTACTTTATTTTAATTAAAAAATAAAAGTTTAATCTACTGTAATTCCATTTTTAGATACTTTATTAAGGTTGTCATTTTTTTTTTCAAAAGGTAATTTTTCTCTTTATTAATAAATTTCACTGCTTAATTTTTTATATTTTACAAATTTTACTATTTTCATTTATATATATTTTTATTTTCTTATAGTTTAGTATTCTAGTTTTTGACTGTATATTTTATCTTCATTGTAAAATATGTCATCAATATTATTTTAATCAATAATGCGCAAAGTTACTTCCTGATCTTATAAAATCGTGGTTTATTCCCCAATCTATTCACAGGTAAGGATATTGAAGCATGAAGTATTGAATTTGTTTGATTCTGAATAGTGACATAAGAAGAAATCAGATTGCAGTGAAAACTAGTTTTAACTTATTATCTATGGGTTGATATTTGTTTGTGTGATTATTCAAATAGATTTAGATGTTCAGGAAAAGAAACAATAATATAAGTTTATAATTAAGTTTTGAAATAAAATTAATGTGAATAATGATTTCTAGATTTAGAAAAGTCAATATTTTTGTAAATATATAAATAATAGACTATGTAAAAATATAAAAGATAAAGTATGTATATATTACACCCTCTAAACATATAGAAATATGTAGAGTAAACTTCGTAAAAATACAAATTAATGAATAAATAGACTAATTTAATGTGTAGTGCTAGATTCGTCTAATTAATGCATTGACAAACTCGTTTAGCATGTGTTGTTAGATTCGTCTAATCAATATATGAACACATTCATCTAATGTGTATTGTTAGACTTGTCTAATCAATTTATAAAAACACTTGTCTAATGTGTATTACAAGATTTGTCTAATCAAATAATAGATCAAGTCATCCAATGTAAATAAATAGACTCGACTAATATGAACATACTCGTTTAATCAATATATAAAAAAACTCGTCTAATGTATGTTATAAGACTTGTCTAATTGGTGTATGAAAAAACTTGTCTGATTTATATTTCTAGAATCGTCTAATCAATGTATGTAATGACTCATCTAATGTTTTTTTGTTATACTAGTCTAATTAGTATCTGGATCAACTCATTTAATGTGTATTGTTAGACCATATATATATATATATATATATATATATATATATATATATATATATATATATATTTCTATACTCATGTAATTAATGTATGAATAGACTAGTTTAATACGTATTGTAGAATTCATGTAATTAGTGAATGAACAAACTTGTTTAATGTTTATTAATAGATTCATCAAATTTATGTTTAAAAATTCTTGTCTAAATATATATTACTAGAGTACTCTAATCAATATATGTTTATTTGTCTAATATGTATGACTAGACTTGTCTAATCAATACATCAAAAAACTCATCTTATATTATTTGCTACAATCATCTTATAATATAATCCTATACTTGTTTAACAATTTTTGTTATACTTGTTTAATTAAAACATAGTATTTACTTTTGTTTATTATTCCTATACAAATTTATTATTTTATCATCAAATTTTTTATTTTCATATAGTTTAGTATTATAGTTTTAGCCTGTGTATTTTATCTTCACATATATTCTTTAATATCTACATATTTTACTATCACGCAAAATATGTCATCATTATTTGAAATTAATAATGCCCAATGTTACTTTCTGATTTTATAAAATGCTCAGAATTCCCTGATCTGTTTGATTTTGAAAGTGACATAAAATTGTAATGAAAATGTATATCGGAGTCTTAAAAAGGGATAAACAAAATATTTTTTACTTATCGTATTGTGGAATAATATTTGTAGAAGAGTGTTTTAGTATTAAAAGAATAGTCCTAAAAATAAAATAAAAAAGAGACGTCGCCTGAGAGATTCGAACTCTCGCGGGGAAACCCCATGTACTTAGCAGGCACACGCCTTAACCACTCGGCCAAAGCGACCAGTTGTTAGGTCAGAACTGTAGCTATAAGAACATTCAAGCCTTTATATTCGCACAGCTTCATTGATATTCAAGCACCCAAAGTGTACTTTTGTTTTGATGGTCATGATTGTTCTACTATTATAATATTTTTTTAGACTTAATTGAATTTAAGAATTTGATAAATTTGGTCACTTTTGATTGTCTTATTTTTTTTATTGAGTGATAATTTTTAATTAAATTTATATTATTTAATTTTTTTATTAATTAAGCGATATCTTTTGACATTTTGTTTCGTCATTACTTATTTATTTTTAATTTATAAGAAATGTGAAATAATGTGATTAATATAAGACAATATTGTTGTTAATGTAAAACGATAAGTTTATTATTTTCATTGAGAACATATTAATATATTATCATTATCACTTCTATCAATAGTGATAATGACAATGGTGACCTAGTTATTATAGGTCATGACACAAAACTCGTCGGACATTATTACCTATATGATAATGATAATAGTTCCTCGATTATTTTAGATGATGATGACGTGAAGATTAGTTATAGAGCATAACCACTTATATCAACATTGGTGATGGTCATTCTAGGTAATAATATGGAAGTGTTATTGGAGAACATCATCATTATCCAATAATTTTTCATGATAGTCACAATAACTATAATCTTAATTTATATTAATAGCAAAATCTGACACTTTTCAATAATTGAAAGAAATTAAAGAAAATTATCAAAAAAAATAATAGCTATTTTAATTATAAATAAATAAATGATGTGTTTCACTTGAAAATTTTAAGAATTTAAAATTTAATTTAGTCTACTTTTGAAAATTAATGGAATAACCCAAATTTCTTCTAATATATATATATATATATATATATATATATACCATTAAGTACTTAATAATCATAAGGTCTTTGTGATATTAATAATTGAAGATGAACTTATTCATATTACAGTTCTTGAAACTAGACCATATTGTGTTTCAAAATACATTTAAAATGAACCCATAAGTACTTCAAAACATAAAATAGGAACTAAATACAATTTTTTTTAGTTAAACAAATTATTTAAGATATTCCTATACTAATCCTTTAGCTTTTTATTCCAGCTCTTGTGCTACTATCACCCTCAGCTCCTAACACTGCTTCCATATATAAAAAATATATGATCATTGCATTAGAAAGAAAACAAGAGACGCACAAGTGCAAACAAGGATAAGCTAATACATAAAAAGAATGATGAGCAATAATATACGAAAAATAGTAACATATTAAACTAATTAGAATAATATCGAAGTATATTTGATAGAAATTATGTCATTTCTCCATATATTACTATACTAATACTCACTAGTATTCCCTTTAAAGACCAATTTAAAAACTTAAATAATGCATTTAAAAGAATAACCTTAATATGAAAACATTAATAACTTATAATAAAGATTATCAAAACAAACATTTGTTAGAAATAAATCCTTAACTTAGTCTCCTTTTTTTTCTTTCTCATTTATACAACTCCATTACTTAATTCCAATAATCCATTCAACAATATATTTCATTACATGAATCAGTCAAAAAATGCAATTAGTTCACATTCATCAATTCCAATACCCGGTATCAGCCCACATGGCTCAGTCCAATGACTCAAACAAACATCATTCCAAAGCGAATCAACAACAAAATAAATATAGATTTTGGGATCCCATAAAACTAGTGTATTTAATGGACTCGTGATATTATGCACCTGTCATACTTACCACCATCTCATTCTTTTCTACAACTTGTTATATCAGATGAAGCTCACGTATCTCATGCAGTCAGGTTAACCTCACTAGCTCCCTGAGTATGATCATCTTTCATATCATATCGTCTACCAGGTGAAGCCTCCTTCGACTCTCATCGCCTAGTTATCTTCTTCTATGTATGAGTTTGATACTAGTAGAGTCTAAATAGTCCCATATAAAAAATTTTCTTCAATACACTTTGACTATCCCTAGATTAGTAATTCCCCTTGGAAATAACTAATTTAAATTATTATATCACAACATAAATTTCTCAAACAAACATATATCGATGGACACAACTCAATCATAATTTCAAATCAAGGTACGAAAGCATCATTATAGATTTCTCTAACATAAAATCTTTAAATTCTAGAAAGTTCTTGAAAAACTCGTGTTTTTAATCGATCATACCCCACATGTAATCAGTTACCAGAGAAAATAACATATGTATCTATGTTCCTAATTAACTCATCAATCAAACAAAATTTCAAAATCACAAATTATAACTATAACCCAAATCAAATAATGCCGAAATAAATTCATAAATTTCTCAACAATAGATACCTCAATAAACTTCGTATCCCTTAATAATTCAATTCCACATATTTTTATATTCAAAATTTTCTATGTTTCTGCTCTCTTTAAGCCTTACTCTTCATATAATAATAAAGTCATAAGAGTAATCATCTTACTACATCAGAGACACTCAAACAACCAAACCTAAAGATATCACTTCGTCATGCAATCACAAATTACAGTCAATTAATAAATTTTCTACTCATCTAACTCTTCCTTCACTACTTTCCTACCAATCTCATGATGTAATAACACTGATAGTTTCACTCTCACTCAGGAACTTCACAATACAAACCCAAAAATCAATTCCTCTCACAAATTTTTAACTTTCTCTAGTCCAAGGAAAATATCACCACAACAGATATTATGCATTGAACTTATACTTTTATTAAGAAGTTCTCATTTTTTACAGTAACATTCAATCAAAACGGTCATACTATTAATTAATATCTTTTCAAAAATAAAACATTGGATTATAAAATAATGAAAATAGTTTCCCTTACCTGATCAAGTTTATCTAATTCTGCTCTCCTCACCTAAATAATCACTATCTACAAATTCAGAGGTCATATAAACGATTAAGGAAAATATTTCAGGATCATAAACAGATAGAGATTCATTAAAAACGAAAGAGGTGACATGAAGTTGAATATGAGCTTGCATGTAAAGAAAAACATATTGCTATTAAAAAATTGGTAGAATTTTCGAACTCACCATTAAAAAAAATTGATTGAGGGTTTTAATAAGATTCTTCGCGTAGATTACTCTAGTAGCGTTGATTCTTCAAAAAAGATGGGAGCTGATTCAAAATTTTAGAAGAGGAAGGAAAGTTTTTAGAGAAAAAAAAGAATTTTTTGAAAAAATTAATTTTTTGGGGTCTCACAATTAATAATATAAAATTTAATTTATTTAAATGATAAAGATAAGTATTTTGAAATAGAAATGTACAAAATTACACCTGTACTTTAAAAAAGAAAAAGATAAACTTTTATGACATAAACCACAAAGTGAGAAAAATGAAAATTGATAAAATCATGATTTCTAATGACGAAAATTATATTATTTTAAATAATAATTAGCATTTATACTAATCATCATACTTAAATAATAACTAAACCAATAAGATTTAAATTAACCTTCCCTACTAACTCAAACTAAAGTGTAAATTAGTATTGTCAAAGTAAAACAAAAAAGTATCAAGCAAGAGGAGAATGTTTCAATTAATACAATAATATTTACATAATTAATCGAATGATAATAAATATCTTAAACTACAACAAAATAAAAAACTAAACCTTGACTTAACATGGCTGATAATGGAGAACTCTAAGTATTTACTACTAATTTTATTACTCTCATTTATTATTGCATTAACTATGATGATTCCTATACATTGACTTAAATTTTGGAGTTTCACCAACTTACAAATATTTGTTAAGTATTTTAAAATAACTTATTTTAAAAATTTCTAACTCATACATTTTTAGCTGCTGCTATAGCTTGTACTTTTTTATCTTTCGTTACAACCCATTAAATTATTTGACTATACTTTCTTCTTATCTTTATTTTCCCTTTAAGCATTGTTATTTAATTCCATCTTATATAGAGAATTAATGATTGTATTATTTTTAGTATTTGTTAAATTATTTTTTATTTTTTTATGAATCAAATAAAGAAAGAGTTAACATTATAAAAATTCAAAGTATATATCAAAATTATACATGGAAAAGAATGAAAAGAAAAAACAAATTATGCAAGAGTAATTTAAATTAAAAAATTAAAAATTAAATTTATGAAAAAAATAAAAAATTAAATATACTCAATATTTATTAAACCAACTCATTTAAATAAAATGACATATCTATCCAAACAAAAAATATATATAAACAATTGTTTAAAAATTAAACAGAAATGCTAAAAAGTTCAAGGAAAAAATAATTATTTTAAAAATTTTAAAATTACAATGACCTAACAATATATTTTATTTATAAATTATAAAATTTATTTATATAACTATATATTTTTTATTTCTTAACTTGTTTATCAGTTAATTTACTAAACACTTTTAATAAATTTATTAACTTAAAAAATTATTAATGAGAATCTAGCTTAAATTTATTATCCTTATATTTTGGTATTTTATTTGTTTTTCATATTAAAAATAATACAATAATAATAACAATAGTTTTATCAATTCAAATCATTTACTTTATTTTATTTAAATTAGTCATCCACCTACGTATTTATAATAATTCCATCCTTTTTCAATAATAACTCACATTTATTTTAATATAATTTATGTTAATTAAATTTTATTTTAAATTATTTTTTATCAAAGACAAAATTATAATCATATAATTTTATTAAAGTCATAGTGCGACACTCAATTTCTGTAGACGATCAAGATGTAACATCTTGTTTTTTATTCTTCCATGATATAAAGTAGAATCAGCCAAAGGAATATCATCAGATGGGGAATATCGGACACTTGTATTAAGAGGAGTATCAATAATCTTGTTGTTAGTAAGCCGAGCACGCTCAAATAGATTAGCAATATACTTGGATTGAGACAAAAGATAACCTTTAGGAGAAGAAGCAACCTCAATACACAAAATGTAACGCAGTACACCCAAATCTTTCATAGCAAAACGATGGGATAATACAGTTTTTAAAGATACATGGTATCAAGAGTCCTAAACGATCTATGATTGAGAATGTATGATTGCAGTAGTTCCTTTTTCCTAAGTCGTAAGCTCCTTTTTTCTAAGCCATATGCCCTAAGCCTCTTTCTCAGATTTTATGATTGAGAATAGATTCTTGCAATCGTTCCTCTTTCCTAAGTCCTAAGCCTTAAGCCCTATACGTCTTTCGCAAATTTTATGATTGAGAAGGGATTCTTACAGTAGTTCCTTTTTCCTAGGCCATAAGTCCTAAGCATTTTTCACAATTTATCAGGTTTCACTTGATTGCAATTTTGTTGTTTGCTTTGAGGCATTTTTGGAGGTTTTGCACCATGTTCTTTATGCCATTTTAAGGTATTTGCAATTCTCTAATATTGGCTTTGTATTTTGTTTTGTTTGTTGCTTACGTTGTGTAGTTCACACTTTTGTTTTGTATTCAATTTGTTATGGCGACTTGTAAAGATGATTCTCTTTAGTCTATTAGTGTGCAATTGGATGATAAAAATTATTCCAACTGGAGTTATGTTTTGAAAATCTTTCTTCGTGGAAAGTCCATGTGGGATTATATTTCAGGTGCTAAGGCAAAATTGATTGACACCAAAGGTGATGATTATGCTACTGCTTTAAAGGTATGAGAAGTTGACAACCGTAAAATTATCACTTAAGTCAATAATTTTGTCACACACTCGATTGACGCTCAATTGACACATTATATTACTGCAAAGGACGTATGAGATCACTTATTACTAGCAGAGGAAATTAAACTTACTTCCCAACCACAGGCCAACATAGCCTCGCAATCTCCAGGTACATCATCACCAAATATATCCTCTGACAAATGGATCATTAACTCATGTGCCAAATCATATGCCACATCATTTGCCTTCTTTTGTTTTGTTATCACTTAACTTATCCATGTCAATTGCAACTGCTAACGATGATTTAATTCCCTTATTTGGTATTGGTACCATTGTCACACCATCTCCTTTGTCTTTATCTGATGTTTACTACATACTTTGTGATTCTAGATTTAATGTGTGTTTCTCTCCATTTGAATGCTATGTACATGATCGCACATATCAGAAGGTGATTGAGATAGGTCGTAGGCAATGTGAACTCTATGTCTTGAATCAGTTCAAGGAATCAATAGTTGTAGCCTCTAGTGTGAATTTATCTTCGTTTCGTTTGTCTTCTTCTTCCTCATCTTTTTATTTGTGGCATTCTCGTTTGGGTCATGTTTCTGCATCTCGTTTAAAGTTTTTGGTGTCTACAAGAGTCATGGGTTTGGACAATCATGATATTTCTTATTGTAGTGATTGTAAACTGGCAAATTTTTTCGTTTTACCTTTTAATAAAAGTATTTCTTCTTCTCTTGCTCCTTTCGATCTTGTGCATTCTGATGTGTGGGACCTTCTCCTGTATCTACCAAAGGAGGTTTTAGATATTATGTCTCTTTCATTGATGATTTTACTCGTTTTACTTGGATCTATCTTCTATCTTATGAAATGTTGGTCTGATTTTCTCACAATTTAAAAAAAAATTAATGCTCTTGTAAAAATCCAACGCTCTGATACCATGTAGAAAACAAAGAAATATAGAAAGAAGGGAATGATATATTATGTATAAAATGTTACAAGAGCTCTAACATATATACACATAAAACTAATCCTATGAGCCAGAAGTAAATGGATTTAAAACATGGACCTATGCTAAAACACATCACTCCTTCACTTTCACATCTTTTCTCTAATTTCTATTCATTTTTCATTATCTTTCCTTTCATCTAAACAACTTTAATTTCACCTCTCTTTTTTTTCCTAAAATCTACTCCCCGAAATTCATATTTAAATCGAAACACATGGTTAGAATAGTTTTGTTAGATCATGGAATACTATTACCACTTTGGTTAATTTATACTGACCCGTGACTATGTGTCAGACAAAAGGATGGCAATGATATGTTATGTTTGCAGAAGCAAAGGGACAAAACATTGAAAGGGGATATTAATGATATACTTGCATTTTAAACTGTTATCACATCATCTTTATTAAACATGTAAATACAGACTATGCATTTGTGTAAAGTATATAGAGCTGGTCACAGTACACGTGAATAGAAACATGAATACCAACATGGCAACACAGAATGACAAAATTGGCATAATCCTGCGTCTTGTTAGAGATTTGATATTAGGTCTGTGCTTATATAACAAATGACAAAAAAAAAAAAGAACATTTATTATTTACGTGGTGGTGATGTTTTCTCTTTCTGACATAGTTGTGTTCTTAAAGTGAGATGTGGATGAAAAGAAAATAACTGGAAATGCATGTGCATGTGGAAGTTGAAGCAGAAGCAGAAGCAGCCAACAGCAACAACTCATGCATATACACCAAAACTTTGTGATTGGTACTTCTACACTCCCTCAGTCCATGAAACACCCTCTTATTTTGTTCCATTCACAATCTTTTGGGTCTCTCATATATCACCTCATATAAATAGTATCTTCATATACATTACTCAATATGATATAATTTAAATTGAAATGTAAACTGTGGAATTCAGACTCAAAATTATTAATTTAACTGAAAATAAAAACCTGTTAATCCTTGTTTTCCTTCACATGCATTGCTTCCTTCCTTCTCGTTTCTTAGTTCTGAGCTTGATTGTTTCATTTCTTTTGTTCTCACAAACCTTTTAGTTACATGCATGTTATTCCTTGAGCTTGAACTTTTGTTAAAGTCCATGGAAATAGTTATAGCTGAAGTTCAATTTTGAATGATATTATAGTTAATTAAATATGAAAATATTATCAAAACAATTAAGTTTGTAATAAATTATTATTTTAATAAAAAAATATTATTATATATACAAGTCTATCCACGTGATTTATGATTTAAGTTAGAATAACCTTTAAAAATTATTACTTAAATAAAAATAAATTTATTTTATCTTTATCCATTTAGTCCGATGCCCAGATAGGTCAAGTCCATATTCAATAATTGGATGGCCAGTTTATTATCATAATATATAGCATATACTATTATCAAGACAATTGTCAACTTTAAGACTGTCTGTTTCGTATTTGCATGATAGTTCTTTTTAAGAATTTGCAGTATAAGTCATTCTCAAAATTATTAGGGAATGGTCAATAAATTTTAAAATGAATATAGAGACAAAAATAGTATATATATATATATATATATATATATATATATATATATATATATATATATATA
>Ga0209589_1003725_pt1 | contig 26621 bp, 23 predicted proteins | sample CowpeawhiteBW_FD_187525 | JGI IMG/M metagenome (GOLD analysis project Ga0209589, IMG submission 187525) | Root nodule microbial communities of legume samples collected from California USA - Cow pea white BW (SPAdes) (version 2) | ecosystem: Host-associated > Plants > Roots > Nodule | place: USA...
AAGAATTGGCATCAACTCTAGCTATTTTATGACATCCCTAATTAGAATTTTGTTTTGATGATTTTGTGATTGATCTCAATTGAAAAACCCTTCAATTGAAAATAATCTAAGTTAACAGCAATTTTATTTTATTTTTTGCTTAATTACTGTTTTAGTTCCCGAATTTGTTCTGAAGTCCTAAAAAGGTCCTCTAAATATTCGGAGTCTCAATTTAGTCCTCTAATTGTCATAAGTGAATTAATTTGGTCCCCAAAATTAACACCGTTAAAAATCGTAACAGAACAATGACAAGGCTTTATGACTGTGTATGAGTTTTAGTGGCGTGGCCCGTATCAATTGTTGTGTGCAAGGTTAGAAGTGTTCGAAGGTGATCGTGGAGAACGCTAAGCTAGGGTTCGATTGGGTTCGATTTTGATTGTGATTGGCACTGCATCAGATTAAATTTCGACATTGTGATCGACGACATTCAACAATCCATGTGAGCTTCCAATTTTTTCGAAATCAATTTTAGGGTTTTAAGTTTTTTGCGTTGAATATGATTTTGGGGGTTTTGGGTTTGTTTTTGATTTTGATTCTCGTATATCGTTTTGTGATTGTTATTGGTTTATTGAGTTGAATGGTTTTCTGATTTCGATGGTTGTATTGTCCCACCATTGTGATTCCTTTTTTTGTAATTTGTGGTCCCCTTCGAAACGAGGTTTAGTTTTTTGTAGTTTGTGGTCCCCCTTCGAAATGGGGTTTAGTTTTCTGTCGGTTTGCCGGTTTGTCGGTGGTATGTTTCGTAATAAAAGTATGTGGTTTTGGGTATGTGGACATTTCACAGCTTTGATGGATGACGAGAAGTTTGAAGTGGTTATCCACCATGGAGTGCACTTCGTGAATGAGGGTGGAGTTAAATATGTTAATGGCCAACTTAGTGTTTTGTCGTGTGATGAAGATAGATGGTCCTACTTTGAGGTGTTATCAATACTACGAGAGATGGGTTATATTAATGTCAAAGATTTGTGTTATTCTATTGGAGGTTGTGCAGTGTTAGAGGAAAGGTTACAAGATTTCATTGATGACCTTGGTGCACTCCATATGGTCAGCATCACGAAGCGACATGGTTCAGTTCATATGTTTGTAATTCATTCAGTTTGTGAAGCAAAGGTAGTACATATGCTAGAATATTTTCCAACTGGGGAGAATGCCATTGTGCCTGAAATTGTAGCAGACCAAGTTGAAGCTGAATTTGGTGAGGTTGAGGTTGAGGTGCAGTGTGATGGTGTAGAACAAGTCCAGCCTGAAAGTGGTGAGGTTGAGGGAGAGGTCCATGTTCGGGGTGAGGCTGAAGTACATGTCCAGAATGAGAGTCATGAGGTTGATAATGAGGTCCAAAATGAGACACATAATGAGGGGGTGCAAGAGCAAAATGCAGAAGAAGTTGAGGTGGAGGATGGTTGCTATAGAGATAACATAGATGAAGATAGTGATGGTTTAATTCATGTGGATATAGATTGTGACCCAAATGTTGGTGGATCATATTGGACTTCCACTATGTAAGACCCGTGAAAATTAATTAATTAAATATTTAATTAATTAATAAATGCGGGTAGAAAGCGCCTTTATGGCATTAATTATTGTTTAGTATGATGTGGAAAAGTACTAGCTCAAATGGTTAAGAATACTTGGTTTGTGTGAGAGGACTTGGGTTTGAGTCCTATGTATGCTAATTATGTGTTGTTGTTTTATTATTGATTTTAAGGATATGTATGAGTATGTGATTGGTATTGTAAACTTATGTTGATTTGTGTATATCACTAAATGTGAATTGGCATAGTGGTTGTGCTGTGGCATTGTGAGTGGAAGGTCATGAGTTCAAACCTTGTTGGGCATAAAGAAGGCTTTATTTTTGCTAATTCTAGCTTAGAGTGGAGTTGAAAGGGCTGAATTGAGAGGGTATTGGAACAAAAGAGTGGGCAACAAAGGAGCATTTTCTTTTCCCAAATTGAATCAAGAAGTCCAGGTTAGGGGTGCTGAATTTATGTGTGTTTTACATGGTTTGTGTTTTTGTGTGGTGTGCTCAATTGGGATTTGTATATGGTATGCTTTTAGGGGTATTATATGCGATTGTGATTGAGTAATTGAGAACTCTTGGTGCCGTGCAAATTCTTTGATATATCACATAAGTTGGATGTGGTTTTGGGGTTTTCGCGTAGTTCTTTTGGGAAGTAATGAGTTGGTATTCAAATGGGATGAAAATTCAATTATTAAGCTTGATTCTGATGTACTTGTGCCACTACATTGTGTTGGTAATGTTTGGTTAGTGTTTTGGTATGATTTTGGCGAAGTGTGTGCGTGAACAGACTTGAAACCCTGCAAGTCTCGCCCAAGCGGGTCCATCTCGCCTAAGCGAGAGTTGCAGAGTCCCACGTTGAGTTCTGGTTCGTGGTTCTCGCCTAGGCGACCAAGGAGAAGTTTGAGCGACATGGTCTCTTGCTCAGGCGAGAGGCACTCGCCTAAGCGAGGTCGCGAGGAGAACCTGAGAGTTTGAGCGCGATATCTCGCCCAGGCGAGAGGTTTTGGAGTTTTAAGCGACTGACACTCTCGCCTAGGCGAGAGTGGCTCGCCTAAGTGAGTCCTCGAAGTGTTTCTTGTGTGTGTGGTTGAATACTCGTCTAGGCGAGGTTTGGGTGTGGTTTTGGGCGAATGTGTGGCTCGCCCAGGCGAGGGGATCTCGCCTAAGCGAGATAACAGGAGGTTGTGGATGTTTTAAGCTCGCCCAAGCGAGGTGAACTAGCCTAAGCGAAGCAGAGGGTTTAGCTTGGGCGAGAGGCTCTGGCTTAAGCGAGTTTATGTGAATTTCTCATGGTTGTATGATCTTGTGTGTGTGAAATGATTATTTTTCTTAAGTATAGGAAGTATATGCATGTGTTATGGTGTTTGGGCTTGAAGGACTAAGTCCAATAAGGGTCTGGGATGTGCTCGGTGGTTGGACACATGATGGGCATGGAACTGGTTGAGTTCCCGTTGACTACTAATGGGCGAGGAGTCCTTAGTATGGTGATGGCATGTGTCGGGCGCACGATGGGCAAGGAACTGTTATGTTTTCGTCGGCTACTATTGGGCGAGGAGTCCATAGTATGGTGATTGTGTGCGTGCCAGGGTCCAAGTATGAGGCTTGGATGTTTTTACTACAGGCAAGGAGTCTGTAGGGCAGGACTATGAGCGGGATAGGCTCATAGGGTTGGACCACGAATGAGTTAGTTTCGTGGAAGCACAGGGAAGTCCCAAGACCTAGTTCATGCATGTGACTCATGAAGGATTATGAGGTCATGGTTGGGTGATTTGAAAGTATGAGAATTTTAATTATGTTATTTGGGTTGGGGAAACATATTTATATTCTTGTATCAGTTTTATATATTATGCATAGCTCACCCTTTCTGTGTGTGTGTGTGGCGATGATCGGATAACTCGTTATCCGGGAGCAGATGAGTTGACAGGTGAGCCAGGAGATGCATAGACTCGGAGCGGGGGCTAGCTTGGGATTTTTGTATATATATTTAATACTTTAGTTTTGAGATAATTATGTAATCATTTCAGGAGCCATTGAATTGTATTTCAGTTTTATGAGTATGGACTCCTGGTTTATGACAGTTATATTAAAGTTTTAAATTTCCCGTGTTTTTGGAAAATGGTTTTATTAAATGCGTTCTTTATTTTATCTTGGATTTTATTTATTAAATTTTCTTAATATTCCTTAGGAATGTTACACACTAGGTCGAGGAAAAAAATTAATCACAATAAAAAAAGTAATGAAATGAAGAAACATGCTAGAGGGTTGTCTGATAATGAATGGGAATCAGATGAGTTGGTAAGTAATGAAGGCAGTGATTCCAGCAGTGGTGATGAAGATACATGTGGAAGTTTTCCCACTTTTTGTATGCCAAAAAGTATGGCTGAATATGAATGGCAAGTTGGGACATATTTCGTTAACAAGGAAGAATTTATAGAAGCCATAAGAACTTATGGGTTGCAAAGCGGGAGAAATTTAAAATTTGAGAAGAATGACAAAAAAAGAGTAAGGGTGGTATGTTGGGTGCAAGGGAAAGTGTGTATGGATTGCTTATTGTGCTTATGTACCAATACTTAAAACCTGGCAGTTGAGAAAAATAGTTGACAAACATACTTGTTGTAGGGAGTTTAACAATCGTCTAATCAATGCAAAGTGGTTAAGTGGGAGAATAGAAAAGACAGTTAGAGAAAATCCTACTATGAAGGCCATGCATATTCGAGAAAAGGAGTTAAGGAAGTGGAACGTGTCTATATCTCGTGCTATGTCTTTTCGAGCAAGATCAATGGCTGCAAACAAGATTGGTGGTTCCTTTATAGAGCAATACAAACATATATATTATTATGCTCATGAGTTGCGTAGATCAAATCCTGGTTCAACAATTAAAATAAAGGTTGAACATCATGATGGTTCAAAAATATTTCAGAGATTATACATTTGTTTAAAAGCATGCAAGGACAACTTTGTATCATGTAGGTCTATAATAGGATTGGATGGATGTTGTGCCTCATGCACCTTTGTATCAGACCAGCAAAAGGTAATAATTTATTTTTCAGTCATTTAATTGGTTTTAATTATTTCATTGCAGTTCTACTTTCATTTAAATGTTGTTATTTTGTTAAGGTCTGCTGCTAGCTTTAAATGAGCTCATTCCTGGAGTTGACCAAAGGTTCTGTATACACCACTTGTACGAGAACTTCAGGAAGAAATTTTCAGGGAAGATTCTAAAACGTTTAATGTGGAGGGCTGCTTACTGCACACATCCACAAGCATGGGAAAAGGTTATGTTGGAGATTAAAGAAGTTAATGAGGATGCATTCAAACATTTAATAGCTATTCCTCCAAGGCAAGTATTTGGATGTTTGTTAACTTTCTGTATATTTTCATTTGGTGCACATTGATAAAGGTATTGGTGCAAAGTAATAATAGGTGTGATTAGAAACTAACTCACAACACTCTGCAACTGCAACTGATATTCTGATATTCTGATATGAGGTTAAAGGTTATTAGGAAAAGTACCTAGCATGGCAAATTTGGAATTAATGCATTACTGCAGTAAAAACTAGTTGTTATATTATCTATTCCTGATTTAAACACCAAACCTATAGCAGTTTCAACTTTCCAATACCACTTTTTCTTTTTATGATTTGTTTCTGAGCGTGCGCATATTTTCATTTATCATTTCAATATTCTGATAATTGGTGCAAACTGATAAAGGTATTGGTCAAGATCAAGGTTCAATACCACTGTCAAATGTGACACACTAGTGAACAACATGTCAGAGGCCTTCAACAGCGTGCTAGTGGATGCTAGGAGTAAGCCAATAGTTACCATGCTTGAAGAAATAAGGTTGTACATGATGAATAGATGGGAAAGTAATAGATTGAAAGTAAGTTCTTTTCAAAGTTCAATATGCTCTAAAATTCATGATAGACTGGACAAGGAGATGTAGTTAACAAAATATTGGGTTCCAAGGTACTGATTACTGTCTATTTTATTGTGAATTTTGTGATTGGACTGCTTCATGATGTACGTGACTTTTGTTATGCATGTAGTTGGTCAGCGGATAAGATTTTTGAGGTCAGACATGTTTCTACTATTGGTGACAAGTTTGTAGTTAATGTGGACAGCATGGAATGCAGTTGCAGAAAATGGAGTATTATTGGCATTCTGTGTTGCCACTCGCTAACTGCAATGAACTTCTTGAATCTGAATGCAGAACAATATATAGCACACTGGTTTACCAAGTCATCATATGAAGAAATTTATAACTCAATAATATATCCTGTGAACGGCCAAAATGTTTGGGAGATTACTCCATTCCCTGATGTCTTGCCTCCTGTAAAGAATAGCTTACTTGGAAGACCAAAAAAGAAAAGGAGACTTCTAGCTTCTAAGCTGAATAAAGATGAAACCCAGGTTAGAAGAGGAGGGGAAAGGAAGAAATGTGTCATCTGTAAACAAGTAGGACACAATAGAAGCACATGCCCACATGCTCCACCATCTCCAGAACCATCACCTAATACAACCCAACCGTCAAGTTTTAATGTAGGTGATAATCTGCCACCAAGCGTCAATTTGACTCAAGCTTCAACTTCAAATCAACCAATTCCAGCACTTGCAACAACCATTGCAGCACCTGCAACAGCCATTCCAGCACCTGCAACAGCCATTCCACCACTTCCAACACATCCCACTGCAACAACAAATGCACCACAACGTCCCCCATCACGTGGCATACCCAACATCAGGCAGAAACTTCCACATAGGAGGGGGCAAGTTTGGAAACCGTGAAGTACTTGATGTATTTTGGATGTAGTATTTGTTGTATTTAATGTATTTTGTGGTCTGTATGCACTTTGGATTTAGTTTTGGATGTAACACTTGATGTTATTTTGGAATTAGTTTTGGATGTACCACTTCATGTGGACCCATATGTGGGTTAAGATTGCAGGCTTTGTTCAAAACCAGTTCAATTTATTTAGACAAAGGAATATATTTTGGACTTCTTGTGGCCCCTTTCAGAATATATTTTGCACTTCATGTGGCCCCTTTCATTGCTTTAGTGTTGCACACATATTTTGCATTTCATGTGGCCCCTTTCTTTCAATTGTATAAGCCTTTTAATATTAACAAATTTTCACAAATAACAAATTCACCAATGCAGAATACACTGTGGTTTGAAACTTTATATATCACACCAAAACAAGCTATATAATTACACAACATACCAAATACAACCTTCACAACAATTTAGGGACTTTTCAACAACACTGAAACTAAGATTATATTAAGGACAACAACAACACCAACAACTCCTATTAAACATTTCACCCATTTCTCATACAACTTAATACTCTTTTCTAAACTACAAATCTCCCTATTCTGGCTGAAGATAACACCATCTCTTTGGTCAATATCATCTTCTCCACACCACTTGAAATAATTACACCCAACAAATTCTTGATTTCCTCTTTGTTCATAAAACGAAGACAAAAACCAATCAACAATAATTACAATCAATAATTTTAAAAAACAAATCTGCAACAACACTCAAGCAACTAACCTTAAAATTTGGGCATCCCCAAAATTTCTTCCCAGCATTCCTAGTTGTTCTGGTAGTTCTAATCATAGCAACATCTCCACACCGACAAATTGGAGTTACACCCAACCCTTTCCATCCACCACTAGCAGAGGAGAAACCACCATTTCCATTACCCGAACACGTGCAAGAACAACAAGAGTTCACTTGTGACATGCTTCAAACCACAACAAACTCGCCACCTGCAGGATTTCACACCAGCAACGAAAAAAAGGGGAAGGAGGAAGAAAACCTTCTCAATTTAGGATTTCCTTCTCAATTTAGGGTTTCATTAAGACTCATGCCACGTCAATTGCACCCCCTTTTAAAAACTTTGACACGTATCAGTTCAATTATGCCACGTGAGTACTGTGTGAATGACGTTTGTTCGATTTAAACGGAAAAGACCAAATTGAGTCACTTTTGAAAATTAAAGGACAAATTGATACTCCAAATCTTTAGAGGACCTTTTTGAAACATCAGAACAAATTTGAGAACTAAAACAGTAATTAAACCTTTATTTTTCACAATCATCAATTAAAAATCTTGATAAGCTTTGACTTTAAAATAATAATCAAGATTAAATAGAAAATTCATCAATATTAATATTTTAAATTATTAATAATTATTTAATATTTATATGTTTTTATAATTAACATTAATCATCTAAACAAAATATTAAAAAATATATTGATTTTAAAAAAATTCAATTCAAATTTAATATATTTAAATGTCATAAAAAAATAGGTATGGCAACACAAAAGCTAAAACAAATTTATTTTAGTATAATAAAATAATAAATAAATGTTAATAAAAGAATAACATGAAGACAAAATTAATCATGACTCCTCTATGTCCATATCTTGGCTTTTCGAAAAAAGAACCTCGAAATTTGTAATTTTTAATTATTACATGTTTAAATTTTCGAGTTTTTGGTTTTTTATAAATTAAACATATTTTAAATTCTTCGAAAAATTGGATTTGGTTTCTATCTTAACTATTTTCATGACTAACTATAATTTTAAAGATTTATGTAACATTTCATTTAATACTATTTGTTTTTAATTTTAACTATTTTCATGATTAACTATAATTTAAAGATTTATGTAACATTTCATTTAATATTATTTAATAATATAATTATTAAACAAAAATATTTATATGGATAATCATAAACATTGAAGTATTAATATGTAATTATTATATTACAGTTATCCAAAAATAAAAAAAAAATACAAAAAGAAAGTATGTACACTAGAATTCCAAACATCAGTTGGACAATCACATCATCATCTTTTTGAACAGATTTAGTTACAACTTTCTTTTTTCTGGTCACACTAATCAGGTGATCATTGCAAATAAGAATACAAAACAAGATAAAAACATAGAAAGGATAAACTAATGTACACAAATGATTAATCATTTAAAGGATATAACTTTTTAATCATACATAATCAATCATGAATCATTATCATCCTATTCCATACAAAGACCCAAACATGATTCATTTACCTGGATTCATGCATTAATATCGAATCCTAACAAGTTGTGCACTTGTGGTGGATTCTACTGCTCTGTAGAGCCATAACTTGTGGATTTCACCCTACCACTTGAGCAAGGTAGAGAGTCCTTAGACTAGGACCTCCTACTTTTCACCAGATACCCCATCCTTCTTTACTTGAGAATTTAATGGTTATTAGAGTATTATGATAACTTCCAACTAAATCTCTATATTAATGCATACACCACTACAAATCATAACTAATCATTCTTGAGTTAGTATCCACCATTCTCAATTTACTCTCATACACCAATCATCTCACAAGTAATACATTCACATTATCCATAAGACATTAAAATTTAACATAGAATAACTAGTAGAGTATGATACATTTGCTCAACGAAATCATCCTATCGCTAGACGAAAAGTGCACAAATGTCCACTCATCCAAGGATCAGATGACTCTTCCAACGAGTGAATCACTGGAACTTAAGAGGAAAATTCTTCCAAAATTCGCCTAGAGAGGTGTACTCAAGATTTTATTTGTTTTGGAGATTGAATTCGAGTAGATTTGAAGAAAAAAAGTTGTGAAAGTTTAGATGTTTGGATTAAGATAAAATTTGTGAAAAATGAGAAAAATAAATTATGAAAATTAGTAGGTGATGTGATGGATGTGATTAAAAAGATGATTTAATTGATAAAATATAAGATTATCATTTTACATTTGTATACAAGTAATTTAAATTAAATTATAAATAGTATAAATTATATTATAATGAAATGTGAGCGATTATTTAAATTGAAAAAATAATATTCATAAAAATATTTTAAATTAAAATATGATTTTTAGAAATTAAGATGAAAAATAATTTTGAGAATTAGTTTAAATAAAATTAAACAATAAATTGACATTATGAAATTATTTAAAATTGAGATGTGGCTGCTAAAATTAATTTAAATTAAATGGGATTAATTTTGTTAAAAAAATTATATATTAATAAAAATAATTTAAATGAAATTATCCACCTTCAAAATTGATGATAACACTTTTTATATGCTATACTAAAAAACAAAATATTACAATAAATATAAAGTAGGTGATGATAAAGTTATTAAAAACTAAATTTAAGTTTGTTCATTGTGAAACATATTGGATTGTCATGTGTACTCACAATTAATATAATATGTTGATCGAAGAAGAATATCGCTTGAGTTTGATGTGGGTGACATGTATTCCTACATGTAATACCAACAATTTGAGTTAGGAAGGTCATCAAATCAAATAAGTTGTCTCCGAAATTTCTTAGACCGTATCAAATCATCAGAAGGATTGGTCTAGTAGCATATGAATTTGCATTACCACCATAGTTGACAAATTTTCACAATATTTTTCATGTATCGCAGTTTAGGATGTATATCCCAAATCCCATGCATGTGCTTGAAGCGGATGATATTCATATAAGGGAAGATTTATCTTTAGATTCTAAGCCAGTGTGAATGTTGGATTACCAAACCAAAAAGCTTCGAGAAAAGGATATTCATACAGCGAAGGTGCTTTGGGACGAAGGAACCCAAGAAGCAACTTGGGAGTTGGAGGACAACATGAGGAAGACCTATCCATATATCTTTCTTGGTAAATGCAATTTTCGAGGATGAAAATTTTTAAGTTGGGAAGAATGTAACACCTAGGAAAAAAAATTCACGAAGAGCGTCGGGCATAAATAAATTTCATGAAGAATATCGGGTGTGCATAATACCTTTTAAATTAATAAATATGAATCAACATAAGAAGTGAAATGTAGTACAGTGGGTTAAAGTCTTGTTATAGGTTGAAGATAGAATCGTCAAAATGGGTTGAAACTTGTGAGCCAACCTAACCCACCACGGGTTCAGGCCGAGTTGGGTTAAAATTGTTTTACAAATTTTAATACGGGTTAATATTTGACCCGACCCATCTAGAACCCGTGGTGAGCCAGATTTCCTCACCAACTCGCAAATAAAGGATCACATAAGTGTTTTTTGTTAAGTTAGACTTTGCATTTGGGTCAGGTTAGGTTTTTTTTTTAGCCAACACATAAATAATTTGTATTTTTATTATTTTGGTTTGTATTTGAATTGTATTAAAGTTTATTTATATTTTGATTTTAATTATAATTTAGTTTTGACTGAAAAAAAATAAATGTATTTTTTTAATTAAGTGAGCTCATGAGCCAACCCGTTTAATTTACCAACTCGTGGTGAGTCGGACCGGGTTCAATTTTTTTTGGCTCGCTAATAAGTGAGTCGGGTTGGATTGACTCACTAAGTAATCAACCCGTGGTGGGTCGAACTAGGTCGGATCGGGTTACCCATTTTGACATCTTTAGTTGAAGGTCATGTGTTTGATTCCTACTTTGTGCATTTGTTATGAGTTGGAGGTCATGTGTTTGCATATGCATCAATTTGCAAAACACATCAAATGCACGATGTAAGAATCAAACGCACGACCTCCAACACTCAATAAGGCTTTAACCAACTATGATACATTTCACTTTTTATCTTAATTCCTAAACACGCCCAACACTCTTCATCTATGAAGCACTGATACTTCAATTTGGGTCTTATGAAATTTTATTTATTTTTTCCAAGTCTTGCATTCTTCCCAACCCAAAAATTTCCGTCCTAAAAAATTACACTTATCAGCAAAGATTTATGGATAGGTTTTCCTCATGTTTCCTCCAACTCAAAAGTTGCTTTTTGGTTTCTTCGTCCTAAAGCACTTTCACTATATGAATATCCTTTCCTCAAAACTTATTGGTTTGGTAACCAACAATTGATTTAGAGCCAATGTTACGAGTTCAATTTCGAATAGACAATTGTTGAGGGCAAAATTGTTGCAGGTGACATCAATTGTCTCATGGCAGAGGCCAAAAGGGTTGATTCACGAATCATGGCGCTTGGACTGTTACGTTCTTAAATAAAAAGAATTAGAATTGTATCCTAATTAATAGATATAACTTTTGGTCTAGTAATAAACACTCAATCCACCGGGAATCACATCCCATCTCAATATAAATAGACCACCATCAATCACACTCAACAAATTTAAATAAAACATTTCAAATTTAAAACCCTCTCAACGAGTTTAAATAAAGCATTCAAAAGTTAAAAACACCCACCTCTACCACGACCAATGCATGAAGCAGAGAAATTATGTTTTTTGGAATTTGATCGGGTATCTCTGCATGGCGTAGATGCATGGTATGCACGATGGAAAAGGTAAAAATAAAAATATATACACAAAGGACAAGTAAACAAGTAAAGAAAAATGAAAAAAAGAACATAAGGACAAAATGATAATTGTGTTGGAATTAAGTATTAAAATGATAATTATTAAATTTTTGTGGTATATTCACTATTGAAAATATTTTACATTTTTTTAATTAAAAGTTCTTGTCATTTAATTTTTTTATTAACTAGATATGTTATTATTATTTTCTTTCATCACCTTACTTGATTTTTGTTATATGCTATTGTATAATTTTTCAATTTTAATATTGTATTTTTGAAATTTCATTCCAAATGCTTGATATACTTCCATTTCTCCAAATAACTAAACCCATCAATCCCTTCTCCAAATAACACCCGAAGAGAACAACACTCTCAATACCTTAGGAAGGTGAATCCAAATAACAACCAAGTGTTTGTACCAAAAATCAAAGCTTAAAGATAAAAAAAATAACAAATCCCACATAAGTTTGTTCGTAAGTTCCAACTTTACCGAATTAAATTAAGCCCAACCAAACCCTACATGGATCAATACAAAATCAAATTCAAACAAACAAAAAAAGAAAAAATAAATTAAAATATTGGGAGCTGTTGGACACATCAAAATCACTAAACCACCCTATATAATTGTAAACGCAAACTGGAATCCTAAATAAATCTTAAAAAAAGAGGATCTTTGCTTTTTATAGGATACATGTTAAGGAGTTAAAAAGATATGACTTTTAATATTGTTGGCCAGGGAGTGTATAAAGAATTATACTCTGTATAATTGTATAACTGTAATCACATGAAAACCTAATTAATTGATTGAAGTTATAAAGAAGTATAGCTGTAATCACATGAAAACCTACATGACAACCATTAACCACATAAGAAAAAAACTAACAAAATATTATATAGGTTTTTAATTTTAAAAATAAAAATAAACGATAAAGAGACATTGTTACTGTTGAAGAATCAGGAAATTGAAAGAAAAGACGAAGAGAGGGAGGGAGGAACACGAATTGATTTCGTTCTCTCTTTCTCAATTACAACCTATTAACCCATTTATTCTTCACCTTTTCCAACCCTACCAGTCAATTTCCTTCATCCATGGCTTCCTCGGAGATCGAGGTGGTATCATCATCATCATCGGTCTCCAAACCCAACGACCAGCCTCTTATCGTCGACGTCTTCACCGCCTCTACTCACGGCGACTTCAACAAACTCAGAACCTTCGTCGAACAACACGGTGCCTCCGTATCGGTTCCTGATGTTGGTGGCTATTACGCTATTCAATGGGCCTCGCTTAACAACTTTCATGACATTGCGCACTATCTCATTCAGGTACATTCGATATTGTTCCCCTTATTTTATTTGAATGGAAAATTGGGCGTTTCCTTTTTACTTTTTGAATTTAAGTTGGTCTCGGCTTCGTATGGAGCAAGTTTCGATTTTTCTTCTTTGAGTGGTTATGTGTCGTTCAAGAAATTAATATTTTTCAGAACACTCAGTGAAGCTAGTTTATGAAGTGATTTCAGTTGAGCGTGCTCTAATTTGAACTCTACTTGTTGTGAAGCATGGAGCGGATGTGAATGCTAAAGACAACATGCAACAAACAGCATTGCATTGGGCTGCAGTTCGTGGTTCAATTGCAGCTGCTGATGTACTTATGGAGAATGGTGCTCGGATTGAAGCTTCTGACTTAAATGGATACCGGGTATTGTTTTCCCTTGGTGGTGTACTCTTGCATACTTGTCACTATTTTATAAATGAGTAGTTTCAGCAGAATTTACTTGTTTTCTGTAATTTGGAGGCATGGATTGGGTATTCTAACATTTTAAATTATTGCATCCAAATTCATGTCCTAGTTTGAATTATTTACTTTTTTCAACTCACGGTCTCTGTATTTTAATGTTAACTTTCCATATCCAAATCTAAAGGGCTGAATAGCAACTGTATAAAGAATTTTATAGTTTATTATTTCATATTCGAATTTCTAAGTATCAGCATTTCACCCGATTAATTGATTGAAGTTATACAATTTTTTAAAACATAAGCTTTGGTGTTTTAGTTATTAAACAATATATGTTAGGTAAAAAAATGAAAGACGAGTTTAGTGTATGAAATTGTGACTTATATTTCGCCAATAAGATTAAAATCAATTATTAAAAAATACTTGTAATGATTACTAAAAGCTATCTATATTTTAATTATCGTCTAATAATTGGTGTCCATAAACTCTATTGGTAGTCGGGTACATAATAGGTAAGCAAATGGGTTACCGTGTGAGATTGATTGGCACCTCTTCCTGTATAAGGAAAACCCTGGACTTATTCTGCCTACTACCTGTTTAAATGTTTCTACTGTTGCACTATTTTCATAATTAAACGGTTTCTGCAGGCAGTTCATGTTGCTGCACAATATGGTCAGACAGCTTTCTTAAATCACATTGTAGCGAAGTACCATGCCGATTTTGATGTGCCTGATAATGATGGAAGGAGTCCTCTTCACTGGTATGCCTTGAAGCTTTTTGATTGCTATGTACGATGAAGAAACCGTATTTTGACAATGACTTGGTTGTCAATGTCATGGTCCAAAATTTGCATCTTTCTTTTGCTTTTAATGCACTCATAAAATTGGTTAAAATCAACATAATGCAGATTTTGCTTTGGGCTAAACTGTATATTTTCCTGTAAACTAATTATTTTTATGGAGTATTTTGACCAATGAAATGTTTCCTTGCACTTCGAAGAGTTTTGAAGTACTTTAGGTATGTAAAGTGTTGTGTCAAATTTGTTGAAGCTCACCCTAAATGATTTGATTTTGTTTCTAATAATTATGGTTTCATATTCAGCAAATCCATCGAAGAAGTTGAGTTTTTTCCTTCGTTTTTTTTTTTACTTCTTAATTCTCATGTCCAGGGCCGCATATCAGGGATTTGCTGACACAATAAGATTGCTTCTATTTAGAGATGCATGCCAAGGAAGACAAGATAAAGATGGTATGGCTAGTCAGCGCTTAATTTCCAATACATTTTTTATAAGTTCTCCAATTATGTATTACTTATACCATTAGGTATCTTGTCTCTCTAGTTTTAAATATGGTAAAATGCAGTTCAACATAGACTCTCATAAGCATAAACATAGTTGAAATCATTCTATCATATGCTGTATGCTGTGATTAGCCATCACTTAGGTTGGCATTGCATGTTATATGTGATTATGTTTTTGGTAATGAGTACTAGACAAGTTTGCATGAATAATACTATATTAGATTGAAAAAACTTTAATTATTATTATTATTATGTATTACTATGCATTCAATGTACACAATGATTTATTTCACGTTCTTGATGTTACTGTTTCAATGGGTTTGGATGCTGGACTAGTCTATTTGAAATCTAAGAGGCTTGAGACCTGCCTATAGTTTCAAGACTTTGTTTGGGGTACATATTTTAGTTTTTATGTTGATATCTTAGACTATGTTTGACATTTGACAAAATAGTCATAGAAGTTGACTGTTATTTTTCATTATTACAATAGATTAAATCTTTTTGGTAATACTTTTGAAACAGGTTGGTTTTTTCCATTTTGTTATAGTTGTGTTGATGTTTTGTCTTTTACATGATGATACTCAATAAAACTGGTTTTAGGCTGTACACCATTGCACTGGGCTGCATTAAGAGGACATTCAGAGGCATGCGCTGTGCTTGTACATGCAGGCACAAAGGAAGAATTGATGGTGAAGGACAATGCTGGACACACGCCTGTACAACTTGCATATGATAAAGGTCATCGACATGTCGCTCCTTTCCTTGTACGTAACATTATATTAATGAGGCTGTTGGTTGTGTAATATGTTAAGAACATTCTTGACGGGACTTGTAGTAATTAATAAGCTTTTTCAAATTTAGTTTTGCTAGGTGCTGGAAAGTGCTGAAATTAACAGTTTTATTTTAAAAATTATGAGGGGAAAACTAGATAACACGCTCATGATGACTTCAATACCATTTCATTTGCCAACTGTTCCAAAATCTTAAGCTGCTGTGTCAAAATACTGGAATAGTTTTTTGTAGTTAATTAACAAACCTGTTTTATGTTTTTCTAAACTCAAGTGACACCATTAATTGTTCGGAATATTTTCTATTGTGTTTTCTAAAACATTGAAAAGCAATCAAGGGCAAAAAGAAGAGGTTATTTTACATGAAGGTACATCCAAAGTTTTGAATAGTTTAATGTACAAAGAATGTGATAATTGTTTAAACTTGAATAGTAATCTCTAATATTTATGGTAATATTGAATTACTTTCCAACTAAGTATTGTTGAGACATTTTTTTTTGTTAAAAGCTCACCTAATTATTAGATATTAGGTGGTTTTAATATTTATGTGTCTTTGTTAGAGTTTATTTGTAATTTATTTGGATTTATCTTTTAATGAAGTGCTAGCATAAGTGTTTGAGAGGACTTATTCTTAGAATTTGGGCTTAGGATTAATTCTACAAGGCTTGTAAGCCGAGGACATCCTAGCCTATGAAGGACTAATAGGCTATATTTTTAGTCGATGTAGATTTTGGGATCTCGACACCCCATGCTTGAGACTGGACATCCAGAGCATGGACAAATGTGGGTTACCTAATGACAATACCCCTGCATGTGTAGGAATAGACATCTAGAGCATGAACAAATATGGAGGACTCAATGATGAATCTAGGATAGACTCTAATCTCATTTTACTATATGAATATGAATTTTAAATTTAAGTTTGTTTAATGTTGTAATATAGAAGAGGTTATTGATTTTACATATGTTGTTTCTTTATGTATATATGTTATATATGAATATAATTAACGTAAGATCTTACCATCTTGGTTACATGTTTTCATCCCCATCCCCATCCCAAGTTGTATCTTAAGTTAACAACATTGCTTCCTAGTAGGATCAGATTGGGACCATCCAGAAAACTGAAAACATGTGCGGTTGGCCCTCTCCAGCTAATTTGGGACGTAAGTTCCAAGTTGGAGTTTTGCAACCTGGTTTAGAAAAAAGTGTTTTTGTTGCTTTTACCCCTTTCTGAGTTGCTAACCCATAACTTTGCGAGTTGACCTAAGAGGAGCAAAACCCAATTTGGTTTTCCTTTAAGCTTCAAAATCTCTTTTGTCTTCATGTGACAGCATTTATCTCTCATTTGTTTCCACCTTTGAAGTTTTGAACCCCTATCTCTGCATCCTCAATTTTGTTGACTTCTATTTTTTTGTTCCTTTTTCTTTGGTTGTAAGTTCTATGATCCCTTTTCAGTCAGGATGTAAAACAGTCTTACTCAATACTTTTGTATACACTTGACTGAGAGAGTATATAACCATAGTGGCCATGGTTATCAAACTCTAGGGTTAACCCGTAAACCCATTCGAGTTTACGAGGCCAATGGTGGCTCACGAGTCCAATGGTGGCTCACGAGTGAACTTGGTGTGTGGATTCGGTTTTTAGTGAACTCGGACCTGACTCGTACAAACTCGGTGGACTCGATACTAACTCACGAGTCAGAGGTTGAGTGAACGGGGTGCAGAAGAAAAGGCCTCAACGACCTGACTCGTACAAACTCGGTGGACTCGATACTGAGTCACGAGTCAGAGGTTGAGTGAACGGGGTGCAGAAGAAAAGGCCTCAACGACCTGGGTCCTTTCGTCTACGCATGATTTAGGTTTCATGAGAACCTTCGCCTTTCAGATCTGGTCACTGTCCTCATGCCTCTCCTCTCTTGTCACCTTGGCTCACCATTCCGTTTTTCCCTCACTGGTCTCACATTCACATCTTACATTCAATCCTCGCTATTGCATTGTGTCATCTCGCCTTGAGTCAGCTTGTCGTCGCCTTGCTTTGTGGTTGCCTCATCGTGGTGTTCAGGCTCGTGCTTGGTGCCTCTTCCTTCTTCGGTTTAGCCTTTGTTTGAAGATGGTTCTCAATTTGGGGTTTTACTTTTCAGAATGATTTTCAGGGTTTAATTTAGTTAGGGTAATCTTTTGGGCTTTTATTTTGTTTAGGGTTTTGTTTTTCGGTTTTTTTCTTCCCGCCAATCAATTTTCTTCCAACACCCCATCAAGTCCTCTGACAAAAGTATTTTCAAAATTGATTTAGTTCGTTCCAGAAAGCAAAATCTGGAAGTGATAAGGTACAAATTCATAAATGCGGCACTAGTATAAAAGTAATTATTTGTTTTTATTGAACTTACGCATGAAATAGACTCTTATGAGTCTACAAGTCGGGTTTATGAGTTGAGTTTACATACCTTTCACGAGTCTATATAGACTCTTGAGTTTGATAACCTTGATAGTGACACTCGAATTTCTTTACTCATCTGAAGTTAGTTTTGTGAACGATGGGATTATATTTTATATCTTTTAAATTGACAAATTAATTTGAGAGCAACAATGCTGTTACGTTAAACATCAAATTTTACTTCTGAAAAGTGAACCCGCACCAGTGACTTGTTGCACTTTGTTTATGCAGTTATACTCTTATTGGCTTCATAACTGATTAATGTTATACTTTTGCAGTCAAATCAACAACAGGCTCATAGCAACAACTGGAAAGGGAAAGTTTGCCGTGGGGTGGTGACAGATATTGGTTATGCTCCCATCTTATTGTTTATTATGATCTTGTCCATGATCCTCTTCATCAACTCAGTTATCGCTGGTACTCAAAACTTGTACATCAATTTGCAATACCGCACAGCGACACATATGCACTCAATAATTGTTACTTGTGCTTTTTGTGACGACTCAACTTCAATGAATCTTTTCCACTAATGCCAGCTCCTAACCTTGGAAAGATTACTGCTTCTGTTGGACTTTGGGCATGGACGGCACTTTCCCTAGAAGCTGCTGCCCTGATTATGTTTTATAGGTGTAGTAGGTAATCTTCTTTTCATGTATTCTTTCTGTTTTGGCTTTTGATATGGTGATATAAACACATGTACTTTCTTTGTATTTGTGTCATCTCATGTTGTATGCCTTCTACTCATGCATGCCTGTCTCATCTTGTGAATACTCCAATAAAATTCTATAGAAACTCAACTAAGACTTTAGGACCAAAAAATGACCAGTGTTTCATTTTGTTGTGTTCAAGATGTTTGAACGCTGTTGCTGAAGAAGAATTGTAGAATAACCATTTCTGTTTGTTGGTCTGCTTATTACTATTTACCGAGAAAACTCAGATAGAACTGGACCAGATAAACTGTAAGAAAAAAAATCTGAATTTATTGATTGGAACCCTAAGTCCTGCAATCCTTGTAAGATCAATCTGATTCTTGTATAATGTAGAATGAACAGACATGGATGAAGTAGATACCTCAAGGACATGAAACACTCTCCAATGAATTCCTAAAATACTTGATATCCCCACCTCTATTGGTTTCCCTCACTCCTTTTTATAACAACTGTCCCTCTAGTGGTAACTAACTGTGGTCAATGTTTTATTACATTGAGTAATGCCTTTAAGGCATTGATTCCCTGATGTTCAACAAACTCCTCTTACTATGGACCTTATTCATTTGGGGTTTTCTATCATATAATTGGTTACTTTTATTTTAACTCTTATTTTTCTGTCTGGTTATTGGTTTGTGGCTTGCATCATTTAGTGATTTTTAGGGTGACTATTGACATCTGATGACATAGCAAAGTTCTCAGTGATGTGCAATGAGTGCTGTGGGAATATAAACATGTTTACTTTCAATAGTTGAACTCCAAGCTCAACAACCAAGAAAGACATCAAACAACAAAACAGTTACATATATACAAACTCAACTTATAGTCCAAAAATATCACGCACAGAGTTGGGGTACTTGGCTTGAAGATGGTGAGGAGGGTGCGATGGCTAGGAGGGTGTGATGATCAGGAAGAATGCGAAGAAACGGAAGAGGAGGACAGGACTGGGTGCTATGCTGTGAGGAAGGAGTAATGATAGCCTCCCCCTCAAGATATGTTGGGCCAAAGCATGAAGATGGTGGCTATGGTGAAGAATGGCTCGTGGAAGCAATGGAGTAATGGGTGGAAATGTGTCTCGGTTTGGAGGTTTTGGTGGTGGGATGAAGGTGGTTGATGGTGCTCTTAGAGAGGTTAGGCTAACTATAGAGAAAGGTGGTTAGAGGAATCTCTTGGGATGCTCTAGCAATGACTAAGAGACAGGTTTATGATACAAAATAATTTTTGCAGCATAACATATACATCTCAAAGTGAAAATACATGGGGGGGGATACCTCTATTTATAGGAGAAGGTGTCTCCAAAGTAGACCCAAAACCCTAAAAATGCTACTTTGCACCAAACCCTAAAAATCCCATCTTGGAGAAGGAGAGCATGACATGTGACACACTAACTTTTAGAAAACTTTCCACTCCTAGAGTGCCATGTGGAAAGCCATTTTAGTAAAAGTTTCACCACTAAGAAAATGATACATGGCCACTACCTTTGTAAGAAAACTCTCCACTAAGGGCTTGCCATGTGGCATCATGTGTGTGGGATGCCCTTCACCAAGTTAGGTTACAAAACTAATCACCCAAGATTAACTAACTTAAGCTAGGCGCAAACATTGCCCTACAACTTTAGCAATATTGTTCAAAAACCTTGCTTGGCCCTTAATACAAGACCTAAAAGAAATCCTACACTACATGACCCTTAATACAAGGTCTAGAAATGCTTCATGATGGCCCAAGTGAATAAGAGTTTAGCTTCACCTTGCGTAGATGATGCTAACATTTCTTGAATTTGTTTGGCCATGCTCCTTGCGATTGTACCCTTGGCTAGTGGTTTGCCATCAATGGGGAAGAAGAAAGAGGAGGTGTGGTGTGCTCTTGCAATGTGAGGAAGATGAAAAAGATTAGTTTAGGGTTTTCTTTTCCTAAGAGGAACATGGTGCAGGCCTACAACAAGCAACATAAAATAAAAGTAAAATTATTATAACATGGGCCAATCGATTAGTGGGCTGATCCGATCTTGGCTTGTATGGGCTATTAGGGCAAACGAGCTAGACTAAAAATGCTTTTGTCTGTTTAGGCCACCTTTTTTGAAGCCTAACCTTGCCTTATTTGTGGGTTACTTTACTTGGGTTAGGCCCATTTTGATAGCCCTGGGTGGAAGGGACATGAAGTGAATTGTTTAGTTTAATGGAAACATTTGAGTTAATGGGAGACAGGAGAGAGGAAAAACAAAGCCATTAATATGCAAACCTTGACCATTTGCAATGAAAATGTGGCCCGGGCCATCAAATTGACTTAATTTAATTGATGTAAATTTTGAGGCTCACCGGTAACATGGAAAAAGGCACATGAGTTAGGGATCCATGTAGAGTTGGTGGCACCTTGTGAAGAATCATTAGCAAGCATAACGCCAGGAGTAGCTGAGTTGGCATTAGTATCGCAATTGGGTTCTTGATAATTTGCATTAGTTCTATAAAAGCAAATATTGGCAATGTTACTTCAAGCAAATTTCATTTTGGAAGTTCACAAAATGTTTTGCACAACCTTTCCATAACCATCACAGCAACCACCATTACTGCCACCATGACTACCACCATCGTGAGTATATCCACCATTAGAGCCACCACGTTGTCCAACATCACCTGAATGGGATGGGTTAGAGAGTGCATAACCTTGATCGAAGTTGACAGAGGCATAGAACTATTTTTTCGGAACCTATTGGAATTCACACTCAACTCAACTTCAACAGCTGGAGGTGTCTTGAACTGGCTTTCAATAACTTAAATTACTAGTACATAATCTTGCACTAGTCCTTCCATAATAAAATCAACATGTTTTTCGTTTGACACTAATTTCCTACACTAGTGAGCTCGTTAACAATGTTCTTGAATTGAGACAAGAACGCACACATTGTTTTCCTGCTAGAGGTAACACGAAGATGAGTGAGAAGTTGAAAGCACACACCTTTGTGGGCATGTGAGGGTACTCATGTATTTTATTCTATACTTGATACGAGGGAATTGAGCCAATGACTTGAGAGGACCGATTTTGACAATGTTGACTGAAGCCAGGTTAGCAACATTTCATTTTGGACTTCCCAAGCTTCATACGCGGGAGTAGCATTATCAGCATCTTGATCTTGATTAGTGTGGTATTGAGGAGGAATCAATGGGTTAACAACGAACCTTTAAATCTTGTGTGATTTGTTATCAACAGTGAAGATAATTTGAGTCATCAATTTCGAGCTGTGGAATTGGGAAAAGATTGAGGCCATGAAGGGATGAGATTTGAGTTTACCATGAGAGAAGAAGAATTAGATTGCAAGAAAGGTTAGGGTTTACTGCAAGGATCATTGGCTTTGGATACTATAATTTTAGAGAGAAAGAATTAAACTCAGAATTGAGTTTTTCATTTCATTCTTCCCACTGAACAAAACAAAGAGAAGCATTTATACAAAGGTTGATAATAGAGTAACAAACATTTATAGCTGGCAAAACAAACTAAGAATATTCTATTTTTATGAATTATAACAAAAATGAAAAATGTAATATTTTTTCATATTATATTCTAACGCATACTAAAATTGCTGAATAAAGAGACTCAAACCATTGATCGACGAAGAGATCAACAAAAGAGATACAAATGAAAGGAATAGAGAGAAACAAAAAGTTAGAGAAATAGAAGGAAAAGTAGAAAGTGACTCATGAACAGAGCTTATATAACCAAATCAGTATTTTTGTGACAGCAGAGGAGTTCAGTCAACTGAATCTCCATTGTTGGGTTTGAGAAGACTTGAGGCTACATGTTTAGATAGAATTTCAGTGTACAATAGTTGAATATCTGTTGACGGTCTCCATGTGGAGTTTTAAAATTTTTTTAAACAGAGCAGCTGCTTCCTTTTCGTCCATAGCTTCTATAGCAAAAGTGACCATCCTGCAATGCGTACCCTGTAATGGCAGTTTATTGGAAATCTTGTATGTTGGGCCCGGAACTGCCATTTAACATTGAAATGATGGAAATTAGGAGTCAGTATGGAAAAAAAATGAACATAAGAATATGAAAATTCTATTGAATGCAAAATTGCTAAATGTTCGTTGGTAGTATAAATTCTTTTATAACTTTGCCCGGGTCTGAATTTCAGAAATGCTTCTCCAGTTTTGTTGTCATATATTGTGTTATTTTTTTTATCTTGTATTTGCTGTCCATATTCATGATACCAAAATATATGTTTGCTATATGTATTATTAAACATGATGTATTATTAAACACGATAACGTGTCCTGACTACTGAATTCTCAATAAGATTTTGGAGTTCAATTCTAAAGTTTCATTCAACATTACTTTATTTAATGTTACTTCAATCTCATGCAGCAAAGATCCTGGTTATATAAAACGGCTGGAAGACTTGGGTACTCAAAGTGATACTGAGGTAAGCCTCCCCTTTGTAGCTGTTGTTTTATTGAATATTGCTTTTGAGTGATGATTGTTTTGAGGAAAAGACTTGTTCCCGCAGAACAGATTGTATAAATGGAAACTATCATTTCATGGGTCCTCCTTTTTTATTAATGGCATCGTGGTAGTAAGTGGGGGACATAACCATATGCATATTGCTATTATACTACATTTATTGTAACTTTGATATCAAGTGTTTCATAGAAATTACTTGGTTTTGTTTCAGTAGACAATGTATGTGTCACTTGAATTGTGTGTTGCATGTGAGGGAACACACACGACTTCATGCAACTCCCTTAGATTTCACTAGAGCACTGGCTAGAAAAATATGATTATTATATGTTTAATATGAGTCGTGCCTTACTTTATAATATAGGCTCATTTACTTTTCTTTATGTTGTAAAATCTCAGTTTTATGTTTTATATTTTGCAGGATCCTTTATTGAATATTGATCTGAATAGTTCCTCTGTTTGGACAGGAAATTGGTCTCAACTTTGCCCTACCTGCAAGGTTTACGTGATATTCTTTGTAGTATATTTTTTCTTTGTAGTATTTAAAGTGTCTAATTTTGACATTTCACATACATTTATGTTTTACTTTATTATATTCTCAGAATAAGTTATCACTTATCAGGTTTTCTCAAATTGTATCATCAGATAATAAGACCTGTCCGATCTAAGCATTGCCCTACTTGTAAGCGATGTGTGGAACAGTTCGACCACCATTGTCCATGGATATCTAACTGTGTTGGGAAGGTAGGGGGTTTTGTGCTATCTGAATTGTCATCCACGAAATCAAAAGTGCATTCTTATTTTGAATTTCTTTTATTTTCAGTTCTAATCACAATATATTGCACTGTGATAAATCAACAAGATTCTTTCATGCCTCAATATATTTGATTTGGAAATAAGATATCCTTCTTGACTTTCTGGTCAAATCAAGAGCTGTTTTTCTTCTTTTTCTCAGTCTATATTCTTCAAGCCTTATTTTCATACTTGGTATGCATCTTGCAGAGGAACAAAAGGGATTTCTTTATTTTTATCTGCCTTGGAACTTTGACTTCTTCCGTTTCTGGTGCCGTTGCAGTTCAAAGTATGTCTTGAAGACTCTCCTGCACCATTCTGTATTCTACATATTGAAAACTGCATAACTTATATTTTCAATTGAAATATATAACAGCCTTGTTTTCTATGACAGGAATTTGGACATCTACACCAACATTACTGGCAGGAGAAACATGGATCCATTATATGTTAGTACAACATCCAGGTTTAGTTGTGTTTTTGGTGATGGACGCAATTGTTTTCATTGCAGCTTCAACATTAACAATAACGCAGACTTCCATGGTGATTGCTTATTCCCTCTCCGCAAATAATAATTTAGATCTGTATGAGCAAATATATTGGGGAAAATTACTAGGAAGAATTATTTATGAATATATATTAATAAACATCTTCCAAGAAGGCAAAATAACCTCCTTTTGTTAGAATGACAATACTTTCTGATCAAACCTGGTAGCTTACCACACATAATAGGGAAAACCTCCACAGGCCCAATTCTCCCACAAACGACTATATTTTTCTGCCTCTCAGCTTCTTTGATTATTATTTATTGCCAACATGCCTTGTTTCTGTTAAACTAGGGGAGAGAAACATTGAGCTGAAACAGTCTGTTTTTGACATAGCATGGGTGCTTTGTTTATATTGAGTAAAAGGAATCAATATAATAAATAGAGGAGATTTGATATCCTCTAATATTATATATGATACGGGAATAAATGAAAAAAGTTCCTAATAAATACATATATAATCTATATATTGCTGATTATATAGGATCAACTCCTTAGTTCTATTATTGTGACACTCCTCAATCTAGAGCATAAAGGATATACGCTAATGGTATTTTTTCTTATTAGTTTTCGTCATTCCTTCAGTTGAGCAACGTATCTCATACTCCATATCATAATTGTTGTGTACAAGCATCTCTAACATTCAACTTCTTACTTTCTGTTACTCTAACACCTATAAGATAGTAACTGGAAAGTTTTTCGTGTTTGTATATTGTAATGCAGATTGCTCGAAATGTAACCACAAATGAACTAGCAAATTCTTCTCGCTATGACTATCTTCGTGGACCTGATGGGCGATTCAGAAACCCATATGACCATGGCTGTTGGAAGAATTGTGCTGACTTCCTTTCTCTGGGATATACAAATGATGATGAAATTGCTTGGCCTCGATTACAGCAGGTGGCAACTTGAACGCTCTCCCATGCCGTGTCTATGCATCCTTTGTTATATTGTCACATAGTTTTAATTCGTAGATATGTAGATGATAGTAATTTTCGGCTAGGGTGTTCATTCACTGACACATGTACATTTTGTTAGAGAGCACAAAGAAATAAAACATTTTTTCTTTTGGGATATCAGAAGATAACATTATTTGATACCCTCAAGTGGCAGTTGTGCTATTGTTTGGTGGGATATCCACTACTTCAGAGGGAGTGCATTTAAAGGACTGAAACAAATGTCTTTTAACTCTAACTCTATGCTTTGGCATGGATGAAAAATTGGTTGGTGTAAGATGTGGAAATGACACTGAATTTTTACAGTGCTGGTCTTCAGCATTGGACTTTTAACAACACTATTTACCGTTTCCTTTGACAGGTGGGATTTATTTTAGAGGTAAGCGATGGGGACTTATCTACTGAGAAGTTTCGTCCCTTGTCTCTGCTATGACCAAAATTTCATACTAATATATATATATATATATATATATATATATATATATATATATATTTCAAAAGGGAATATTATCCTTCTTTAAAAGAAAACGTTTCACGTGTGACTTATTATTTTTCAAACGAAGCATGTATTAGATGTACCTATTTTTGTGCTAATGACGGACACTTTGTTTTAGTTTATTGGTATGAAAATGACATAAAGGAAAAGGTATACATATTCTTATGAAATTTCTCAATTGGTTGAATGAAAACAACAAAGGCGAGCCACTAATTTATTGATATCAAACAAGAGTGAGTAAAGAGCAGTTTCAGAAATTATGTTGTTTTCTATGTTTTGAAAGTATACTACTTCCGTATTATTCGCTTCTGTAAAATATAAGAATTCAATTAAACAATTATCTTATTGAAAATTATGACAATTTCCATGATATGTACCCAAATAACTAAAATTAGGCTCACATCTGTTTTAGGGTACTTTAAATTTAGGTTGAGCTACACTTATTGTCTTCTTTTTTTTTTTTTTTTTTTTTTTTTTTTTTTTTTTTTTTTTTTTTTTTTTTTTTTTTTTTTTTTTT
>Ga0209589_1003728_pt1 | contig 26607 bp, 12 predicted proteins | sample CowpeawhiteBW_FD_187525 | JGI IMG/M metagenome (GOLD analysis project Ga0209589, IMG submission 187525) | Root nodule microbial communities of legume samples collected from California USA - Cow pea white BW (SPAdes) (version 2) | ecosystem: Host-associated > Plants > Roots > Nodule | place: USA...
TGGGGGTTCGATTCCCACTGGCAACAACCCACCCAGTATGAATGGACGGAGAAGGGTGAGGGGTTGGGGTGCATTGGGCTGCAGTAACCTGACATGGTCTGGCGGGCCAGGGATGTTACAGTTTCCCTGTACAAATACATTTCCACATCCAAACAATAATACTCGCCATACCATAAAGCCATAGCAACATATAAGTTCAAACATCACGAAACACAAGCAAAACAACAACCATCGCACCAAACAAGAGGGTTCTAGCTTCCCTTACCTAGAATGAGCTAGTACAAGGCCTTAACACCAACATCGGAGCACCCCAGCTCAAGGAACAAACTTAGAAGATGGAGTGGAAAATGAGATCGAGCTTGAGTAACCTTGACCAAGATTGGGGGGGGGGGGGTTAAACCCTAGCAGAGAGTTCGCAGCTGCTGTAGGAGGGAATAAGGGAACTGTTTTTATGAAAAAGAGACGAATGAGTGAGGTTATGGCAGATTAGGGTCTTTGGCTCCTTATGGGTCAGCCTTAGGCCCAATTGATTTGGACAACCCTTTTAAAATTAGGGCAGAATAAAAGTGGGCCTTACATGTATCCTCACAATTTATTTTTTGTTAAGACATGGATAGACAATGTCATGCATGTGGGGAATATAACATCAAATAGGTATGTTTGTATGTGTTCATGAGTTATTTTTATTATATTCATACAAGTTGTTGTTGCTAATGTCTTTTTTTAGTTTGTAATATGTGGAGTTGAAAGTGCTCACTAGAATTTAAAGTGAATTCCACAAAATAGAATGGGAGACTTGTGTACATATTGGAATACACTAAAAAAATGTCATAAAACCTTCAACATAATAAAATTATTAAGACATCCTTTTAGCATAGTCTACACGTTGTGGGATAGACTTTCAATGTTAGTTTGTATAAAATACTAGTGAACTTTGTATCTAAATATTCTTTGATACACAGTGCTTTGTATAAAAGACTAGTAGGCTTTGTATCTAAATATTCTTTGATATACATTGCTGAAGAATTTGATCGGGTTAGACACTTGTATTTTGATAGTTAATATTGCAACTGTATAATGAAATGTAATTATAGTTTACCTTGTCTTGATAATTAGCTAGATATGACCTTAGTATCATGTCACTCAATAAAATTATATTATGTCAACTAGATTGAGTTTTTCTAATATGTCATCATGACAAAATAATCTATTATTTTGATTTTACTTGTTTTGGAAACAAAACATTGACAATATTGAGTACTTGATATCATAATCAATATATAAACAATTGTTAGTTCAACTTGATTCACTTGATAACATATTTTGAAAGAATTTTCATTACTTTCATCATAATCAATATACTTTGAAAGAATTTTAGAACATTTTCTCAAAAATATTTGAAACATATTTCAAAAAAACATTTTTAATATGGCTACGATGATTTGAGTGATTAGTTATCATAGTATATATTGTGATTATTTTATGTGCAAGACTCCCAACCACACACACCTGTACATAAATTTCTTCAGCGCAAATAAACAGTCACTAATGTTTAAAAAAACTTTTTATAAGTACTTTTAGTAGAAAAAGAATATTAACCTAATTTGTAGAGTTTGCCACATATTAGTTTTTCCACCTTTTTTTTCCAATTATATATAAATTAATTTTAACTTAGTTAATATCATCTATTTTTCTTTTCTTTAAGCGTTCAAAACGTTTATTTCAACCCTATTTAACCATAACGTGTAGCTTACAATAGTGGACAAATATTCCTCCTTGATCAATCTGATGAAAGTAATGAAAATACAAACGTGAAAAAAATATTAATATTCTCATAAATTATTATTATTTCTTTAATGATCATTATTATAAATCCTATGTGTTGGAAGAATTTAGATTCTTCGTTGAGTATTTTTGTGTTGTTCATCTACTGTGTCTTCGTAATACACTGATTACCACTAATTTTTATGTTTTAAAATATATTAAAAAAATATTTAAAATACCAACACAATATATTTTTAATGTTCAGTAGAGAATAACAAAAAAAAATAGTCGAGAATTTGAACTCATGTTGGAACTCAATGTCTTAATTTATACATTTAGTTTGATTTATGATCAATTATATATATATATTCCATTGTCCTTATTCCCTAAATAGAGATTCCTGCACTATATATGGTTATGCATGACATGACCAAGTCTCTAAACACCAACCTTGTGCAAGAACGTTACAAGAAAGACATAGAAAAGTATTACAGATTGTGTGAGAAAGAAAAGTCATGGGCAGTGAGGGTTTGAAGATTCCATGTCTGAAATTTTGTGGATTGAAAGAGGGGAGTGAGGAATGGAGAGAGATGAGCAAGAAAGTGAAGGATGCTTGTGAGAGCCATGGTTGCTTCATCATGGTTTATGATAAGATTCCAAAGGGTCTATGTCATCACATGTCTTTGTTCATTAAAGAGTTGTTTGATTTGCCTGAAGAAACAAAGAGGAAGCACACAAGCCCCAAGCCTTATAATGGTTACAATTCTGACTCCCCAGTTTATCAGTGTTTTGGACTTGAAGATGCTTCTCTTCTTCAAACATCCCAGGCCTTCACTAACCTCATGTGGCCTCAGGGAAACCCTACTTTCTGGTATAATATTTCGCGTTTTAACCTTTTTCTCCTTCGATTTATAGAATGTTCAGTATATCTGAAAAGTTCGGTAAAACTACCATTCTCATGTAATTTTTTAGAAAAGTTGAAAAAAATGGATAAATCGTGTTAAGGTGACACAATTTCACTTTGAAGAAGTCGTTTCAAGATCACCTGACTTTAGTTCAAAAAATTTTTAAAGTTGTATTTGTATTAATGTGACATGATTTTAGTTAAGAGGATCCCACCTAACACAATTCTACCAAAACTGAACTAAAGTCATGTAATTTTGACATGAATTCAATTTAAAATGCACTGAATTAAAACTATGTCATCTTGATACAATTTTAGCTTAAAAATACTTTGCATAAAAATTATGTCACCCTGATACGACTTCTTTTCAGTAAAGTGGTATAAAGGTAATACGATTTATTCATATAATTTTTTTTTAAATCTATGTATTTTTAAAAAAATATTGCATCGGTAATTTTGCCGTGAATTAATAAGAGAATTCATGATAAGAGATTTATATTTGAAAGAGTATATTCATTCATGCACTTTTTACTCTTTATATTTATGTAACTACATTTCTTTAGAATATACTTGTCTGTTTCCCAGTCTTTTCATACTGGTATGAATTTTAAGATATTATCAGTTAAAAAAGTTAATAAAATTATAATGCATGCATGACAGTTTGTAATATACTTGTTTTCCTCAGCTTAAGTGCTTTTTATTCTTTAGATTTATTCAACTATTTTTGCTCTGTTTTTCGTAAATTAATTAACCTTTTTGTCACCACACCCTTGAGGATGCTTACTTTAAACTCGTTTTGAAAAAAAAAAAAACTTCTAAACTTGTTTAACTTTATCAAATTTTCAAATAAAACATATAGAAAAAGCAATTCAAAACACACACTCAACTATTTTGTTTATTTCTTGATATAGAGAGAGTATAATATTCTATATCACGTGAAGACTAGTAACTCAGATTTGCTTCATCTCAGAAGTGGCAATTGTAAATTGAATCGTGGCATTTCGAGTTTCTGCCATAAGTGGTATACAAGTTCACTTCCCAGAAACTAGTTCTTTAAGATTTTATATCTTATGCAAAAGTCTTATAAGACTCTATTATTGTAGAATATTATTGCTCTTAATAATTTCCCTCATAAGCATTGATCAGTTTGATACATGTTTTAATTAATTAACCTTAATTATTATGTGGTTGGTGTCTGCACATGTATGCAGTGAGACACTGAACTTGACAAGCTCCAAGCTAGTTGATCTGAGTTTGGAGATTATGAAGATGATTGTGGAGGGTTATGGGCTTCCGAAGAAATACAGTTCAAAGATCGAGGAGTTTAAGAGTTCTTGTCATTTTCGTTTGATGAAGTACAAAGTTGCTGAAAATGGTGAAGTTTGTGAAGCTGCATTGTTGCCTCACACAGACAAAAGTGCCTTAACCATTTTGTTTGACAACCAAGTGGAGGGTCTTCAGGTGCTCACCAAATCAAACCAATGGATTCCAGTGAAGATACCCCAAGAAGGGTTTGTGGTCATGGTTGGTGATGCGTTCAAGGTGTCTATTTATCTATCTATCTATCGGTCAGTTTGTGTGTCTGTCTGTTTGTGTGTCTGTTATCTGTCTTTATATATATACAAAGATCGTACCAGTTTAATACAATTTTGACTCATTAAAGTGAAGTCGTACCAACCGATACAAATTTACTTTAATGAGTCAAAATTATACCAAATTAGTACGATTTTTTTCAGGATTAAGTTGTACTAAGCTGACACGACTTGTCCATTATTTTGATGGTGTTGACATGTATATGTTGATGTTCTTGTTATGATGGGTGATGTTTAGAAGATTTGTGTGAGTGATTGACAGGCCTGGAGCAATGGGAGGCTTGATGCTGCGACACACAGAGTTGTGATGAAAGGAGAAAAAGAGAGATATTCGTTTGGACTATTTGCATTGCCGAAAGAGGAAGTGAATATTGAGGTGCCTGGTGAGTTGGTGGAAGACAACATTCACCCTCTTCGTTACAGACCATTCAACTATGGAGATTTCCTCAAATACTTTCTTTTCACTCTCAGTCCCAATGCATTAGATGTCTTTGCTGCTGCTTCATCCTACCCTCAAGGATCATAAATATAAATCATTACAATAATTATGATCCTGCAAGATGTTACAGACTTTTGCATATGGAACATCATCAACTATCTACCTCTATATAAACTGTCCCTTATAATAATCTTTTCTTTTTAATGGCTGTTTCTTTACTTCTTAAGTTATAATATTACTTCTTTTTTGAATGTAAACGAATATAAATGGATAATGTAATGTTTGTATGTTTTCTCTTCATAAGATGAGGACAATGAAACAGTTTCAAGACATTGGTAAAGCATTGTATGCAGTCTCTTTCTATATATGTATTGACAAATTAAAGATCATAGGTAAACAATATGGAATTATTTTTCCTGTAAAATAAGTTAAAGGGTAAACAATATTAGGTTAATTATATAAAAAAACTTTGTAAATTTAGGTAATTAAACTTGCATTTAGTATATAGAAATTGTTACTGGTTGTTGGTAGTGCAAACCAAATAGAATCATGACTTTGAGTTGTACCAAGTCTGAAACCAAGCGAATTTATTTTTTGTCCCATAATTCCCCACTATTATACATAAAATTACATAAAATGATATTTCTTATTTGTGTATTTTTTTTTTATAGATAGATCTTTATAACTCATTATAACTTATTGACTAAGTTCGTTGAAATTTCTATTATGACTATCATCGACTATTGTAAAATAAACAATTCAAAAAATCGAATAAAAGAAAATATTCAACTAAAGCAAATAGAAAATTCAAATAGAAATTCAAGTATCATAATATTTTATTTAAGAAGAAAATTAACGTTAATATACAATTAATCTTGAAACAAACTTTTTATCTTTTTGATAGGTTCTTACAAGTATAAGAAAGTTATTAAATATCAACCGATTTTAGAAATCAAAATAATTAGTCACTACATTAAGTTAATTAAGTACCGTTTTATAAGTTAAAAATTATTTTTATTTAAATGAGTTCATAATAAATAAAAAATATAATTTACAAATTAGAGTTTAAATTGGTTTGGAAGATTACCTTCAAAAGTTTTAATTGCTTTATTATTATTGATTATAAATTAATCTCTAATTTCAATTTAAAATCTAATTCCTTGCTAGACAATAATTTGGATGAGTGACATGGATTACCAACTTTTGGAGTTGTAACTTTGTTATAATGAATCCCTTTGTGGATATAGATTGAAATTCCGTCAAATCATGTTAAACTTCTGTGTGCATTTATTTCTCTTATTATTCTATTTACCTTCTATTATTTCCAACACGTTTGATCTTTGTTTTTGATTTTGTTTATGCAGTGGATGTTTCTCAATGAATTTGTGTGAAATTATTTTTAATCTGAAGACCCATATTTAAGGATGATCAATCTTCTCACACACAATTTTCTTCTTCCACTTTCTATATATCTCATTATGTTGAAAAGGGAAGCCTACTCATTCAATTGAAGTTTTGATGATGTCCAAAAGTCAAATAACGTTATTAAGCATTATCTCTAGTAATAAGTTTAATATTTCATTTGAATGAATAGTGCATACTTAGAAGAAATATAAGCCAAGCCAAGAACTACATGGATCAACAAATCCAATTCTAAATTGCAAAAATATAAGTGTAATAGTAGTTCTTAATGAATTAACAACTTATGTAATGAATTATTGAAGTGCACTGCAGCCACTACAATCAAAATTTAGTCATGATAATCGATTAGGTAAAACTCTTAATCCATTAATCTAACCAAATGAATCCTCTTTCAATCAAATCTTAAATTCATTTTTTAAAGCATGAGACATGACATACAAGACCTGATTTGAGAGATTGAGAAAAGATAATTCTTGAGTTCTCGAAGAGATAATTCTGCTGGGTGATCAAGAATATTAAGGATGAAGTTGATCTTGGGACATCTAACTTGGCATTAGAGATAAATTGTCACATTTGCACACATACTCGTACCTTTTTCTATTGAATTACTATTCTTTTCATTGTTATTCACTGTGTAGGTGAATGTCTATTTGCAATTTTGTGTAGCATTACATTTAGGGGGGGTTCTTGATTAGTGAATCAAGTTCTTGGATCATTAGAGTCTAGGATTATATAGGTAATCTTGTAATTCCTAGAACTCTATTGATTTAGTAGAATCCTTCTAAGCTGGAAGAAGACTAGATGTAGATTCATTTTTAATTGAACCAGTCTAAAAATTGTTGCCTTCTCTTATTTCTTTCAACTTTTCTATTATTGCTAATTGCTTGAATTAATCCATTAAGACAACATTGATAAATTGATTCAAGCATTCATAAAGATTGAAAAACAGTTCAATTTTTTTTTAAAACAGTCAAATTGTGAAAATCCAATTCATTCCCTCTTGATTTGTGTATATTAGACGTATCTGTATTAACAAATCACACTTCTTTTTAATTCACAATCATAAATTTCCTCACATTCATCTTTTATTTCCACTTAACTCACCACATTCATCTTTTCTATCCAAATACACATCCTTCATATATATATATTTCTCTTTTGCATCTCCTTTATCCACATTCGTTTCCTTCGTCCATATTTATCTTCATCTACATTGAAAAAAATATGGCAAATCTTGTACGATAAAAAAAATTGAGAAAAAGGCATGATTAATTGAGTTTCAAGAAAATGATAAAAGAAAACACATAAAAAGTAGGAAAAACTTTTGAAAATTTGAAAGATGAAAATGATCTAAAAGTACAATTTGTTTTGCTTACAATCATCAATTTTTAAACAAGTAAAAAATTAAACCAAACACATAAAATTTGCTCTAACATATAACACTGAATGAAAATGATTTATCAACTTATATATCGTGGATAAAGAAGTTTGAATTTGTGAGAACGTTGATTGTGTTAGATAATAGGACACCACCATGCACGAGATTGACAAGTTAACAACTGAATTTTTCATATTTCCCTTTGATTGGAAACCACACCACATGGCCATATGATTTTGTAGAGTGCCAACAATATATATCTAGATGCATATTAATGGAAATGTCCTTTTAAAATTAAAGTATTTAAGTTTTCTCTAAAGTTTTATAATATAAAATAGGATTTGAGTTTGATTCTCAAATGACACATATCTATTGTATTTAATATTTAGTATTTATATTTTACAAGTTAGTTTAGGTATTTTTAGAATGAAATAGAATTAGAAAAGACAAATAGCTTAAAGAAACATAAAGGATAGTTCTCTATCCAAGTTTGGACAAACGTTTTTGAAAAAAAAAAAACAAATTAAATTAAAATATTATTCAATTTAATTTATATATATCCAATTACCAAATCAAGATTTAATTAACTTCTAACTTGATTTCTAAAATTAGAAACACATATTCCAATCATAAAATGTAAATAAAAAATTAGAAAGAAAGAATAACAAACAAAAAATACTAAATAATTGATACAAAACTCAATTTAGATTATCAAATCAAAATATAATTAATTCTTAATTAAATTTCTAAAATAAAAACATATAAATTGTAAATCTGATATTTGAGAGGAAAAAAAGCGGAGAGTTAAACTATATAAAAAAAATCACAATTTAGATTTCTTTTTATTGATTTAATCAAGATTTAGTTATTGGTACTTAAAAACCCGAAAAATAGAAATGAGAGAAAAAAACGAAAAGATATTTTGAAATTGACAACGAAAATATCTGAAAATTAGGATTTATATTTATTTAAATTAAGTCAATAAAAGATAAAGGGTAAAAGGACACTAATTATAAAAAACAAAAGTAAATATTGAAATTAAATAAATTTAGTGTTGATTAAACAGACACTAATTTACTTTAAAATGTTTTTAAGCTAACATTGACTAAATAAACAATAAATATAAAAAATTAAAATAAATAAGGTTATTGTTTGTAGATGCTAATTTTATTTTATTTTTAAATGTTTTTATCTATTTAAGTTGGTGTTGGTAAGTGGATGCTAAATATAAAAAAGTATTAAAAATAAATAAGTAGATACTGATTTTAATTATTTTTACTATTTTATTTATTTAAGTTAGTTTTAGAAAAGTGGATGCTAAATATAAAAAATTAAAATAAATAAGGTTAGTTTTGACTTAACTATTTTCATTTATTTTTAATATTTATATTTATTTAAGTTATCATCGATTAAGCTGATACTGAGTTATATATTCTAAATTCGTGTGCGTCTTTCATATTGAATATTAATTATGAGTTACTTTTAATTTGATGATCCCAGATTTATAGATGACAAATCTCCTCATACATAATTTTCTTGTCTCACTTTTTTGTATAATGTCAACATACTCATCATCTTCATTCCCATTCATAAATCTTTTCACATTCGTATCTTTCATTCACCCTCATATTTTTCATCTACATTCATCTCCTTCATTCACACTAATTTTTTCATCCACACACATTTATTTACATTGTTTTCCTCATCTTCCTCAACCATATTCTTCTCCTCTTCTCCTACATCCATGTACTCCTTCTCATATGCTTTCTTCATATCCATTTGTTCCTTCCACATTCATGTAATCAATGACGAGTATTTACCTACGGATTACCGATGTATTTTAGTAATGGGTAATTATCGATAGATATTATTGAAAGAATTTGGTTATTGGAAATTATTGATGAATTTTGATATTTATTGATAAAATTTATTGATGAACATTTTTATGGATTTACCATTTTTGAGGTATGAGTTATCCATATAAAAGATTTGACACCATCTTCAACATAAAACTTATGTTCATGATTTTTTTATTTTCTTATATGCCACCCAACTTCATTATTTCTACTAAGTGTGAAACTTTCAACTCATATGTGAAAGATGCATGACTTATAAACAAAATATGTTCCATTATGGTGAGGAATTAGGAATGGTGACTTCGATGGAGACAAGTATGTTTCTCTTGTGGTAAGACCGAACAACACTTAGGGCCAAATGAAATGTGTGTTAAGATAAATGGATGAGAAAAATATGTTCTCTTGTAGTAAAAACTCGTGGTAAAATCAGCTTATACTTGAGAAAAATTATTATGAATTCAAGTATAAGTTGAAAGTCCCGCAATAAATAAAACTAAGAAATTTGAGTGGTATATAAGAAAAGAAAGACCCATAAATGTTGAATGTTAAGATTTTATTATGTAACCTCTATGATGATTGGGTTATCTTTGAAATCCTATATAAACAACACTCTTATGTAAACATAAGCGGTGTTATTCTAATGCATTTCTTAAGTTTAATATCTCTCTTCCTTTATCCTCTTCTTATATAAACAACTTATGTCTCAAAAATGATAAATCTCTCCCTCATTACAAAAAAAATGTTTCATTAACAACTAATTTTAGTGACTAAATGTTGTTAGTCACTGACTAATTTAAATAACAATTTAAAAAATATTTGATCACTAAAATTGATTGTTAATAAGACATTTTATTATAACAACTATTATCTCCTAAAAATTTCCAACATGAATAATAAGTTTAATTGGAATCAATTTAGTTGATGTGAATCAAGTTAAATAAATTTAGATTAACCTTCGCAATAAGCCAAAACCAAAATTATTAAAAAGGTAGAAGTAGTAGCGTAGATAATATGCTCTATAGTATAATGAAAAAAATAAATCAACAACATTGAAACTAAGACAATTATTATGTTCGAAAAATGCATCTCACCATGTTAGAGTAGAACTCCATATACTCTACTCAACTACTTACCTAAAGCACCTTTTGTAAGCATGTCCATCCAATGATTTTGGATTAATGTGTAAGCATATAAGTAAATAATCCTATTTTAAAGTAACTTTCCTTTGAGGTCACTTCACAACTTGAATAATTCATATCCACAATGTTTCTTTTTATCTTTACACAAATGATTAATGAGAATCATGTTGTTTATACCAACTTTATTTGGTGCATATCATCATCTACTTTGTCTCACTCGTTCATGTCATTTGTATGTGATGACTACTTTTAGAAATTTCAAGGAAAAAAAAACACGTGGGTTTAACGTTTTACTTTTATATTAGTTGATCCTTAAACTTCACCATAGGATAACAATAACTCTAGAATAACTATATCCCATAAATTTACTCCTATTTTTCAATTACATTTTTATCAAACATTATATTTATTGATTTTAAAATATTTTTTATTTTTTTAAATGTCGTCATTTAAATTTTGTTGTCAAAAGTTATTATTTTTATCTTTTTACTTCTAATATATGCATTACTTTTTTTTTCAATCACAATTCGTTGGTCAATTCTTTTTTATGTTTAAGAATAAGTTGACCGATGACATAAAAAAATTGAAAAAAAAAATTAACCAACAAATTAAAAATATAAAAAAAAAATTAAAAACTAGATCAACCTATTAATAATATAATAAAACAACGTGATATTTAAATAAAAAAATTATTAAAAAAAATTAGAACTTAATTATTTTAATAATAAATATCCTTGTGATTTAATAATATTTATCCTTGTCATTGCTAATAGCTATTCGTGTACGAAATATTTGTCTAATATTTCCAATTATTTTTCATCAAAACTTTTTAGGTGTTTAACATTCCCTTGGAAAAGAAAATTCAAACCTAATAATTTCCGAAAATTTCTTCAACTAGTCAGAGACTCCTAAATATGCGAACAATATTTGAACCATTGGACAGATAAAGCATAAGAAAGTTGTGTCATTTAATGAATGAAATGTTAAAGAACTAACATGATATGAGGTAAATTTGTTTTGTGTAATCGATTGGTTCACCATTTTGTTCAGTCTCATAATAATTTGGTTTGTTAGAGTCGTACGAGAAACAGTTTAGTCTTTTCTCTTTTTCATTCTACTTATGTTATCTTCTTTAGATTCTTAACCTTTTTCCATTTTGTTGATTCTTTGTCGTTTTATGAAACTAGTGCAATGAAATCCATTCATGTGAAAAATTCAATAGTTTGTCTCGGTCGACAATGTGAGTGTTGAATTTATTTCCACTTTTAGATTATATATATATATACTACAAGAAAATTTGAGTTGTTAAATGGATAAAATCGGTCGTAATAATCCTTAACTACCGAAAATAAATGGTGGTGAAAACCCTAGTCGTAAAATAGTTAGTCATCAATTTTAAAATCGATCGTTAAAAAGTCATCGAAATTGTGGTCGCTAATCGGTCACTAAAAATTTGGTCACCTTAAAGTATTATAGACCAATCTAGCAACCAAACTTTTAGTTGCTAATTCAGTTGCTAATAGGAATAAATTTTAATTTAATAAAATTATTTTCATTCACTAATTCGGTTGCAAATATATAGATTTTTTAATTTAAGTGAAATAGTATCGGTAGCTAAATTAGTGGCCAGACTGGTGACTAAATTGGCGGCTAATTCAACATGTTTATATTTAATTTTGCTTATAAATACTGCATATTTAATTACATTGATTAACAATAAACTCCAATACAGTGTAACAAAAAGTAGTATGATACATGATCTAAGATAAAGCAAAAATGAAATTCTTTCCAAATACATATGCAAGTTTTAAAGCCATCATACAATTAAACCTAACTAATGGTCATGGAGACCAATTAAGCCTTCAACGTGAGATTGTTCCATCAATCTACCCTCCCAAGGCTTGGCTGCCATCCAACGCTCCAACGAAGTCCAACCCTAGTTAGCTTTAATCTCATGGCTCTTCAGAGAGGAAACAGAGCCAATAACTTTGTTAATTCAATTTGCTTTGTGGTGGGAACTCTTGTCATTTCATTAAAGGCTATTTATCAAAAAAGATGAAAGACAATATATAGTTTAGGTAAAACTTTAACTTGAACCTACTTTTAGGCGTTGAATCAAGCAAGGATTTAAACCAACAACCATCTCTCTTGCAAATTCATCATCACTCATCCATGCAGATTTATCAACTACCTAGATATAATAAACAAAATAATTGTTAAATTGAATTACATATTCTATTATGTTGTCAAGTTGATTAATTAAGTTTCACACTACAAATGTAATACATACACAATTTGTATAAATCTTTATATATGATATACCTTTGATTACGTGAGGTTCTGAAAACTTAAGGACCATTTCACCATAATTGCAGAAGATTCCCTTAAACAGTGAAGGGCTACTTAGGTTGAATGTATCCATAGGTAACTTAATTCAAGCTTGATAGAGGTCATGTTCTTCTTTAAAGCTACAAAACTCTTCCATTGAAAAATTTGAATCAAGTAGACTTATGAGCATAAGCAATAATTTTCGAGATGAAGATTGTATCTCATAAATAAGGAAGTCCTCTAACTTCATGTGACTGAAATGTGCATCTCTTGGAACATGAGAGTTTAGTTTGTTACATCTAACTCCAACAAAATGAGTTTAACTCTTCATTATCAGTAAGAGTCTAAAACGAAAATATAACCAATGAATAAAAAGATGGAGATCCAAGGATGAGAATGGAGTCTTCAAGGTGACCATAGGCCCAAAACATTTAAAAATGCATATATCTCTTCTCATTCACCTAAAAAGAAAAACCTTTCTCACCAAGACGCTAGAGAAATAAGTCAAAAGTTTCACATCAGCAAAGGCCATGCTTGACACCAAACATTCCATGCTTTGTGTGTGCACTTAGAGACAAGAAATGAGTTCTTTGTCCAAGTGGTGCCCAACGCATGTAATCTTTTAGACTGAACTTGAATCTCTCTTTGTTTGACCTAAATGCTACTTATTTAATTATTAGGCAAAAAATAATAGATATTAGAGATATAATTAGATGATAGTAACTAATATCTAACTATGTATAAAACAAAAATAAAAATAAGGAATAAGTAAATCAAACTAAATAAGAGTTTATTATATTAATATAAAATAATTAGTAATAATATTAATATAAAATAAATAATTATGTCAATAGTAATTAACATTATGAGTTTTACATGTATGCCTTCAAGTTATTTACTAATTGGTCCGCGTTGGGATAGTGAGTCTCGATAATACCACGAGTACAAAAAAAAATCTTATACAATTAGGTATTAAAATTAGAGTTCTGGTCCACTTAAAAATAAAAATCTTACTTTTGTTTCATCTTACTCTATAAAACCTATCATCCCACTCTACTTGAATCAAATGAGTATTAACCATTTATTGATATATACATATACCTATAATTATCACTATAAGTAACTCAAATTGAATGTTTTGGGCTTAAATATCTATTTAGCTTTTATAAGAACACTACAAAAACAATGTTTTATCATAATGTCATGAGGAACGTTGTCGTGTTTCTGAGATATTTTCCTAAGCGACGTGAGACTTATTAAGTGTATTAGAACAAGCCTTAGTCGAGGGCAAGAGGAGTTGTCGGTCCCACAGACGACGCCAAAATGTTCTTGTATGGAACCGAGTTGCCTCAACAGTCTTTAATCCTTCGTCTCTTCTTTATGGTCGGTCCCACAAACGGTGCCAAAATGTTCTTGTATGGAACTGAGTTGCCTCAAGAGTCTTTAATCCTTCGTCTCTTCTTCGCGGAGCTCCCCCTATAACATCCCTACTAGATATTACATGTTTAAAACAAGAAATAAGAACAAAATATCAAACGTCAAATCTTTTATTATTTCAAAACGTGTAATATTTAAAATATCATTAATTGCGTCAAAACTATTCAATAATAATAAATAAGATCTTTACAAATTTTCCACAAAAAATCCAAATAAAATAGCAACAACATAATAATGTCCTAGCTTCAACCCAAGCTAGCCCCTCTCTTCGTCTCAAGCATTAGCAGCATCACCTGTATCATCAACTACTCCTGTGTAAAGAATTACACGATCATCGCCAAACAAAAACAGAAAGGGTGAGCTTAACAAACATCAATTAAATAATATATATACACCCGGTTATATTATTATAGTTAGACCTTGGTCAAGTCCTTAATACCCCAAGGCTTTTTAACCTTCAAAACACACAACATAGTTAGCCATGGACTCAAGATTTATGATGCTCACACGAACCTGCCCGCTCGTAGTCCTGCCTCTACGAACCTCCCTGCTCGTAGTCCTACTCTACGGGCTTACCCGCCCGTAGTCCAACACATGTGATCTACCAACTACGTACCTCCCTGCACACAACATCTTTTAAATGTGAGCACGAAACATACGAACCTACCTCGCTCGTATCCCTATATGAGAGTAATTGGGTATGAACTTCCCCGCTCATACCATCACATGTTAACCACCATCCATGAACCTAGCCGCTCATGGCACAACATCCCCTAATCCATGTTCGCCTCAAATGCGCACCAATAACGCCCACAAAAGAAACAAAAATGCACTAAACTCGCTTGGGCTAAAAACCTTAGTTTAAGCGATCAGGCTGTCTCGCTTAAGCTAAGCTTCCTCGCTTGAGCGAGCGTGCTACCATGGCTTACTTGCGAAGCCTCGCTTAGGCGAGCTCATCTCGCTTGGACGAGATCTTCCTTCGCTCAACACCAACATCTCTCGCCTAGGCGCCTGAGCGAGAATAGCAGAAATTCTCCCCTAACCTCCCTCCCTCTATAGGGTTTTCCTACCCTTTCACATTCAGGCCACAAATTGACAAAAATAAAGATGTCAATTTCATTCTCAGCAAGGATTGAACACACAACCATTCAATCACAAAGCCAGTGCACAACCAATTCAACCAATCATGTTTCATGATAATTCTTATAATTTTAAGATTACATTATCAGGATTCACATTCAAATATATCATTAAAATAATGCACAAGTTAAAATAACATACAATTGGCATACATAGGACTCAAACCCAAGTTCTTTCATACAACTAAGTACTCTCAACCACATGAGGTAATACTTTTTCACATTTTAGCACTCCATATTAAATGCCTTAAAGGCTTCTACTACCCGCATTTATTAAATAATTGTTTAATTAATTATATATTTTTTGGTCTTACACCCCCTAAGCAACTACTTAGCGTGGACAAACATGAAGGAGAATACTTCCATCTCTTCAGTTCCTTACCCGCCCTTAAGAGTGTGAGAGGGATCATCATGGGTGATGAAGCTTCCACCAAACTCCGTCATAGTTTTGTTTTTAAAAGACATCGTAAAAAATGGAATAAGAAAGGAGTTAAACTGCACTTAACCTAGATTCCTTAATGATGTAAAACTTATCTAGTATAGGGAACACCTTTAATTTTAAATATTTTTAAGTTGGTGGTACAAAACTAATATTTTTAATAATAAAATTATATTTAAGAGATATTATGTAAACCATGACCTCGATCGTGAAGAGTCGGTACCGACTAACTCTTTGTAAGTAGGTTTATCAAGCTGAAAATGTAAAACTAAAAGCTATTTTAAAATAAAAACAAAATTTTCATTTCAAATTGAAATTATAAAAATATAATTATGGAAAAAAGAGCTTTTAATCATGAAAATACAAAAACCGAAACGTGACATATACATACATAGCTGTGTGTTTCTAAGAGCTGGACCAATGTGTAGTCAGAGACAGAGCGTCGGTACCGACTAGCTTGCCGTCATTCTTATTATTATCTATTTATTTATTAATTTATTAATGTATAAGGTTTATTTATATGAACTTATTCATAAACATATATAAAAAAATACATGAAATAAAAATAAAGATTTATCAATTAAAACTAGTTTATTTATAAGTTAATTTATATTTATTTATTACTTTTAATTTGCATGTCAATTAGTTTTTATCTACAGATTTTCTTTTTTTTTTTGTATTTTCTATAAGTGGTTCTACTGAAGGTCATTTAATCAAACTCATGATAATTATTGGAATTTTTAGATGATAAATTCCTTCGTAAAAAATTAAATTATACACAAGTTAATTTGTCTAAATCATTTAATATGATTTTTGAATTTTGTAATACATAAATTAATTTTAGTTAAAAACTTTAGTTTTTGGTTTCTTTTGTAAAAATGGTTATAATAGGAAATCGTAATTTTATTTATCTAACTAAAAACGAGAAATGGATTGGGAGAATTGTTTTTATTTCATTTTTAAAACAACCTTTTTGAAAAATCCTTTACTAGGTAACTGTTTTCTTATCGGCCCCTTTTATTAAGTGTTATTTTCTTAAATTTTATTGACTATAAATTGTCAATTTTATAAGTTTGTATGGTGAATTTAAACAATTTTAAATAGTTTTAAAATATGTGTGAAGGCAAGTTATGATGTATTTTAATAATCCAAACATTTTAAAAGGTTAAATAATATGGTACAAAGAATGGAGATGTTGATAAAAGAAATGATACAATAACGATTTATACCTAAAATATTATAATATTATTGTATTATAAATAAAAATATATAATTTTAAATATTTTAACTAAGAATTAAATATATATTTTATCTTTACATTATTTAAAAAAGTATTTTGTTTATAGATTATATATATATATATATATATATATATATATATATATATATATATATATATATATATATATATATATATGTATGTATATTTCACTCTTTACATTACATGTAGGGTTAAGTATGTTTTTAGTCCCTGAACTTTAGTCCAAAATTGGAATTCGTCCCTGGTCGAAACTTTGATAAATTTTGGTTCCTAAATTTTAAAAATGAATGAATGAATATAGTCCTTTTAACCCAATTTTGTTAACTCATTTTTAAGTTTCGAATGCATTTCTCAGTAAATATTGGAGTTGTTTACGTCGTTTGACACATTCTCGAATTAATATTTACTAAGAAATGCGTTCAAAATGTAAAAAAAGGGTTAACAAAATTGGGATAAAAGGATTATATTCATTCATTTTTAAAGTTTAGGGACCAAAATTTATCAAAGTTTTGACCAGGGACGAATTCCAATTTTGAGTCAAAGTTTAGGGACTAAAAACATACTTAACCCTTACATGTAAAAGTAAAGATTATGGATTATATTTTTTAAAATTAATTATAGATTCGGCTTGATCTTGGACTTGGGATGACTTGGCTATAGCTTGAGCTCGGGATGATTCGACTCAACCCTTTAATCAGGACTGACTAACCTTGTCCTTTGGCCTATACCAACTCCTATTGTCCTTAAGCGTAGACTAGTCCATCTTGAACTTCTGTTAGAACCGACTAAACTCGACCTTCGATTGGCACCAACTCAACTTGACCTTCGATCGGGACCAAATTGATTCGAACTTCGATCAAGACTAACTTGAATTGATCTTGGACCACCTCAACATTCAGTTTGAGCAGCCTCAATTCAATTTTCAAGTTTGGGACTAGTCAATTCAACCTTTGCCTAGAGTTAAATCAATTCAGTCTTCATCTTAAACTAACTCGACTTGGCCTTCGATTAAAACCAAATCAGCTTGATCTTCAATTAGAACCGATTCGACTCAACCTCTAATTTGTACTAACTCAATTCGACTTGAGATCAAAATTAACCCTACTGATATTCAACTAGAGCCGGTTTGACTCGACCTTTAAATCAAGCTAAATATTTAAAAATAAAACATCATTCCAAATAAAAAGTACTTAGAATTTTTTTTATATAACAAATAAAACCTCATAATATAATAATATCCACATATCATTATTGTCAGAAAAATAAATATTTTACATAATTTTCAAAAAAAGCATAATAGGTATATAATTTACTTTTAAAGACACACGTAAAATTTGGAACAACAACATATTTAACTGATTAAATGCTGGTTTTAAAAATTATAACCTATAAGATAATATATTAAAAGTTTTATAATTATTAAAAATAAGATTAAGTCAGACGGGCAATCTTTCATATGAAATCATTTCTATGGAATTAACTTAATTAATATCCATTGTTTCTAAAAGTTATAGATTTTTTTTATCTCAAAGCAGTTATATTTAAAATATTATCTATTTTAGAACTCCAAATATTAAGAAAAAAAAAATGTTAAAATTCTCTGAACCTTATACTCCTAAATAGTGTACATCTAGTACGGAACATAGTCATCAATATAGTTAAATGTAACAGGAAGAGATGTAATGGCTGCACCGACTATGAAATCCTTAATCTGCTTCTGGCATCACAATTCAATGTCCAAACTAAGTTCTTTAAATGCTGACCCCACCATAGGCTACTGCACTCCTATACAATTCTCCACCATACCCTACATTGTCCTCAAAATGCAACAACAATAGTAGATTCAAATCTCATTTTATTAAATATCTATTTTATAAAGTTTAATTAAATTTAAATTTCAGTACCTTATACCATCATGAGTCAACATTTATATGATCATAGGGACCCATAGATAAAATGTATCATTTTCATAAATTTTTAAAAACATACTTTAAATTTAAATCAATTTTAAGAAATTAAAATTATTTTTGGAAGGGTTAAATATGTTTTTGGTCTCTTAACTTTCGGTAGAAATTGAAAATAATCTCTCCTCGAAATTTTAGACTAATTTAGTCTTTCAACTTTGGAAATATATCTATTTAGTCCTTTTAACCAAATTGTTTTAATTTCATTTGACGTTTTAAACGCATTTTATGATAGTATTTGAGTTGTTTATAGGTTTGACTCATTTTCGCTTCAATATTTACTTAGAAACGTGTTTAAAACGTTAAATAAACCTAACAAAGTTTGGTTTAGAGAACTAAATTCAACCATTTATTAAAGATGAATGACTAAATTGGTCTAAAGTTTCGAAGAGGAATTAATTCTAATTTTCATTAAAAATTAAGAAAAAAAAAACATATTTAATCCTTCTTAAAATAAAGTTGAGATCCATTTATATAATATGAATATTTTTTACTTTTAATCACGAAAAGTCTCTAACATATTTTTTTAATATGAAACTAAATATTAATAAGTGATATAATAATGGAATATGATAATAAATCTTATTAAGTCTGACTCTAATATTACTTTAAAACATAAATTTTAAATTTAAATAAAACCTACTTATTATAAAATATATTTACGTTTACTTATATAACATAAATTTAGTATGAAATATTTTATGTAAATGTCAAAAATTTATATATGTCACTGTTGATTGTAAACGTGGGAAGTTGTAACTACCAACCAGAAACAATTTATGTGTACTTTAGAACAAATTGAACTTAATTGAAGAAGTTTATTTCTTCATATTGTTCTTCTTATTCTCGTTTACACACTTCACTATTGTAGTACCAACATCATTTAATTCACTATTAGTTTCGAATGAAGAAAATATACAATTACATAAATTATTTAACTCATTTATTTCAATTAACTAAAAAAGAATATGTATAATAATATATCCAAAATTTATATACATACATAATTTTTTTTTAAATAATCTCATTAACAATGATTATATTCTTTCTTTTCAAATATTATATCATTTTTCTTTTCTCAAAACTTCATTACATTTACATAACCAAAATTTCAAAACTAATTACTTATTCAATTTCAAATCTCATATTTCAATCACATTTAATTTTTTAACATAATAATTAAATTTTTAACTCAAAATAAAATATTTTCTTAAAATATAGATGAAATTGTATTTTTCTTTGGGTTAAATATATTTTTGTCCCTCATGTTTCAGTGAATTTTAGAATTAGTCCTTCTCCGGAATTTTATACCAATATAGTCCTTCATCTTTAGAAATGCGTGGATTTAGTCATTCTTACCAAATTTTGTTAAGTTTGTTTGACATTTTAAACACATTTTATGATAATATTTGAGTTAATATTGAAGCAAAAATATGTCAAACGGTGTAAATAATTCAAATATTATCATGAAATACGCTTGAAACATCAGATAAACTTAACAAAATTTGATTAAAATGACTAAATTCACTCATTTTTAAAAATGAAGGATTAAATTGGTCAAAAATTTAAAAAAAAAAACTAATTCCAAATTTTATTGAAACTTGAAGGACAAAAACATATTTAACATTTTTTTTAAAAAAGTGTCTGATGAGAAATCCGTTTTCCAGTCACAAAGGATTTAAAAAAAGTTAAAAAAATATTTTATTCCAACTGATTTCTCAACATGATTTTCTATTTTTTAAATATTACTGACAAGATAATTCTTGAAATCCTATTAATAATGATAAATTAAAATAATATATATATATATATATATATATATAATTTTTAAAATTGAGATAAATTTAAAATATATCCATTTAAAGTTGTATAGAAGTGTATTAAAAGGATTTTTTGTTTTTTCATGAATTTCAGTGGTATGGGTTGGATCGGAAAAATATAAAGTATTTTTTAAATTTGTGTTAAATTAAATTGTCTCGTTCAAATAAGTTAAACGAGATTAGGCTGAAGATGGATTCACTCATAATCTATAAACAACAATTATTTATCATATTTTATTTTAATTTTATTATAATGTATACTACTAATTATACAGTTTTTTAAAATACTATAAGTTATTCAATAATGTTAGAATGAGTTTAATACTTAATTATTTATCCAATTATATATGTGAATATTTTGATTTTCACTTATGATATTTATTTGGTAGAATAAGTGAATATTTTGATTGTATTGTTATAAATAAAGGTCTCAATTTGACCTATGACCCATGACTAATCTTAACAAATAAGTTCTATTTTATCAGGTCATCAAAGGAGTGGACAAGAAAAGTTCAAGCCCCTAAAGTCTTCTTTTAAAGTGCGTTAGGTTTAAGATCAAAGTGAGTTTGACTCCACTACATGACATTAATCAACTCTTAAAAAATAACACCTCTAGCCTAGGCATAAGCTTTCTTTGAAAGTCAAGCTAAGTCCACTCGGACCGAAGTTCTAGCTGAGTCGGACCAAATCAAAGCTCGAGCGAGCCAACTCGGGTTGAAATTTTAGTCGTGCCAAGTCAAGGTGAAGGTCGAGTTGAGTCGTTGATGACAATCACCCTAAAGGGCCTTCAGCATGGGCCAATGACCAAGCCCATTTATCTTAACATGTCTTTAAATTCTTAGATAAATTGTATAGGTTTAATAATGTGGTGAAATTAGTAAATTTGTGGGCTTGTATTTCTTTATGGGTTACTGCCAACAAATCGAGAAGCCCAAATCTTCAAGCTGCCCGTGGGGACTTTGCTGCACTATGTGATGGTGTGTGGAATGGACAGGAACGTGGATATTGGGCCATTATTTTGATTCCAGCCCACATGCTTGGTGGAAAAATGTGAGCCACAACTCACGCGTGGATTTCCCAGCTTTAGGGTTTCCATCTTTCTCATGCGTGCCAACCTTTCATCAACATATGGGATGCTGAAGTGCATGAAACAAACTCTGCTAGGGCTTCCTCCTCTCGTCATGCATCAAATCGTCACATTTTCACGTGTTTCTCCTCCCATTAGCTAACATTCCAGTTTGCTCCTTCACGCGCATAACTTGTGTTCTCTTCACCATCGTGTTTCATCCATTAGTTGATAGGGCCCCCTTCCCTTAATCGTTAGGATTTATTAGATCTTTCCACGACCTATATTATTTTTCCATATTCATTAACGGTTGCCTTCTTCGTTTATAGAGGCAGGCCAATCTTTGTATTAAGTAGCTTTGATGAATAAGAGTGAGATTATTTCCCCTTTCATCTTAGTTCACCTTCTAGTTGAGGTATTCTCCTCCTAGGTTCCGATTGAGTGAGAATTCCCCATTGGAACTCGTCCGAGTATCAAACTCAGTATTCCATTGCAAGTTTTGGTGGATTTCCACTGATTCAATCGAGATATCGACGATTCTATGCGGAGAGCGCCTTATTATGTGATATCAGGAGCACTAGGTTCACCGGTTGGATCGTCGTGTTTAGGGTCGCTTCAAAGCTAAGTGTTCTTCCTCTTATCTTAGTGTTTTTTTTTCTTCATATGTTTGAATTTCAATCTTGTTCTTCGATTGAGTCTTTGAATCTTTGATTTGCTTCCCTTTTGATTCTGTGTTGAATCTATGTTGTTTGTTTTCATTGAAATTGATTCATTAAAATTGTGCTTATTGCCTTGAATCAATACTTTGTGTTCATGAAATTATCTTAGGCTTCTATTATGCCATTCATTGCATGTCAGTAGGTTTTATTTTTAATTTGATTACCAAGCTCTAAATTTTTGTTAATCTTTATTTTGTCTTAGGTATTGTTTAATTTGTTTTATATGTCGCGGATTCCATAAATGTGTGCCTAAATTGTGTTTTGTCTATTGTTTCGCCTCTGTTCAGATGTTGTTCTTATATTTTCGTCTGGTGTTCAATGTTGAAGTATGTTCTGTCATGTGTTGAGTTTGTAATTCTGAGCTGTGTATGTTTCGTGTTTTGAATTTTCTATTAGATCATTAGTAAATTGTTCTGCAGTGCCTGATTTTTCACTGATTCGTGTTTCATTCGTGCGGGTTTTCTTGTTTTTTCTATTCAAATTGCTTTTTGTGTTCTGTTGATTTAATCTGTTGGTGTCTGAAATTCATTTGTTGGCCAATGATTGATTCAGACCGAAGCCCTTAATGAGCATTCCACCATTGTGCTATCTGATTTGTATCAGAATATCTATGTGGAAACTCAAGCTTGGTAATATGAATGCACATGCTATGTTAGCATCTTGTCTTGAGTAGTTTGTATTCATTGATTGAGTCATGTTTCGTGATTGATACATGCTTTTTGGTGCTATTTCTCACTTAGTATCTTTGATTAAGTTTGGGTGTTGTATCAGTCTAGCATTCATGGGTTTTGTGTTTCTTTCTGCAATTCAGATTTGCTTTGATTGACTCATATCCAGATTTTGAAAATATTGATTGGTCTTTGGCTTTTTGAATCTAAATTACAAACTGCATTCGTGTCTATTTGCTTTGAATGCCAGTACTTGTGTTTATCTTTCTTTCCAGTACTGGTTTAGTATCCATTGTTCTTCAATTTCTCCATATGTCTATTTGGCCATGTGTGTTTAGCCTTGCGTGAAACAAAGCTGCTCTGGTTGATAGTTGAATCTGACTTGTTCCTGATATGTAGCTTTGAATCAATTGTTCCAGTGATGTTTCTTATTTGTTGCATTGGATTGAGGCATGTTGAATCAGTTTTCTATATCCTACTATCCTTATTGTTTAACTGAGTTGTGGAGTGAATGTCTGATTCACAGTGCTTTTGCTTGTTGTTTTCATTGTCTTGGAGTCTAGCTGTGAGACTATATTCCTATCAGTTTAGAGTGCATATACTGAATTTTTATGATACAATTTTGTTTTTCTTTGCCTTGTGGATATATGTTGTTATGTAGAGATAAAGTTTGTGCATTTTGTTTTAGCTGAAAGTTTGCTGCTATGATACAGTTTTAGTGCAGCTGGTTGATTTTGTTTGAATCACTTTATGCTGCATACTGCTGCTTATTGTTGTGTACAACACTTGCCAAGCATATTTTGGTTGCCTGTTGTGTCTTATTAAAAGTTTTTGAGTTGAATCATTTGCTTTCCATAGTCATATGTATCTGCTGTTAGAAATATTTAATATAATTAATAAAATAAAATAATAAAAAAAAAATTCTACTGTTACTCATGTTTTTATAGACCTTTAATTTATGGGTTAATGTTTTTAATGACTAACGGCTATATTCTTATTACTATTTACTTCTTTTTCTCCCTTTTCTACCTATAAATACCACCTAGGTGCATGGGAAAAAAAAACAACAACAACAGAGACAACAAACACTAGAATTTTCTTAAAAGTGTTATTCTTTCTTCTCTATATTATCTTTAAGACAGTGGTGTTCATAAGGTTCGGAGATCCTTCGCTGCACTCGATCGATCTGACAGGTTGTTGTATCTTGGGAGAGAAACGCATATGATTTGAAACACATATGAATGTGTATTTGTTTAGCCCTGTGTAGTAGGGACGTTTTCTCTCTAAGGATAGCATTATGCGTGCCTCAACCCAGACTATTTCTATTCCTTTCCTCATCTACTTTTTACCTCTTATTGTTATTATAATTGTCAATCTCTTATTAATATTTATATATTTATATATATGTCTTAGTGTTTTTATTGCTATAATAATTATTATTATGTTATTTCATATTTTTATTATTATTAGTATTATTTGAGTAATCTTTTTCTAACATTCTTAGAGAGAAAAAATTTATCTTGTTATTTCTATTTTTGATTACTCATCTGCATTCATTTCTAAAATTAAAAAAATATAAAGCTGAAGACTGAAAACATATTTTATGAACTAATGTGTTTGTTATGGCTATAATTAAATCAGTGTCAACTAAGCCTAAAAATTTATGTGTACAATTGTTGTTATTTCTATTGATAACAATAAATGAAATTATGGATAAATGAAATTCCTACTCATTGAATAATATTTTGTGATGTCTATAACTAATGTTTTTGTTGTTATATTAATTTATGCTTTAATATTGTCTATTCTTACCATTGATAAAGATGTTCCACATCATGTATATATTTTAAGTGTTTTGTATGAAAATGATTATAAAATAATTTGTCTTACTAAAACTACTATTGTGTTATGGAAAACACTTGAACTAAACTTTGCATTTGCAAAGGGAAAAAAAATTATCTTGATATCTATATGAAAAGAAAAATGATCGATAATAAATATAATCGTTATCAATTTATGAATTCAAAATTATTGAGAAGATTGATTAGAGGGCCTTCAAATTATGATATTTTGAGGTACAAAATTAATTAAATAGAGAAATGACAATACATGTCTTTATAAATGAATGTTTTTGTGTGAAATTTATTGTATTATTCATTATGTAACATCTTCATATAGTGTATGGTGCTAATATAATGGTGTTAATATAATGGTGCAGTGAAAGAAAGAAAAAAATGTTTTGATATGGTAAATGTTATTCTACAAGTTCTAGCTTGTCTAACATTATATTAGTGAAATTTTATATCTTGTTTACCATATTTTGAACACAAAATATTGTGATAAAACTTGTTATGAGTTATGAATGAAAAAAGAACCACATTTAAAATATTTCAAAGTGTGGGGGTGTCTTGCAATGGTTAACATACCTTAATAAAAAAATCTTGGTTATATATTATAAAGTGAATGAATATATACCTCACTGTTTTTCCATCTAGTGTAATATTATTTGTGTTTTTCTAGTTATGGCAATATGTCCAATTTCTTGATATTATTGAATGATATTTTTAATGTAAATTGGATATTGATTTTGGTGACACAAAATCACCTATTGGTTATGTTTATGTTTTAACCTCGGATGAAGGTGTCCTATCATGAAAATATGTTAAAAAGTTGTTGTTATGTCATGATCTATTGTGCAAGCATAAATTATTCTTTTTTCCAATGCATCCTGGCAATCAAATTTTTATATTTAAAGTTTTTAGTAAAAATGTCAATGAAATTGAAAAATTGACATATGAGAATGAGAGACAAATGTATTAGAAACTTAATTACTCATGGTTATCTCTCTTAACTTTGTCAGGTCAAAAAGAAATATTGCAGATCTGCTTATCAAATGGTTGATGCATCAACAACAAGTATTTGAGTTGTCGATGGGAATAAGACTAGAGCCCATAAATTAGTTGCAATAATGGACACCCATCTCCACATGAATGGTGATCCCATGGAATGGAGTTCAATGGGTAACAACGAAGTTGTTGTTGACTAAAGTGTTGGCAAAAGCAATACAAGTCTAAATGCTGAAGCAAGATTTTGATGATGATAAAAGAAGCCTGAAAGCCATCTGGAAGACAATATGAAGACTACATGTTATTATGTTTAAAGCTATTGTGTAAAATGTAATTGGATTAAGTTAGAAGCAGTATTGTACAAGAAAATTCTAGTATTTCTCGAAATATCAAAATGATAATCGATTATCACTTGGAATAATCGAT
>Ga0209589_1003729_pt1 | contig 26597 bp, 12 predicted proteins | sample CowpeawhiteBW_FD_187525 | JGI IMG/M metagenome (GOLD analysis project Ga0209589, IMG submission 187525) | Root nodule microbial communities of legume samples collected from California USA - Cow pea white BW (SPAdes) (version 2) | ecosystem: Host-associated > Plants > Roots > Nodule | place: USA...
TATATATATGTGTATATATATATATATATATATATATATATATATATATATGGTTACATAATTAATTATGAATATTTTAATAATTTAAACGGAGACAGAGATATGACGAGAACGAATATTATGGTGGGGATATGTATATCCCCATACCCAATTGAAAAAGTTGGAGATTTCTCATACTCATACCCATACACAATCAATGCGAATATTTCCGTCAAAATAGAAACGAGTTTGGACAATACCCATAAAATGAATTTATTTACTATCTCTAGTCACAACATGTAAAATCTTAGATAGAGTTTAACATCTAGCTAAGGAATCTTTTCATTACAATGATGATAACTATTGTTTTTATTAGTAATTAACTCTCATTAAAAAAATACACAAAATATTACTCTAAAATTAATTTTTTATGATATTATTTCATTCTTTTTAAAGAGCATTTGTTATCAATTATGAGTATACCTTTTTTCCCAAAAGACAAAAAAAGGGTTAATAGTAGAATAAAAAATATACTTTCATTAGTTTCAATTAAAAGAAAAAAGTGGAATCAAGATTTAAAAATCAATATTTAAACTCGGGTCGGACTGTCAAAAATGGGGTGGCCAAGTTGACCCATTCTTAAAATTTTATTTCTATATATACTTATAAATAAATAGGTAGTTAAAAAATATATTTAATTATATAATATTTTAAAAAACATTAATTGATTATTTAATATTTTTAATTAGATAAATAAAATAATTATTATATTTATACATTAAATTATTTTTGTTATAATTAATAATCATAAATTAAGTCATAAGTTTTAATGATTTAAATTATTATATATTAATATAGTTTTAAAAAGTAATATAAAAAATTAAAATTTTTAACTATTTTATTGTAACTTTTAATTTAAAAATAAAAAATAAAATGAGTTAATGATAGACCGGTTTGTCTTTGCCCATCAATTTGACGGATTATGATAGTCGAATCAAAATAGATTTGCGAATTAAAAATTCCAATCCGATTTATCCTGTTGTGGAGGATCGGCAGGCTAGCCGCCTATTTTGACACTCCTATTTTAAGTTATTGTATTATTCTAATACCTTTATAAGTTTTTTTTATTTTTTACATCTTCTAATCAAATAACATATTTTTATTCTAAAATAATTAAATTACTTAAAAGAAAATGTTTTATCTTCTAAAAAATCTATGTTTAAACTCCCGAATTTCATCTGACTTCCACGGCCATTAGGCAGTTTATCATGATGGTATTTTTGTGAAAGGGGTACTTGTGAAAACAATTATTAAAAGGAATAGTGATAAAATGGGTAGTTGCAGATATTAACTCCGAAAATAATAATATGGGTTCTTCTAAAGTTGTTAGTTTTGGGCCTAGCCCAGTTACTGTTTTCTGTGAGATGAAATAAGATAAAAAAAACGAATGAGGGAGAGAAGAAATAACTAGGGTTTTGCGTCAGTGTTTGTGCAAGTGAGGGGAGGCGTGAAGCGGCAACAATGAAGACCATTCTCTCATCGGAGACTATGAACATCCCAGATGGCGTGAGCATCAAGGTTCACGCGAAGGTAATCGAGGTTGAAGGCCCTCGTGGAAAACTAGTGCGAGACTTCAAACATCTCAACCTTGATTTTCAGCTGATCACCGACGAGAACGGCAAGAAGAAGCTCAAGATCGAGGCATGGTTTGGCTCTCGGAAAACCTCCGCCGCCATTCGCACCGCCCTCAGCCACGTCGACAATCTCATCACCGGCGTCACCAAGGGCTACCGCTACAAGATGAGGTTCGTGTACGCTCACTTCCCCATCAACGCCAGCATTGCCAACGACAATAAGTCCATTGAAATCCGAAATTTCCTCGGCGAGAAGAAGGTACACAAATACTCTTCCTGTTTATTTTTAATTAATTAATTTTCTCTTTTATTTGCTATTAGGAAAAATGTGCGATTAGGTTTAGTGATTGGTTACTTGTGCGTGATTAGGTGAGAAAAGTTGACATGCTCGAGGGCGTGTCAGTTGTTCGTTCCGAAAAGGTGAAGGATGAGTTGGTTTTGGATGGAAATGATATCGAACTTGTTTCCCGGTCTTGTGCTCTGATTAACCAGGTATTTTCTTTTTCTACGCACACCGCACATACCCTGCTCAAACCCTTTTCTATTTTGCTTTTGTTTAAGCTTTAATCGTTATTCTGTTACTTTGGTGCAGAAATGCCATGTTAAGAACAAGGATATTCGGAAGTTCCTTGATGGTATCTACGTAAGCGAGAAGGGAACCATAGTAGTAGAAGAGTAAAACATACATTTGCTATTTAGTTTGGAAATCTTTTCTGTTATCTTTTGAGTTTGGATTTTACAATTTTGTGTTGTTAAAATATCTTGTTTGAAATTTATCCTATGGAGTATTTTAGTTCTCAATCTATATAGATTTTGCTTTTGTTGATGTGTTTTGCTATGAATGCAATTAAGCAGTTAATGGACTGAATTCACAATTCTGCTGTTAAATGTGGTTAGTCTGCAATCACAATTAAATATTCGAGTGTTGTAAGACATGATAAACCGAAGTTTTCACTTTCCTTAATTTCATTGGTAGATGATGTGTTTAATAATTTCCCACTTTGTTCGGCACTAGGCTGACAGAGATCTCAATTGTTTCTTATGTGTGTTGTCCCTGATATTCTGCTCTCACTCTTATCAATCTATACCATTTATTCACTCAATTCAGCTAAAACTTGGTTGAATGTGGTTGAGTAGATTCATTTATTAGAAGCAGAGGTTCATTCATGAGGAAATAAATATCAAGAAAGTCCTAAGGCAACCATGACAACGAAAACGCTTGCTTTTATTTTATTTTGTTTGGTGTAGACTCCCAATTGCTGGACGCTGTAATAGTTTTGAATTAATACGAATAGTTGAGGAGTACTGTAACAGGGTAGTTTTTATAAAATAATTAAAAGAGCAAATGAGAACTGCTCTTTAGTTTTATGACATGAAGAACCATTAATAAGCTTTAGAAGCCCTGTAAGAACTAAAGTGATAATTTTAGAAACTAAGCTTATTTTATGTTTAGAATTCTAGGGTTTAATTGTCAATTTTAGAAATAAATTACAAGCAGTTTCCGTTAGAAAGAAACTTTGAAATGTACAGCAGGAGATGAGTTGTTGCACAGCTTATATTTTGTAGGATCATTCACAAACTCAAGATACACTAGAATGAAGTTTTTTCTTGAAAAAACAGTAAGGTAATATCATGGTTCGTAATCAATTATCCTAATTACCAAGTTAACAAAAATTGTTCCGTGTAAATAGCATTCTAAGTTTTTAACTACAGTGATGTAGTCAGCAAAAATGTTATTTTTGTATGAACTCATCTCCATCGGCTGGCGAATATTTTTTTCATGGAAAACTTGTTTGCCTAGAATGTAATGTGTTATATATATGGTCAACGATTTGAACAATGGACATTATTACACACAAAAAAAAACCATCTCAACGTTTATAAAAATCAAATAAATCAGTAACTAACCTGAAAATTAAATAAAATCCTGATCATGAATTAGTTGAATTAGCATGAAAGTTTTATTTATGCCCCTACCTTACATGTCCGCTTTAAATTCAGAAAACGCTTATTAAAAATAATTAATACGTAAAAGTTTGATCAAAGGAAATAAGATTAGTCTAAACGCCCGTGGGTTCATTTTTTTTATCCAAAAACGTCATGGACACTAAATGCAAGAGATAAAGGGAGTAAGATTATGGATATACATGTGAGACGACAAAATATCTTTTTTTCTTTTTTATTTCTTTCAATTATTTCCTCAAGAAAGAAACACAAAAAGTGAATTAAAGAAAGTCCAGTGATCAATATAACGTGTACCATGTGATGAATTCCACAATAACTAGCAATGCAAAGTCCCTCCTAACTCTTTTGCTTTCTTCTCTCCAAAGTCCGAATTCAATTTACTGTAACATCCACAAGCTAAAAGAAAATTGAATTCTTGGAAATAGTAACTCCTACAAATCAAAGACTATTCCCTTTTTGGTGGGGTCTGAAGTGAAAATCCAGATTTTCCATGATAATCTTGGCTTTCATTAGTTACATTGGCAGTTGTGGAGGTCTTGCCTTTAACCTCCTCCTCCCCCGAGGTATCATTTCCTTCCAATTTTGCTGATACTGAAAGGGGCATATTTCCACCCTGCTTATCACTAGAAACGTTGCCAAGCAGGCTTTTATACATAGTAAGCGCTTGGGCCATCATGTTAGCAGGATTTGATGCAGAACTAGGAAGCAACATTGTTGTGCCCTGATCAAACAAGTAAAGATGAAATGAAAAACAATTTTCGAACTAAACAAATTATGTAAAGCACGAAATTGAATATCAATCAGTTTATGGGCTATATTACCTCCTTGGCTATGTTACTGAAAGCTTGAATATATTGCTCTGCAATCCTTAAACTTGCTGCCTGCAAAATCAAATGACAGTATCATTCCCTTCCCTGTCAGTCCATGAGACACAATAAAGCTCAAAAGCAGATGTACCAATTAAGAGGCAATTTTATCCACCACATTCACCACCTAATTTAATTTGTCTCCCATTTTCAGTGATCAACCAACATCAACATAATAAACCCTTCTACCCTATTTATATGGACAGATGTTTGATTGTCTTCAAGATATCAAATACTATAAAAAGTCAACCAGATCCTGTATTGAAAACTGACTAGGAAAGGAAAATCAATAACCTGGTTTAGCAACAAAACAAAAGTCTCCCAGTTACTGATATATCATTATATGGCTGGAATGCTAATCCAAAAATAAGAAATATCAATCATCAGAGCTACCAACCGAAATAAATTAATCCAAGAAGTTTTCATCATACACTTTCTTGACCAACACAATCTAAACGAAGGCTAGAAAAGTACAAAACCGATATGAATCAAACGTATAACAAGAAAAAATGTCTTAAACTAATCAATATAAAAAGCTAGCACTGGCTGTGATATACAAAATACGAACTTGAAGATCTCACCTCAGGTCCTCCATTTTCCTTTAGGGCGGTTGAGACGTGAGCTAAACCCTCAGCTGTTGCTTTTGCTTTAGCTAGGATGGCTTCAGCCTCACCTGAAGAAGAATAATGCTAATCATTAGATTCATCAGGCTTCGAAGATATCAAATCAACCAACTGAAATTGGTATATGAAGAAAGCAGAAGATATCATATCAACTAGATCGGCACATTAATCATGGCATGTTATTAAATAAAACACAAATCAGATATTCATTAGACTATGGTTCAATCCACAATTCATTATTATCTAGAAGTGCATAAGATCATTCCTCTCAACAAGGGAGTACACGTAGACCTTGATATAAAGGACAGTGTGAAATAATATGAAGGGATATCATATCACATCATGTTCACTATACATCAAAGCATTAATATTGAAACATAAATGGAAGTTGGAACTAAGTTATCAAGATGTTAATAACCTTGAGCTCTGTTAACTTGATCCATCTTCGCAGCTTCTGATGCTAAGATCACTGAAATCTTCCCAGCTTCTGATGCTAAGATCACTGAATTCTTCTTTCCATCAGCAATGTTTATATGAGCCTGTCTTTCTCCTGTTTAATAACTATAGATATTAATACTAGAAGCTACATGTAGTTGTTGGATCAGAACATATCCCTTTCGGTTGAATGACATGATACTAAAACTAATTTCATGATGAAAAATAATGCAAAAAGTATAAACTGAGCATACGAAGGTTTGGAATATCAAATTGATTACCTTCAGACTCAAGAATTTGTGCTCTCTTTTTTCTTTCTGCTTCTGCTTGCATCTCCATAGCTGCCCTCACTCCACGTGGAGGAGATATATCCCCTAAATAAGAAAAACAGCAAAAAGAATTACACAGAAACATCAAGTAAAAAATATAGTAAAATTATTTATGCACGGCTAAAGCTTACTTATTTCATATCGAAGGCACTCCAGACCCCAACTTTTTGCAGCCACATTAATGGCCTCCTGTAATAATTTTGTCACACAATTAATCATTATATGGTCAGCACAAGACTAACTCTGTGAGTACATTTTTTTAGGGTACGTCAGAAAGAAAACACAAGGCTAACTCTTATGGAAGGGCTATGCATAGCTGTTAGATCATATTTATTATATCTTCCTGTCCTTGTTAAATACTAATTCCTTGGCACCAGCTAGCTTAAAAATCATGCTCATCATGCCAACCTTTCTAAATAAGTCTAATATATAAACCAATAACCGATTGTAAAAAATTATTCCTATGTTATCATAAGTTAAGGACTTAGGCAACGTTGCACATTACTAGGAAGGAAACTAGTGTCACCAACCAGCACAACCACTACAAAATTTTCATCTTTAGCTATTGTCAGGTTTCTCCTTTTCATTCCTATATATAACTGGATTGAAATAGGAGTGGGAATTTTTATTATTTTCAATTTTTTTGTTTCTCACAGGTCAACTTCTTTTGAGACCATCCTATCCAAAACAATAGCTCCCACTACATGTGAATATCTCTCCAAGCAAAGATTCAATTCAAACTTTATTTAGCCATGTTATGAGGAACTAGCCGCTTCTATTAGACCCAACCCATGTAAGTATAGGACTACGAAATTTAAGGTACTCGATCATCCTTCCCATACTTTGCACAGCCCCATCTAAAGAGACATGTCTTTACTTTTCACAACTATTTTCTGTTCTGCTATAGAAGCCTTCCACCAACACCAACATGATTTTATGCGTGACTTGAATTTAAAGTATCTAAAATGGAATAAAATGAGCAGCACAGACAACAAATTCAAAGAACTTATAACTAAACTCACCACAATTTTTTCATTGAGTGTGTCTCTTTCCTCAAATGTCTTATCAAGGGTAATCTTACCAAGCTCACTACGCATTGTCGTTTGTGCCAGCTGAATGACAGCATAAATGGGATTCTCCACCCCATAAGACGCGAGCTTAGGATCCACAATCTGCACTCCAAACAAAATTAATAAAAAAATAAATAAAAATATGATCTGGACATAATTTCAAAGAAGGAAATAGAAAGTCAAAATGAACCAAAACCACCCATAAGTTCAAACTAGCTTATACATAAACTAAAATCAGCTCTTATAGAAGCTAAATGAACTGCTCATTGATATATTTAACAAAAAGTAGTTCACTACCACTGACCACTCAAATACACTAACCGAATACATAGACAAAAAGAAAACCTTGTAAAGCACACCAAAAAGAAAAACCAGAAACCTTGACGTAAAGCACACCATCGAAGAGGATGGTGACATTGTCCCTGGTAATTGCACTCTGATCAGGGATGTTAATAACCTCCTCCTTGAGGGAATGCACATAAGCGATACGATCAACAAGAGGAATCAAAAAATGGATTCCAGATGGAAGAGTCTTAACGTACTTCCCGAATCGTTCAATCACAAACGCCCTCTTCTCCGGCACAATCCGAATCCCCCAATTCACCGGTGGAATAATCTCATATGTCCTATTCAACCACACCTCAACATTAAAAATGAAAAAAAAAAAAGAAAAAAGAATTGTTCGACGGCGAAACCTAGCAGCAAGAAAACTAACCTGGAACTAGGATCGCGACCTGTGCGGAGATATCGAACGGAGGAGAAATGAGAGGGAATTGAAGGAGTGCGAGAGGGAATTGAAGGAGTGCGGCTAGTAGAAGCCAACGATTGGCTCAAACAACGCACTGCGTTTCTTGCGGCGTTGGTTTTCCAAATGGTCGCCATTTTCGTGCTCCGGAGTTCTCTGCAGTTCTAGTGCGCTTAAATTTTCTTCCTCTTTGTTAATTGTGAAAACCCTAGTAAAACCTCTTCCTTCTATTTTTTCTTAGTTTGTTCAGATTTTACACGTTAATTTTCGTGATGAGCAAGTAATTCATCATTTCTTCTTCTTACCCTAATTCTCCGCTTAGATTCATTATTTTTACATTTTTTATTTTATGATCTCATTTTATTTTTATCAAATTTTCTCATTTTTTCAATGCTTCATTTAACCCTTAATTTGTGTATTAATATTTTTAAAACTGTAATTATTATTGTGTTCTTTTTTATTAGGATTTTAATCTACTTTTGGAATTAATTAGATTCTCCTATTTTTTGTTTTATTTTTTAAATATTTAGTTTTATTTTTTTCATTTTATTACTTGGTTCGGCGGTGTGTAATATTCCTACTTATATTAATAAGAGAAGTTTTTTGCTAATTTGTATATTTGTAAAATATAATTAGATACGTAAATTTAATAAAAAAATAATTATGCATTTACGCCGTGAGGAAGATTTTATTAACCAAAGCGGACAATAGATAGTTATTACTTGTATTTAACTTGACTCATTGTCATTCCTAACAATAATATCACAAAAATAAAGAATAAGGTAGTGAAAATTGAACAATACTACATAAACCAATATTGTAATCAAATTAGAAACTAATAGTTAAATCAAAATATCATATCTACCACACAACAAGATCAATATCCCATCTATTTATCACACTTTTTGCATATCTATAATAAATTTGATTCAATAAAAAAATCAACTTTGCAAACAAAGTTTATCATCAACTTCAAATCAACAGTTAACAACAAGAATCAAATGCTTATTGAATAATACAACCTCTAAGGCTCAATCATCACAACACACCCTTTATGGATCAACCCTAATGGCTAAATCATAACATAGACATTTAACTCAACTTCTAGAAGACTAGTTTATTGAGCAAACTCAGATACTCTCTATAGACTTCACATTGGGACACCAATCCCTCTTGAGATGACACAGGTAAATTCCCTACATGTTTTTGGTATGATCTTATTTCATATTGAAGCTCCACATGTGTGAAAACCTTCCTTGGCTCTTATAACTAGATATATTTTCTCTATGTAAGTTCGATGCTAGTAGAGTAATGATAATCTATGTGGAATCCTTCTCAATGCACCACCTAACATCACATCAATGCAATACTCCTTCCCTAGGAGTCACTACATTCATCACATCTACATAATAATTTACACAAGATCATCACATTCTCATATAAATTTAAATCATCACACCCCGTCATACATATGTATCTTATGTTAATCTAAATTCATCATATATCATCAATCATATATTCTCCATTTAAATTTAATTGCTAATTGCTAATAACTCATGATTTTATTTATATTGCATTAATGTAGTATTCGATTACAATATTTCAATCAAATATATTCAACCCAAGGAATGTTATAATCATTTTAACCTTTAAAGATATATAAAATACAATACTCTCAAACATTTATTCAAATATATTCATATCTTTAGAAGTATAAATAAAACATATTTTTAAGGTTTTGGCTCAACCAAAAATCTTGCCTACCCAGCCAGAGATCTAATTTGCCCTACAAGCTTACATACTTGCCTAGTGGGAAACCACTAGAGTTGAACTCGTTCGACTAGCCATACACTTTGCCGGTGAAGATAAAACAAAGGCACCTTAGATTTGGAGTTCTAGGCCACATTCAATGCCACCAGCGTTGCACCCAACGAAAGACCAAAATCTAAGCTTATTGATTTTAAAATAAAAGCTTTCGGCTCAACAAGACTCCTTATTCTCTAGAATTCAATAAAATATTTTCGCTTAGCGATCCAAACCTTGGGAGCCAAATTTCACTTGGCTTACCCAACGAGGAAATGGTTCACCCAACGACTCTAAGATCTTGTCCAATGAGTCTTCATAATGCATAAACAAATCATGTGTAGTATATTAATCAATTGGGTTATCTAACCCATTTTTACTTTTTTATTTATCAAAATATATTTAGTTCAATAAAAGATCTACCTAGATATTTCAAATGGTAATATTAATACCTCATAAATTAATTTACTCTAATTATGCAATCCAAACTAAGTAAATTTAGCACAAACAAAATTCAATGTCATAACACATTCATCATCACCATAAAATTTCAATAGTAGTATTCTAAATTTTTATTAGCTTCTCTGATCTCAAAATATCTTGTCTTAGATTAAAACTCCGCAGCTTAATAAGTTATTCTCGATTAAAGGCCTATTGCAAAATATTTAAATAAGATAAAAAATTAGTATATGATAAGTTAAAATTAGAGGACCATTTCTCTCAAGTGTCCGTATTAATTTTAATGACTAAAAGACTACCAAACTAAAAAAATAAATGATTTTATGAAATATATAGAAACTTACACTATTTTAAAATATTATATGTTTAAAATACCCCTTATCTCGTCAATTTAAACAAGATGGGATTGGAACTGAATTAGAAATAAAGAAGTAGAGTGCTTCTGAAAGGGACCCGGAAATAAAATGATAAGCACAAGGTAGAATGTTTTCTTCTCTTCCGTCTTTCCTTTATTTTATTCTCTGCTTATTTACTTAATTTTTTCTATACGTTAAAAAATCATTTTGTTTTTTTTAACTTCTTTTTAAAAAAATTAACCTTATAGATTCAATAGTATTTGAAAATTATTTTAATATTTTCTTATATTGATATAACACTATTATCATTAACTACAAATTCATTCCAAATTTACTAATTGAGATTCAAATACATTCAAACAAAAATATGCTCAAAATCAAACAATTAAAAAACTTATAACTTTTTAATGCCATTGATTTTCATGCAAGGGTATCGGATAATCCCAAGATCAATTGTAATCTAAATTAGAAATCTCCGGTACCTTACTTTTTTTTCCCTTTTGTCCTAAGAAAAACAATAATTTAAAGAAGAAAATTACAACACTAATGAACTCTTTTAATAGTCGGAAAGATCATACCTAGTCATTAATAACTTCAATTTCAAGTTCAAATTTAATAACTTCAATCTCAAGTTCAAATATCAGAAGTCTAACATGCATGAACTTTACCGGGAAGAAATAGAAATTGAAGAGAGTAAAGTTGTGGAACTTACCCTAATCTAGCTCTACATTGATGCTCTATACTGTATCTTAACTAGTTTCGAGATTAATAGAGGATTTTTGGTTTGTTATCCTTAAACAAAAAGAGGATAAGAATGTAGAGAGAATGAAAGTGAAGAAACGTGTTAGGAGAGAATTGAAGTTCTTCTATAGGCACCCACAATTTCTAAGTTCAACCCTCGCTCTTCTCATGTCTATTCTTTCGCACCAAACCCGAAATCACGGCTCAACTGTTTTTCATTTGTATTTTCTAATTTCTATTACCCTTTCCTGTTTAAACAACATCGTATATACTTTCAAATTAATTTAAAATTTAAACAAAAAATATAGACTTAATTATCACTTATAAACGATTTTATATATTTATTTATATATAACAAAGAAAAAAGTGCTTACAACAACCGTACAATCCGTCTCATTTTCCTTTTATTTTAATACAAATGTTTTCCGGGAGATTATATTGTTCGAATATTATAAAATAATTATGAAAGATATTTTTTTTATTTCAAATATTAACACAAAAATATATATCTAAAATTTATATTTAATATAACTGATAAATTAAACCATTAATGTAAGTTCAGAAACCACAAAAAGTGTGATCTATTGTAATTGCTAACATATAAAAAAATGTGAGCATGTAACAATTATATAAATATATCTCTGCTCAATAATGTATATATTGTTGTATATATTATGTTGTTAGGAAAAACATATCGTTCATTAATAACATTATCATTTTTATCTCAAGAATTATCTTATTAACATATAAAAAAAATAAAAAAATTATAACATGAAAACTTCAAATATATAAAAAAAAAATCACGATCGTTGTTCAAAGACAACTAGAGAATAATCATTCTGCAAATATTTACAACACACAGAATACACTTTCAACCCTTTGACCCCAAACTCCAAGTACATCAATACTCTCCATAGCAAAAATTTAATTACACCTCACAAACACCCTACTACAAGAGTATAAGAAAAGTCATACACTAACTCAAAATGTCTTGGACTTGGGATAAGAAACATCATGGACTTAAAAACCTATTTTATAGTCACTGACACCCATTCCATAACTTATCCAAGGTGATATGAGACTTTTCAAGACGTATTATTTTCATCAGTCATACATTCTTCAACCTGATTAAAATCAACACATCTTTATTGCCTATACCAACAATTATACTCCATCATAAGGAGTATACTCACTTCGAATTAAACCATCCTAAGAATTTTCACTTGAAATTAAACCATCCTAAAAATTTCCACTTGGAATTAAACAATCTTAAGAATTTTCACTTTGAATTAAACCATAAAAAATTTTCACTTGAAACTAAACCATCTCAAGAATTTCCACTTTACATCAATATTACCACACACTTTGCATCAATATTAGTTAATGTCCATGTACAAAATTACCGCTAGAAAAATTCATCCTAGCAATCACAGTTTGCCCAACCATAAACAACCATGTGTCATAGTCATCCACTTCTAAATCTGACCAACTAGGAGCTATCACGTCATCTCCTTCTTACTCAAGCAGATCTACAACACAACCAATATTCTTCATTACATATCCACCACTGGCCTTCCACGCAGTCATCACAACAGTAAAACAAGCACCCTTCGTCGAAAACCACGCTGCCATTGCACCACCATAGCACCACGACACAACACTAGTCGCCGACGAAGCATCGCACAAGCCACTCAAAATGCCGCCACTGGAGATCTCGATCTCTAAACATTATCAAACACCACAATCCACCGCACACAATAACTCAAATCCATGAGTTACACTGTAAACCGTAGACAACTTCCTCCATGCACATGCCACAAATCGGGATTCACATAGATCAGATCTCCATCGATCACCACTCATCGGGTCACGCAAGCATCAACTCAAAGAAAAAACCATGGCCGCTATCCAAAGACAACCAAAGAATAATTACTATGTGCAAATTTTTACAACATACAAAAAAAATACTCTCAATGCTTTGATCCCAACCACACTCTCGAGAGTAAGAATTTAACTATACCTCACAACACTCTACTACAAGAGTATAAGAAAAGTCAAATACTAACTCAAAGTGCTTTTGACTTGGACTAAAGAACATCATGGACCTAAAATCTATTATATAGTCACCGACATCCACTTCTTAACTTATCTTAGATGATATGAAATTTTCCAAGACGTATCATTTTTATGAGTCCAACACAAATGTGATGTGTGAAATAGCCTTGAAAAATGTCCCTACTTAATTAATAATGCATGTATAAAATACATGAAGCCAGAAACATGGGTGACACGAGAGTTTCCTAACTTACGGTATAGTTTCTACAAAAGAAATGTATGGCATCTGTTATCATTCTCTACCTTCCAAAACTCTGCAACTTTTACTTATGCTTATGCTTTTTGTACCATGTGTGCGATCTCAATATTAGATTCTCTTTAGTTAATCTTTTTCCCTTTTTCATGAGCTAATCAGAGATAACACAAAGTTCAGTTCCTGATTCCTGTGCCAACCCAAAGAAAACCCTTTTTCTGCCCACATTTTTTGCTTGATTCTTTTCTATCTAGATAAGGAGAATTGAAAGAGAGTGTTATAGAATAGAAGAATGAAAGTTGTTAAGGAATGGTTGAAGGGTTCGCAGACTGTGCTTAGCATGTTTTTAGTGCAAGTTTTTGCAACGGGGATGCAGATTCTATCGAGGGTTATACTTGTTGAGGGCACTTTCATTTTCGCACTCATCGCCTACCGTCACGTTGTTGCTGCTGTTTGTGTTGCCCCTTTTGCTCTCTACTTTGAAAGGCAATATATATTAATTTCATATTCATCTTCTTCTTATTATATACTCTTCTGCATCTATCAACTTTCTTCCACATTTTCTTCTCACTCTTTACGATGTGTTGTCATTTGCAGAGGCCGTCAAAAGAAGTTGAAGTGGTCGATTTGGTTCTGGCTCTTCCTTAACGCCTTAGTGGGGTACGCATGCATTAATCTGCTTATTTCATTTTTACAACAAAAATCACTGAAAAATGAACACAGATATTAGCTTATCCAGTTTCTGTCAAAACTAGCTTTCTGTCCATACATAATTTCATAGCATATTCCATTGCAGTGTACGAAATTTGATATTTTCATCTTCAACACTCGATTTTTCAAGTTTTATAAGGATGGCACTGATAATTGAATGTATCTTTCTCTAATTAACTTTTGCAAATCAATGTCCGTGTGGAATTTTTTTTTTTGTGAGGAAGAATCAAATTTGATGGCTGGAAATTTCTTGGTGCGTGCGTGTAAAAGAGAAACAATTATCTTTTATTCTCTTTCAGTAAATGAAACAAATTAAAAAAAAAAAACATTATTTTTAATAAATTTTAGCTTTTTTCTTTCATCTATAGCTTAATGGTAAATAATGAAGTACAGTGGACATGCATGTCTTATTCATTGTTACAATACAGACATAGAGACATATCTTATCTTATATATACAAACAGAAAATTGTCCTCTGAATGTGCCCCATTTGTTTTGGAAGTTTATTTTTTGTTAGTACCAGTTCAAAATACAAACGAAACACAATGAAAAAAAAGGAAAAAAGACAACCTTCTACTTAATTTGTCAAACCTGACATGACAACCACCCTGCATTTATCGATGTCGAGGGATAGGTGACACTAGGCACGTACCTCCTAAATCTAGTAAATAGTGCAACACTGACTTATATGGTGATTACGAAACTGATTTTTAATGGTGATTATGAACTTGTGCTATGTTCTTATTCGTTTGGTTGTGTGGTGAGAAGACACCTTTATTTTGGAAATGACATAAGCTTCAGATTTTCCAAAGAAATCTATAAACTAAGTTGCTTGAAGTCATTAGTTGGGTATCAGCAGCTTTCGGTTACTCTAATAATCAATGTTTTAATTTTTCCACGTCACGTAACTAGTGGAAATTAGGGTTTTCAAACAGCTCAAGGAAATAGAGAAATTTGGTTTAACAGATGAATATAAAAAATGTGTGGATGTATAATTATTAAATTATTTCTATTTATTTTAAAATAATAAATACCGATAACTAGTTATATATGACCGCACATAAATCCTTAAAAAATAATGAGCATATAATCCATCATTTTTTTTTTCATTATAAAATATATTTCTATCCACATAGTTTTGAGAAAGAAAATAAACTGTATCCACACATAAAGTGTTATATTTCTATCAACAACATATGCTTTCTCAATCTTATAATCTTCTTCATTTATTCTTTTCTACCTTGCTTTACAAAAAAGGTTTTATTTTCATATGTTCTTTTAAATATTCAATATTATTATTCTCATATACAGATATGTCAAAAATATTTGTACCCGCGGATATCCACGGATAAAATTCGCAATGAGTAGGAAATGAATATTAAAAATGTATACTCGTTATCTGCAGGTACATGTATTTTTGATACCCGCATGTTAACGGGGCGGGTACGGGTATCATAGTATTCGTATCCATGAATACCCGTACCTGCTAAACTTTAATTTACAAAAATACCCTTATATATATATATATATATATATATATATATATATTAGTAAAAAACATTTTGACCTAATTTTTTTCTCAAGAATCCATCGGAGAAAGTGGGCTTGTTGATCAAAGCACTAATTAAAGAATTTTCATTGTGTTGAACGTCATTTTATATTTATTTTCATGATTATTTGGACTTGTATGGACTTGAGTTTGTTTGAACTTTATTTAAAATTTATGACAGTAATGTATTTTATTTTATTTGAATTTATGATTAAATACTTATTTTTTAAATAACTTTGTAAATACCCGCGGATACTCGTGGATACCTGCAGATATGAAAAAAATAGACGGGTACCCACACAATGGATACCCGACGGATATAGGTACGGGTACGAAACAAATATTTATATGGTGGATAGGGTGCGGAAGAGCTACTACCGTACTCTATCCGCCCCGTTAACATCTCTACTCAAAGGAAAAGAATATTAGCAACTTAATGGATTAGAGTATTTAGTTCGTAATTAATATAAAAATATGATACACTTAGAGCTGATGTCAAAATTGTTCAAAATTGATGTATTTTACGATTTTTAGAAATCATATTTTAGATTTTTGAAATATAAAATAAATATTTGTTTTTTATCATTAAAATTAAAATTAATAATAAATAAATGTGTTTAGTATACAAGTTATATTATAATTAAAATTTATAATAAATCAACTTGATTAAACAACATATTTATAACATATTTATGATATAAAATTTTATATTGTAATACTAATTTATTAATGTTTTTTAAAAATAATCAAAATTTAATTTAAACAGAATAAATTGAAAGAAATATATATTAGACATTATCATTTGCTTCAAGGGGGCAAGAAAATTGCAAAGTAAGAAAAAATAATGTTGAAATTTGATATAAAGTGAAATATTATTTTCTTTTTTGAGTTTTTTAGTTCAACTTTATTCTCTCTATTTTATTTCCACTTTTTAAATACAAAAAAAAATGAAAGTCATTATTCTATTTTTTTCCTCCATACAAATATGCCATTAAGAAAACAAAATATAAAATAATATGATTATATGGTTGATAAATTTTTTAATTGTCGTTAAACCAAATAAAATTTAAGGTTAAATTTTAAAAAGAAAAATTAATATTTAATTATATAAGAATTCATAGATAACTAATTCTACAAAGAATGAACATAATTCTTAAAAGCATTCTCGAAATAAATACTAAAAATACTATTGTTCAAGAATAATCCTTAAAAAAACAAATATGAAGATTATATTTTACAATATAAGAGTGGATGGGTTATATATATTTTTTAATTGTTTTGCATATGATTAATTTTAACAAATTCTATGAGTTTTATTTTATGATATTTTTTAAAATTTTAAGAAAACACGTTTTCATTTCGTTTTATTACTTGTTGAATAATTTGAATACATTTATCTGTTGTAATTATGATCTAGAGTTTTTAACTATATGATGATATGATCGCAGGATAACACTGGGCATGGGACTGTTCTATTATGGTCTGCGAGATACATCAGCTACTTACTCTGTCAATTTTCTCAGCTTGGTTCCTATCTCCACTTTCATTTTCTCTATCATATGCAGGTATATATACGCATATACAAAGAACATCCATTATATGTATAAACATATACTAACTGAATATTCATGTATTTCTTTCTATTCGTATGAACTAATTAATACTGATATGATATAAGAAGTTTATACAAAGGAGTTAGAAGTTTCAGTAATATGCATATGCTAGATTCTGAGTGATACATGACAGAATGGAGAGGGTGGAGTTTGGAAGATGGACGAGTAAAGTGAAGACAATAGGAGCAACCTTGTGTGTTGGGGGAGCATTAACAACTTCTCTCTACAAAGGAAACGAATTCTATATTGGTTTATCTACCCATCATTCACACACTCCAACACTTGAGTCTTCCAAACCAAACATGCTTCGTGGCACTCTTTTTTTGCTTGGTAGCTGCTTCTCATACACAGCTTGGTTCATCGTCCAAGTATTCATTCATTCCCTCTTCTTCATATTCGTTACTTTTTCTTTCTCTAAAAACTCTACAATATTGGATATTTTTCACTCTAAACAGGTTAAGTTGCTTCAAATATTTCCATTCAAATATTGGGGAACAATGCTTACGTGCATTATAGCATCAGTTCAAGCAGCAATAGTCGGAATATGCTTAGATTGCAGAAAAGTTACTTGGAGTTTAAAGTGGAATCTACAACTTATCACAATAATATACTCGGTAACATTGCTACTTTATACTTCATATACACCAATATCATATATAAATTATTAAAGCTAAACATATATATTAAATTGATGTACATGTGGTCTAAACAAATATATCCAGAGGTATAATTAACAAGTTTTTAATTAGTACTTGAGTGGTAAAGTTTATTGTTTGTGCAAATTGATAAGGTATTTGATGTTTGTGCAAATTAAAGCAATATTGTTTGAGTTTACTAATTCAACATGGTAATGCCTCATAGAAACCCCTTTATATATAATTGTGTATTAGTGTTTTTAACAGGAACTACCCAAGATTCCTTGGCTTTGATCAACTTTTAGTAATGAGAAAATGCAGTAACCTTAAGTTTTGAGAAAGGAAGTGAAGATGTGAAGTAGTATGATTCTGCATTATTAATGAACAAGGGTTGTTTGTACAGGGAACATTGGCCACAGCTGCTACGTTTTGCTTAATTTATTGGGCAATTTCAATCAAAGGACCAACTTATCCCACAATGTTCAACCCATTGGCTCTTATTTTTGTGGCCATATCAGAAGCTATCTTACTGGGTCAACCAATCAGTCTTGGCATGTATGAGTGAATGCTTTTCCTTCAATCACACGATATTTATGCATCCGTGAAAGTGAGTAATGAAAAATTGAAACTTATTTGCAGCTTGGTGGGCATGCTTTTGATCCTAACGGGGTTGTACTCATTTTTGTGGGGCAAAGAAAAAGAGACAGAAAGTATGGTTGAAGCCTGTGGAGAGGTTTCAACAGGCATGGCACGAGAGTCTCTTGGAGTTCATTCCACAGCCATGGTGGTACCAAGTATTTCACCTGCCAATGAGAAGACCGATAGAAATTGAAAAATATAAATTATTATTATAATGTTCTTACGAAGACTTCTGCTTTGTCTATAGTTAGCTTACGAATACATATACAATAAGAGTGTAACCAATAGATAGTCATACTTGGACATATCTTTTATATTTATATATTTAGATGGCTTTTACTTTATTTTGAGCCTATCTCTGACCAGACCTTATGATTACCTTATATTTAAAGACGGTAAAACGGGTTGGTCCGGCCTATTTTGGTATGATCCATTCTTGACTTATAAAAAATAAGTTAGACTCGACTAAACCATCACAAAAAAATTCAATTATAGGATAAGTTACGACAGGCTGGTAGACTGGCCCACCACCTTTTTTTTTTTTAATTTGTAACTTTAATTTTTAAAATTTATTTGTATATTAGCAATAAATATTTAAAACATATTTAATCATATAAATATTTTTCAAACTTTGAATTGATTAATTAATATTTTTAATTGGATAAATTGAAATAATTATTACATTTATATATTAATTACTCTACTATAACTAATAATTGAAACTTAGTCTGTAAGTGTTAATAATTTAAATTATGATAGTATTGCACATTTATATCTACAAAAATTTAATATAGAAAATTTATTTTTTTTATTTTAATTTTTAATTTAAAAAATATAAAAAACAAAGCAAAACGGGCCGGTGGGCTAGGAGAGCTAGTCCACCAATTTGGTGGGTTATGTAGGTTGGATTAAAACAGGTTGGGAGGTCAAAAATTACAACCTGACACAACCAATTTTGGTAGGTTAACGCACGAGTCACAACCCATTTTTACACTTCTGCTTAACTTTACATTATGGAGAAGGTAACTCCGCGTAAGAGGAAAGAGATGAGGAATTTGAATGGGGAACGACTTGTGTACAAAACGTGTAAAATGACATGTAAATCGTGCATACACTACAATGGAACATCGTTTGATACATTAGAGAGAATTTAATGTCGTTGAGTGGAATAGACTATATATTCAATCATTTCTAAAGTTGGGTGTTCCAAATAGAATCAAAGTTTCAAGAAAAGATCAATTCCAATTTTGCGTTATAATTAAGGGATAAAAAATATATTTAACCCTTAATTAATTTCTCTTCTTATGTTGGCTTTATTTTGATTTTTTTTTATACCATATGTAATCATACATTTATTAATTTTGTCCTAAATATCTTTATCTTTCAAAGTAGTCCTATCCTTTCGAAGTACTTATCTTGGTATCATATATATATATATATATATATATATATATATATATATATATATATATATATATATATATATATATATATATCCAATCTCTTGATTTCGATACCCTCAACACAATATGTTATTAATTATAAATTTTATATAGTTCTTACTATCATCAAATACCAATTTCTCAATGTGATGATCATCTCTCTTTGAAAAGAGAGAAAACAATCAATTAAAAGAGTAGTTATTTGACAGTCAATTTTTTTCTTACTTCCAACTTACACTTTGAAAAGTTATTATTTTATTATAATATTTAATTTATTTTTATTTTTATTATGTTAATTTATATCATTAAAATTTGGTATCAAATGAACGTCAAAAATAAAAGTGTGTCAAATCACCATTTTCCTAATTAAAACTTTGTTGTGTTTTTGACTTATAAAACATCATAACTAACCCGTTACTTAAAACTAAATAGAATTTGACTCCACGAATTAGTTCCCTGTACTACCATTCCCCGCATTAATTTTAGAAGTTGAAAAGCTTATACTAAAATAGACCAACTATAAATCAGTCCAATTAAACTAAATAGCTAATATAACTAATATATAAAGATTAAGTTTTTTTTTTCAATTCTTATAAACAAGAGAGATTTTTTATTTGATCTCAAAAACATATCCATTCTAATACTTAAAATAGAAAACATGTGCGATGTTCTTTCTTATGTTCACGAATTTGGATATATAATTGATTTCAATATTCTTACTCGCGAAATTGAATGTATAATTCATCATTGCCTTTTCTTATTAGTGCTTAAAATATTAATCTATGTTTTGTAATATTCTACAAATGAAATATTTTGTTTTTTAGAAAGTATTTTTTTTAACAGGAAGGGACAATAAAAAACTAAATCGACAGACAGATAGATTATTAGTTTATTATTTCATTATAGTTTGTGTGTGAGTCACATTTTTGAATTGTTGAACTCAAATATAGTGTTAAATGTTTTGAAAAGGAATGAATCGCATGATTAACGTGATACGGTGAGATACTCGTTCGATTGAGTTGGGATTGGGTTGGCAGTTAAAATGGGTTGGGAAATTCGAAAATCCCTATTTATGAGACATAAAATCCCAACGTTTTCTATTATCGAACATTTTCTCAATTCTTTTTCTCTTACTTTCTCTCTCTTCAAACCTCCATCATCATCATCATCATCATCATCCTCGTCGGCATCATCGTCTTTCGTAATCGAACCACTTCATTTGCGGTTAACGTTTTCATCATCGTCATCGGTAACATAGGAAAATAAGAAGAAAGGCATCTTCAGGGGCAGGTAGCAGCATTGGTGGATTGGGTTGGGACGTAGAATGAGAACGGATAGGTGGGCTAAGAGCATGGGAAGGATTTCAAGGTTTGGGGGTTTCTCAGTTGCTTCTTCTAAGGAAAACCAACAACAACAACAACAACAACCTACTATTACCTGCACCACTTTTAACATTCTCGCTCCCATTTACAAGCGCATCAACCATGAGGTTCTTATATTTTTAACATTCTCAATAATACCAACAATGTTAATCAATCACCGTTTCAAAAGGGTAATCTCAATTTTCAATTTTTTTTCTTTTTCATGGAAGCAGGATCCGAGTTGCCGCGAGAGCGACTACAGAGCGTATTGGTTGGCGAGGAACCACAGGATATTGGACTGGTTGTTGAATGAGATGTCTTCAATTATCTGTCTTCAGGTTTGCGTCGTCAAAAACTGAAATTCATTGCTGGGAGATGTGTTATTATGATTATTATTATTCTGTAATGGGTCGAAAAGCTAATCATTACGTGGGTTTTACTTTCGCAGGAATTTTGGGTTGGGAATGATGAACTTGTTAATTTGTATGAGAAGAGACTTGGGGACGCTGGTTACGTTAGTTTCAAGCTTGGAAGGACAAACAACCGTGGGGACGGTATGATAATATATAATGCACGTTGTCCCTCAATTCCTATGAAGTCTATTTGGATTTTTTACAATCGGTTTTGTCGGAATTTTGTCGTCTTCTTTATTTGCAATTACATGCTGTTTTCTGAATTTAAATGGGTAGTTATCTCTTTTTCAATGGGACTTTGAGTTAACAATCCAATATTATTGTTGAAACATTTAATACTTTTCCGCCTCATTTAAGGTAACCTGCATGCCATTATTCTTCAGAATATTATTGGAAAAAAATACATTGTTGATACTCTTAAGTGACAGATGAATATTGCAAACGTATCAAAATAAAATGAGACTGAAGGTGTATTGTTAGATTCTTCTTAGGCTGAAATGTGTACTAACATTGTGTTTTCTCTTCGTAATTATTATAATTTTGATAAGTCTTTACGTATTCATTAGACATGAAGAATGATAGAAACAAACTTTTCGTTCTTATGTGAAAATTCAACTCAGAGAAGCGAGTCCTCCCATTTGGGATCAGATAATAATTTGTTCGAGTTGGCAAACTGGATACCACAGAGAGTATTTATCTAGAAAGGGAACAAACAAGTAAAATTCTTTTGAAAGGAAAAACATGTTCTGTTTTTAATTTTCTTCTGAATACAAGTTTCGTTGAGTACTAATACGGCTTTCATAATGTGCCTAGTTTGTTCCTCCATAACTGCCACTTGAAGATTTTTGTACAAACTAAGAAGTAGAAATTTTGATATAATTTCCTCCGGGGTCTGCAGGTCTTCTAATAGCAGTGCTAAAGGAATACTTTAATATTTTTAATTACAAGGAGTTACACTTCAATGACTTTGGAGATCGTGTGGCTCAGTTGTTACATGTTGAACTAGGTTCTGCGTTTTCACAATGGCGAAGCAGTAATATTAGGCAGGAGATTTTGATTGTTAACACTCACCTGCTATTTCCCCACGATTCAACTCTATCCCTTGTACGACTGCAGCAGGTATCTAAGCATATCAACGTGACATCTAATTTAAATCTCAAACCAAATATCAAGTTTGGTGTCTCGCTTAGACTTACACACGTTACTATTTTCTTTTCTGCAGGTTTACAAGATTCTTCAATACGTAGAATCATATCAGAATGATTTTCAACTCAAGCCAATGCCAATCATGCTCTGCGGGTAAATTGGAAACCGATTTCCATGTACTTTTTTTTCTTAATAGACTTGAATCATGGTTTTATTTACTGCTTTTTATTTCAGTGACTGGAATGGAAGCAAACGTGGACATGTCTACAAGTTCCTGAGGTCTCAGGGATTTGTATCATCTTACGATACAGCACATGATTACACTGATGCAGATGCGGACAAGGTCATAAATTACCGCTGTCTAGTGTTTTCTTTCTTTTGTGTAATGTGCCAACTGCCAATCACTTGCATTTATTTTAACATTGTGCAGTGGGTTAGCCACCGCAATCATAGGGGAAATATATGTGCTGTTGATTTTATTTGGCTCCTAAATCCTGACAAATATCGAAAACTACTAAAAGCAAGTTGGAGTGAAGCAGTGTTCGGTATGTTCAAGGTAAATCATAAAATAATCTGACTGGAATTTTTGATGAAAGGTGTTTCCTGTAAGATTTAAATATTATTTTCTTTAAGCAAAAGTAGAGTTGGACAGTTAGTGAGGCAAAACATTCATATATTGGACAAGGATTCTGATTAGTTGTACTCTCCTAAACGTCAATACATCTAATTGGTGTATTAGTTAAACTTGTTAAAAGATAGTGCCAGGTGTAGATGTACATTATATAATATTGTGGAACAGAGAAAGCAATGAGGTAGAGTTTGTTGTAGAGAATCTGTATTGCTTATTACACGTTGTTAGGGTAATGATGTTTTTTCTATAGCTCCATTTCAGTGCAATTTTACTTATCAAGTCAAAGCTAGCACCTACCTCTACTTTGGGTTTTTTTCTTTCGTGAAACAATTGTCATTGACCATAAATTTCTACTTTTTCAGTATTTGGTACGGAGAGCTTCATTGACTGAGAGTGATGCATTTGCCTTTCTAAAGGCTGATAATGAAGATTGTATCACCTATTCAGGTTTCTGTGAAGCACTTAAACATGTATGTTGCTAAGCACTGTGAAATTTCCGTCCATGCTGGTCTCGCCTGAGAAATAATAATCCTGATGGTTGTGGGTTTCTTCATTCCATGCAGCTCAGTTTAACTGGTCATTGTCATGGATTAAATGACGAAGAGATCAAGGACTTGTGGCTCCAAGCAGACGTAAATGGAAATGGTGTTCTTGATTATAAAGAATTCCTGGTAAAGTAATCGATACTGAAATTAGTTCTTGAGATAAATACACCACTATTGTGAATGATTATAAAGAATTCCCTTTTATTATTTTTATAATCTTTTCTTCCTTGTTTGGTGATACGATTGGGATGATGCAGCAGCAGATCTGGAATTCAACAGCTCCAGAACAGAGTGATGAGAACAAAATTGGGGAGCAGGATGAGGTTGTAAATGATTCACAGGAACAAACAATTGGTTTCTGTGTAAAAAATGCAGTTCTGTTTCCTCCAGAGGTGGAGAAAGGTAGATGGCCTGAAGATTACTCTCTTTCTGATCATGCACGACTCACTGTAGTGTTCTCGCCAATAAGAATGCCATGCTCCCAGTTGATTTGCTAACAATACGCTCCATTTTGGCTATTCTTGCTAATGGTTTTGGAATTACAGACATGTGTACATAAGGAATGGGCGAAGCAGTGGAACAAGTAAGGAAAGATTCAAAAGTTCTTTTCTGGGGAGATTTTATAGAGCCCTGTGTTGTGATGCTGCACCATCATTGGCCAGAAAGTGCTCTCATGCTAATCATCAAGTACCACTAAAGTATCATCTCTGGCATTGCTCCTCACCTTTGCAGTGAGCAACACTCATCACCCAGTTTGTTTTCCCCATTTATTCTTCTCCGGTGAAAGATTAGAGACAAAAGGAAGAAAAAGAAGAATGATCTGTATCATAGTTGTGTATAGGTCCTAGGTCCTGTTTTTGTAGTTTGATAAGATGCACCGATTCAGACACATTGTAACATTTTTTTTTTCCCCTTGATAGAGTTGCCATGAATTCAAACTGTACAGAGTTTGATAAATTAGTTTCACACTTTCACTTGTAATAACATAGGTCCCTTCCCTCCTAAGAAGGTAAATTCTTTGAACTTTATAGTTTGGAAAAGTTCAGAAAAAAATTTACAATCACTCAACCTCCTAAAACAGACTTAGATTTGTGTATTAAGCAAACATGGTTAATCATTTACATAGAGCCTCTATGAAAAATATTTACATGAATAATATATTTATCTAATCTATCGAGTGAAAAATATATTTACATGAATATTCGAGAGTATCATAAGAGTTTTGGTGTAAGGGGCTATCCTTGAAACCGATTCGGTGACATGTATGCATGTGAGTGAAACTAGATTGCATGCGGCTCTTTCAAGTTTAAGATGAGTCTTTGTATACCAGTGATATGTAGGGTATGTATCACTAATATGAAATTGTTCTTTGTGTAAAGTAGTACAACCCATGAGAGTGCTTGTTGGTAAAGTTTGAAAAAGATGAAAAATATTAAGCATAGGTAAGAGAAGCTAATTGTTTGTTGTTATCTTTGAGTTTGATGGTCTCCTTGTTGTGTGATTTTCATGTTGATGATTAAATGTGATGATGTTACATGTTTGTTGCCATAATGATTTGAGAGTTTTGATGATGTTGCATGTTTGTTGTATGGTTAATTTGATAAAAGTGATGATGTTTTGGTTTAAAGGTTTTTTTTGTCAAAAACCTTATATTTATATGAGATTTTTGAGATGTTGAACAAGTTTAAATTCTTGAAGCATATCAACTGAGTCAAGAGGTTATATTATAAGTAAATCTTTAAATTATATGAAATCTTTTAAGTTTAGAAAATAAATACAAAACACCTAAATAAATGAAAAGAATCAACTGATATAATTGAAGAATTTATATAGTTGTGCACAAAAAACTCTAGATGATATGGCGAGTGTGTGAATTTGGAATTATTTGGTTTAAAGTAATTTATTTTAGAACTAGACGATGTGCTTTTTAAAGGTTAAAAGAGGGAGAAAACGTAAGTAAAAGCCAATCATACAAAATTGATGTACTTATCAATTGCAAAGTAGAGTAAATAATGTATTTGTTGGATGAGCCATCCACTTGCTAAGCGAGAGTTACAATTTAAAACCCAGAAAGAGCTTCAAATGATACACTCATTGGGCAAATCAAATCTGTTAGACAACTTAGTGGATTTAGCTCCCACGGGTTTGAGTAGTTAAGTGAGTGGTGTTGTAACTTAGCGGAAAATGTTTTGCCAAAATGTAGAGAGCTCAAGGTGGTTGGGGCGCTAAGCGTGGTATGCATTTGCTAGGCAGGTCAGTTCCATCATTGAGCAAAAATACATTTGTGAAAATCTAGAGAGCTCAAAGGAAAGTGGACCCTAAATGAACTAAGTATTGGTTGGATTATACACTCGCCACATTATACCTTCTTTGGACAAGTATATATGATGATCTCATTAGGTAAGAACGAAGAAAATTCTTTTCAAAATGTTGAAAACTTTGTGATGAGATGAAACGAATGAGAAGTGTTAGGTTGAGTAGAGCATGGACACGAGGTCCTAATCTACTATCGATACATACATATATATATATATATATATATATATATATATATATATATATATATATATTTGTGTGTGTGTGTGTGTGTGTGTGTGTG
>Ga0209589_1003730_pt1 | contig 26595 bp, 16 predicted proteins | sample CowpeawhiteBW_FD_187525 | JGI IMG/M metagenome (GOLD analysis project Ga0209589, IMG submission 187525) | Root nodule microbial communities of legume samples collected from California USA - Cow pea white BW (SPAdes) (version 2) | ecosystem: Host-associated > Plants > Roots > Nodule | place: USA...
ATATATATATATATATATATATATATATATATATATATATATATATATGTTGATATTTGAAAAGTTTTCCTAGATCTCTAAGATATTTTTCATCTTATCATACCTTAATTATACATTTGTTTTTCTCTGTACGATTTCTTTCAATAGTCTTTCAAATTGTTTTTAAATATTTGTTAATTTTATTAATTACTTTTTATTTTCTAACCCATTTTCAATCATAATGTAATTTTTTCACTATAATTGTATAAATAACTTTTATTTACTGCAATACAAACATTTAATGTAATTGTCATGAATATATTTTGTATCACCATCCAACATATATTGGAGTTCAAAAGATACATGACCTATGTTAAAATTTTATTATAATGTTTATTATTTGTTCTTTGTGTAAGCCCCATTTTCTTTCAACTTGTGAGTTTTGGGCCTGGCCTTTTCGTAGGCCAAGGCCAGACTTATAGGGAACCCCTGCACTCTACCAGCTCATTCACTCTCACTTGTCCCTTTTGCAGAAACTGTTCCCCCTCACTCACCCTTGAACTCCAATTAAGGCTCTGCTAGGGCATAAGTTTCCTCTCCTTCCAGCTAGCTACTCTACTTAATACTCTCAGGTAAGTTGAACCTTAAATTCATCTTTCCTCTTTCCGGTTAAAAGACTCTGGGTTCGTCTTAGGTTCTCCCTAATACCCATTATGTGGGTTTCAGTTCTGTAGGTTGCTCTGGAACTCGTTTGCTCTTTCTCGGGTTGCCGTTCTCTATGTTAGTATCTCAAAAAGGTAAGGGAAGCTAGAAACTTGGTGTTTTTAAATCATTTTTGCTTATTTCTAAACTGTCTCTGGGTTTGTGATGCTTGAATGATGTTGTTGGTTGTATATGAATGTTTGGTGCGTGTGTATGTTGTGCGAGAAGTTGCATGTGCTAACAGGTGAGAAACCTGCTAATCTCGCCCAGGCGAGTGACCCCCGCCTAAGGGAGGGAAGCAGGGACTCACCCCTGGATTCCAGTTCGTGTTGTCGCCTAGGCGACTAGTTTTAAATTTGAGCGAGGTGCAGTGTCGCTTAGGCGAGACGCTATCACCTGAGCGAGAACCCGCTGTCCAGTGTTATGGCACTCCCTCGTATAGCTCCTCCTCAACCCCCTTAGGGTGACGAACAAGACCTAGCAAGGGCGATCGAGGCTATGACAGCAGCCTTGACGCAACAGAGCAACGCCATGTTGCAGCAGCATGAGGCGACGATGCAACGCCAAGAGGCCTCCCTGGAGCAGCAACACCTGGTGATGCAACAGGTGGAGGTTGCTAGGCAGGCTGCTGATGATGCCCAAAGGCAGCATATGAATGCTCTCCGCCAGTTAGGGGAGAATGCTGCTGGTGCTCAGATGTATGGTCCTCATCCCCAACCTCCACCCCCTGAATGGAGTTTAGAGGATTTCTTGAAGCACCAACCTGTCAAGTTTGATGGCAAGACGAGTCCCGATCAGGCGGACCAGTGGATGAATGACATGGAGCGCATCTTTGATGCCAATGTTGCCCCAATGAGAGCAGACTTGCTTTCACAGTCTATATACTCACAGGAGAGGCTGAGCATTGGTGGGCTAGTATGAGGCTGGTTATGGAGGAGAGGCTTGAGGAGGTCACCTGGGAGGCCTTCAAGAGGAAGTTCTTGTCAGAATATTTCCCTGATAACGTGAGATACGCTAAAGAGGTGGAATTCCTCCAGCTGGTACAGAGGGATAAATCTGTAGCTGAGTATGTAGAGAGATTCAAGCATCCGGGACGCTTCTACACCATGTCGTTGGATGAGGAGTGATGTTGCAGAAAGTTTGAAAATGGGCTACGTGGAGATATCAGGTTGATGGTGGCACCACTTTCCATCAAAGACTTTGCAGCTTTGGTGGAGAGAGCTCGTGTTATGGAGCGGATGAAGGCTGAGATAGAGGCTCAGCAGGTTTAGCAGTAGCAGAAGGCTAGTGGATCATCTGGGTCCCGACCTAGGGTGGAAGAGAGGAAGAAACCCTATTCTAGGCCGCAACCTCAGGTGGTTAGGGGATTCACCCCTCAGTAGTCATCAGTGCAACGGACCACATTTGAGGAGTGCATGCCCGCAGTTGGCAAGCACACGGAGATGCCATGGTTGTGGGAAGACGGGGCACTTGGTTAAGGACTGCACCTCCTCCAGGGGGATTGCAGTGAGGTCCCCGGCGGAGGCGACAGGCTCAGGTAATCTTGTTGTTGGGTGTTGTTTGATTGCGGGAAAACCCCGATGTGTGTTGTTTGATTATGGAGCGACACACTCTTTTATGTCAGAGTCTTGTGTGCATGAGTTGGGTTTGCCGGTTAGTGAACTACAATTTGATCTTATGGTGTCTACGCTGGCATCTGGGTTGGTCAGAACGTCTTTCGTGTGTGCTAGATGTCCAGTGAAAGTAGAGGGGCGCATGTCTAAAGTGAACTTGATATGCCTACCTCTACAAGGCTTGGACGTGATCTTGGGAATGGATTGGCTCTCTGCCAATCGCGATCTCATTAATTGTTGGGAGAAGAAGTTGTTGTTCTCCGACATAGAGGAACCAGAGTTGTTGTCCTCTTAGGGTGTTTTAAAAGAGATCAAGGAGGGTGCTCAGTGCGTCTTGATCTATGCTCAGTTGGAGGTGGAGAAAGAGGAGAGAATAACGATAATTCCCGTCGTGCGAGAGTTTGAGAATGTGTTCCCTGGAGAGGTACCAGGTTTACCCTCGAGGAGAGAAGTAAAGTTCTCAATTGATCTGGTACCAGGAGCTGGTCCCGTGTCGATAGCTCCTTACCGCATGGCTCCTGCAGAGTTGGTAGAATTAAAGAAGCAAATTGAAGAGTTACTTGAAAAACAATTCATAAGGCCTAGTGCTTCACTATGGGGAGCTCCAGTGTTACTGGTCAAGAAGAAGGATGGCGGTTCAAGACTATGTGTGGACTACCGTCAGTTGAACAAGCTGACCATCAAAAACAAGTATCCCTTGCCAAGAATAGATGATTTGATAGATCAGCTACATGGAGCATTGGTGTTCTCCAAGATTGATCTCCGGTTGGGTTACCACCAGATCTTGGTGAAGGTAGAGGATATCCAGAAGACTGCCTTTAGATCTAGATACGGGCATTATGAGTATGTGGTTATGCCATTTGGTGTGACAAATGCTCCAGCTTTGTTCATGGATTACATGAACAGGATCTTCCGCCCGTTTCTAGATAAGTTTGTCTTGGTCTTTATAAACGACATACTCATCTACTTCAGGATGCATGAGGAACATGTCGAGCACCTGAGGATAGTGCTTGGTATCTTAAGGGAGAAGCAACTGTTTGCCAAGTTGTCGAAGTGTGACTTCTGGATGAGGGAGGTGCAGTTCTTGGGACACGTGATATCGGCTCAAGGTATAACTGTGGATCTAGCTAAGGTGGAGGCAATGATACAGTGGGAATGTCCCAAATCCGTGACGAAGATTCGGAGCTTCGTGGGTCTAGCTGGCTACTACCAGAGGTTTATAGAGGGGTTCTCCAAGATAGTAGCACCCCTGACTCAGCTAACCAGGAAGGACCACCCTTTTGCATGGACTGATAGGTGTGAGGAGAGCTTCAGGGAGCTTAAACAGAGGCTAATGAGTGCTTCAGTGTTGGTAATTCTGGATGTGAGTAAACCCTTTGAGGTTTACTGTGATGCCTCTCATCAGGGCCTTGGGTGTGTCTTGATGCAAGAGAGGAAGGTGGTGGCTTGTGACTCAAGGAAATTGAAGGTTCATGAGAAGAATTACCCTACTCATGATCTAGAGCTAGCGGCAGTAGTTTTTGCTTTGATGATTTGGAGGCACTATCTTTACGGTGCGCAGTTTCGGGTGTTTAGCGAGCATAAGAGCTTGAAGTACCTCTTTGATCAAAAAGAGTTGAATATGAGGCAGAGGCGGTGGATAGAGTTCCTAAAGGACTATGACTTTGAACTTCTCTACCACCCAGGAAAGGCGAATGTGGTGGCAGACGCACTGAGTAGGAAGACAGTGCATGTGGCGCACTTGATGATAAAAGAAATGGAGTTGCTTGAGAGCTTCAGAGACATGAAGCTACAGTTTGAGTTGGAGCCAGAATCCATTAGATGTAGCACCCTGACTATATCTAGTGACTTCCTGAGTTTGATCAAGGAGAAGCAAGCATTGGATGCTAGTTTGCATAGGGTAAAAGAGCTGCTTGGGTCAGACCAGGCCAATGAGTTTGCCTTGGGAGGTGATGGTGTGCTAAGGTTCAGGGGCAGGGTTTGTGTACCAGATGATGTTGAGTTGAGGAGGTTGGTTCTTAAGGAGGGACACAAGATTCGTCTTAGTCTGCATCCTGGCATGACTAAGATGTACCAAGACCTCAAGGAGAACTTTTGGTGGCAAGGCATGAAAAAGGAAGTTGCATAGTTCGTATCTGCCTGTTTGACTTGTCAAAAGGCGAAGGTGGAGCATCAGAAACCTGGCAGAACGCTTCAGCCCTTGGATATTCCGGTGTGGAAATGGGATAGCATAGCTATGGATTTTGTTACCCACTTGCCTCGCACCGTGAGAGGGCATGATGCTATATGGGTGGTGGTAGATCGACTAACGAAGAGTGCTCACTTTTTGGCAATAAATCTCAGAATGTCTATGGCCAGGTTGGCCCAGCTCTACATCCGAGAGATAGTGAGACTTCATGGAGTGCCCAATAGCATAGTGTCTGACAGAGACCCCCGGTTCACTTCAAGGTTCTGGAAGACGCTACAGGAGGCTATGGGTAGTAGGCTGAGGATGAGTTTTTCTTATCATCCTCAGACGGATGGCCAGTCAGAGAGGGTGATTCAGTCCTTGGAGGACTTGTTGAGGACGTGCATCCTGTATCATCTTGGCAGTTGGGACGAGGTGTTGCCACTAGTGGAGTTCACCTATAACAACAGTTACCAGACGAGTATAGGGATGGCGCCCTATGAGGCTTTATATGGGAGGAGGTGTATGACTCCCTTATGTTGGTACCAGGATGGCGAGTCGGTTTTGGTAGGACCTGAGTTGTTGCAACAGACCACAGAGAAGGTGTAGTTGGTGAGAGATAGGTTGCAAGCATCTCAGAGTCGGCAAAAAGCCTATGTAGACCAAAGAAGAAGACCCTTAGAGTTCGAGGCTGGGGAACATGTGTTCTTGAGGGTGACCCGAACCACTAGTGTGGGGAGGGCTATCCACTCAAGGAAGCTGTCTCCTAAGTTCTTGGGTCCGTATCAAATCTTAAGGAGGATAGGGCCCGTGGCTTATGAGATGGCCTTGCCACCCCAGTTGGCTAATCTCCATCCAGTCTTCCACGTCTCACAACTACGGAAGTATGTTTTTGACTCATCACATGTGTTGGAGGCGGAGGATGTGCAAGTCAGGGAGAATCTCCGAGTAGTGGTACAACCTGGGGCAATCGAGGATCGCCAAGTTAAAGAGCGGAAGGGAAGAGCCACCAGTCTGGTGAAGGTCATCTGGAACCGTAGGACGGGTGACTCTACCTGGGAGCTAGAGGAGGACATGAGGATTTCTTATCCTCACCTTTTCTGGTAAGTCTCTTTTTTGAGGACGAAAAATTCTGTTGTTGGGGTGGTTGTAAGCCCCCTTTTCTGTCAACTTGTGAGTTTTGGGCCTGGCCTTTTTGTAGGCCCAAGGCCAGCCTTGTAGGGAACCCCTGCACTTCACCAACTCATTCACTCTCACTTATCCCTTTTGCAGAAACTGTTCCCCATCACTCACCCTTGAACTCTAGTTAAGGCTCTGCTAGGGCATAAGTTCCCTCTCCTTCCAGCTAGCTACTCTACTTAATACTCTCAGGTAAGTTGAACCTTGAATTCATCCTTCCTCTTTCCGGTTAAAAGACTATGGGTTCGTCTTAGGTTCTCCCTAATACCCTTTCTATGGGTTTCAGTTTTGTAGGTTGCTCCGGAACTCATTTACTCTTGCTCGGGTTGCCGTTCTCTGTGTTAGTATCTCAAAATGGTAAGGGAAGCTAGAAACTTGGTGTTTTTAAATCATTTTTGCTTATTTCTGAACTGTCTCTTGGTTTGTGATGCTTGAATGATGTTGTTGGTTGTATATGAATGTTTGGTGCGTGTGTATGTTGGTTGAGCGAGAAGTTGTATGTGCTAACAGGTGAGAAACCTGCTAATCTCGCCCAAGCGAGTGACCCCCGCCTAAGCGAGGGAAGCAGGGACTCACCACTGGATTCCAATTCGTGTTGTCGCCTAGGCGACTGGTTTTAAATTTGAGCAAGGTGTAGTGTCGCTTAGGAGAGACGCTGTCGCTTGAGCGAGAACCCGCTGAAACCTTGTAGTGGCTATTGTCGCGCTCTCGCCTAGGCGAGAAGGGGTCGCCTGAGTGAAAGTAACCATTACGCCTGGGCGAGGACCTTCAGTTTTGGCGAGAATTCGTGACAGGGGCTGTTGTGTTGGCTGATGTGACTCCGTACTGTGTTAATTAATTTCTTTGCTCATAGTATGTGGCCATGCTTGGTATGTATGCATGAATGGGACTGGAATGAAAGTGTTATTATGTAATAAGCTATGATTTCATTGGATTAAACGTTGGTATGCATGTGATAAGTATGAAATGGGAAACATGATATATTTGTGGGTGGAATTTCATGAGAATTGGGTGATGGATAGGCATGTGAATAGTATTGGTGAGGGAGTTTCATGGGAAACCCCTAGTGATATGTATGTATGTATATATATATATATATATATATATATATATATATATATATATATACAGATGCATGCGTAGTGTACACCTTGATATAGGAGATGTCTAGAAAAAGGAGGGTATCTTGAACTCTAATAAGCATTCACGCTCACGTAGAGAAGAATGGGTTATGTGGTGAGAGTGGCAGGAGGTCCTTGTCTTGGGACAGTTTGGGCCCGAGACAATAAAGGATTAACCTTGTGTGTGGTTGGGTGATAACCCCCTGCATCTAAACTCTGCAGAGTTTAGAAACCAATACAAGCGCATACTTCCTTTAGAATCCCATATCAAGTGTATGATCCGGATATCGAGTTGTAGTAACTGCATTTGATTGTTCTCGCATGATCTGAGTGTCTTTTTGTTAAATGTTAATGACTTGCCTTGCCTTGCCTTGTACATGCTCTATAATTTGTTAACCAATATTTTCACACTAGCTTACCCTTTTATCTTCGCGTTGTGCTTGTCTGTTTCTCTTTTGCAATGATCACCCTGTTGGTGGGAGCATATGGGAAGCATGTGGAAGGTGGACCTGACAGTAACAGTGGTGCGGAGTAGAGGGCCCCGTCCCCTTTGGCTCTTGGGAGCAGTGTTTAAATGGCAGTAGTCTTTCGTCATTCCTAGTTCTAGGAGTCTTGATTTGGTGTAACTGTTGAACTTTTGGATTATGTTTTGGTTATGGCATGGTTGTATGCCTAGTTTTCCTTGCAAGTACTTTCGTGGATGACTGTAAAAGTGCCTTCCTTGACTATGGTTTATCTGTCAGTTTTTGCTCTCTACTGTTATAAATATGTGATGTTTTATTTAGTAGATTAATCTATTTAAATGGGTTGTCACACTTTGCGTCATCATGTAGATGTATTATAACTTTTATTAGTGTATAAAAAAGATATTCATTAGAATTTAAAAAAGTGAAGTAAACAAACATTTAAAATATATTTTAATTTGAATATTTGTTTTCCTTTTATATTTTTTTAAAAATATTTTTAATTTTTATCAACTAGTTTTCATTAATGTTTACAAATTTAATAAATGTTTTAGTTCTCATAAAATTTTATTTGGTATTCTAATCTAAAATCTAAACAATTATAATTTATTTAAAAGTATTTAATATCGAAGAAACAAACATCCTCCTAATATTGAATATTTAATAATATTATGTTTCATTTACCGTAATTTTTTATTATTTTATAAAAATTAATATTGAACTAATAAAAAAATGGATATGAGTATAGGTACAAGATTATACCCGTTGAGATGAAACAAAAGTTTGATACCCGTTGGACTTGGGTATAGGGATGAAGATGAATTTTTTCTACAAAAATAAGTATGGGATAACGAAACCTGGCTCCGTCCCACCCCGTTATCATCCCTATATAGAACTTAGTCTAGTTTTGAATCAAATCTAAGATCACATATTCATTTATATAAAAACTACTACAATTTCTTTTAAGGTTTTATTTTTTTAAACATGTTTATGAATTAATTCTAATTTATGAATAAATTCAATTTTACTTTTTATTTTTCTCTCTTAAAACTTTTTTATGAAAAAATTTGTCGAAACATGATCTAAATTATAAATTTGTCGCATTTTAATTTTTTAATTGTAATTCTAGCCTTTTGAAAAGTTTAAAAATTCACAATTTTGATGTAATCATTACTTGTGTAACACCCCATTTAATTAAGCACGTGAAATTAAAGGAATGTTACAGTAAGGATAACATAAAAATGCGGCCAGGGATCGACCCCATACAATCCATGGCATACCATGATGCCTAAAGAAACTAGAGGAAAAAATTAACCAGAGTGCATAAACTACGGACGAACAGATACATGGGTCACAACCCTAAATGAACTCATACAAGAATAACAACCAGTCCACACACGGACTATGCAGCAGAATCTCCACTTCCTTGTTGACTCCTGGAACCTTGCCCATCTGCTCCCATTAATTTAATTGATGATCATCGCAAGAAAGAAGTACCACATACAAGACAATCACACAACAAATAGGGTAAGCTAGAGCCAACACATAATTATCATACAGTCAAATATGTTTTCATCATTTCACATCCATATAACAACCAAACAGGTTATGACTCTTCATTCAATACACTACGACTCGACTCGACTCATCCGGATACGTATAACTTGGTCGGATTCAGCGGATGCTTGCACTTATGGTGGATACCTCTGCTCGACCCTGAGCTGCTCGATCTTGAGCTATGTGTTACAAGTGTTACGATGAATCAAATCTCCCTCACCACAAGGTTAGCCCTTAATGAATTTCAGGCCTCCTGCTACTCTCACCACAGGAGTCAGTCCGCTCTAAGTGAGACTAACTGACCCCTTAGAGTGTTAGGATGCAGTCCTTACCTTGAATCCTTACCTAGTTATACAGATGGGGCACCACCATGGACACCCACTAACAGGGGCCATGGAATTACGTCCCGACCACTGAAGCGTAGCCCCGAAGGTCTCACCTAGAGACTCCAAGGAGTTACACGCTGACACGGACCAACATTCATAAAGCAGCAGTAGGAGAACATCAAGGATCATGTTTATGATTCCATGCCCTTCCCTGAGATTTATTCCTCATACCCATCACATTTTGAATCCATACATCTGATCATCACTATCCCATGAGTCTAGGGTCTCACCCCATGCCAATACCATGTTCCTTTAGTTCCAAACCACTCATTCATTCCACATGCCAATTCCATACCAAACCCGTCACACGCAATTCACAAATCACGCCAAGCATACATATCATTCCATCATATACATGTTTCTCATCATACCATTCATTTCCAAACCAATATTAATCGTCCAAGAACAACCAATCATCCAAACAGCACATGGTCTCGCCCAGTCCCTCGCTCAGGGCTAGAGGGTCTCGCTCAGGCGAGACGTGCTCGCTCAGGCGAGTCCCTCTTCGCCTAGGCGAGGGCTCAAGAAAGGGGCAGGAGCACACGCGGGATCTCGCTTAGGCGAGACCCCTCTCGCTTGGGCGAGATGCTCACTCGCTCAAAAACCACAGTGGGTCGCCTGGGCGACCATTCGTGGAGAAGAGGCTTAGGCGAGCCTCTGTTAATCTCGCCTAGGCGAGACTAGCTCGCTTGGCGAGTTTATCAGAGCCCGCCACTGTTTTCCCTGCAACAGATGCGAATACATACCACAAGCAATAATCCCATCGTATCATACATCCATATTAACAGGCAACCACAAAGAAATCACCAACCACATAAAACAGCAACTCAGACCAAGCAAACAGGAGGGTTCTAGCTTCCCTTACCTGGAAATGGGTTTGCATGGGACCTCCGCACTGAAACAAGGGGCACCGTAGCTCTAGAACCCGACTCGCAAGCTGGAACAGCGAGTCAAACGAATCAATACAAAGTTTCTCACTGTGAGTACAAAACTATTCTAGACAGGGGCGATAAGGTGAAAGAGCACTTACGTGAGCAGAACTATGGCCAAGATGAAACGTGAATCGGAAGAACGTTGGAACCCTAGCAGAAGTAAAAGACGGCTGCGGCTCAAGACAAGGACGACAACTTTTCTGAAATGGTAAGGAATACTAGGTTTAGGGCAGACCTAAAGACAATATATGTTGGGCCGGCCTTAGGCCCACTTACAAGGGCAGCCCACTAACTTTAGGGCAGAAAAGCTAAAAGATTTTTAATGGGCCTTACAACTTGTGTATATGTTTTATTATATTTTGATTTAATTGAACTCAAGACCTAATATATATTTATTCAAATATTATTTAGAAATAATTTAGTTAATAAAATATAAAAATAATAATTATGAAAAATTGAATGAAATTTATGTCTCATTCAAATTAGTAGAATAACATAGAGAGAAAAACTATGGAAACTAAAATCGCTGACCATGAATCAAAAAGTGAATAAAATTGCACAGTGAAACTTTTGACGGTTTCAACGTTCAATCACCTTCAAAAGAAGTTTCATTTTGCTCTTCCATTGTTCTGGTCAAGCACTCATTTCTTCAACAATAAATAAATGTGTCCTATTTATTAGATATACCCCATCCTTAATTGTATTTTTCTTTAACATATGACTAAAATATATTATAGTAGTCGTAGAAACATGTGAAAAAGTAAAGAGTTTATATTTTTTTTTGAAGATTTTTGCAGAGATGTTGACAACATACTGGCTTGGGTGAATATTTACATTCTTACAACACTAAATATATTATGAAAATATCTCCACGAATCACTTTGGCATGCCATCTAAATTTAAGTTGAGATGTCGTAAGTTTGTGTCTCGTATCATGCCGGAATATTAAAAATAAATATAAAAATAAAATGAGTCATTATCAATATTGATTAAAAATGTATATTAAAAAAATAATTTGAAATAGTGTACAATCTAGAAAATATCAAACCCTAAAAGTGTTTTATTATTAAAAACTCAAATTATAAATAGAAAATAAACTAATCAAATTTTATTGTATAAAAATTATATTTTTAAAAGAAATTTTTCTTTTTTCTAAGATTCTAATTACTATTTGTTTGGAGAGAAGAGTGCACCATATGTGACATTTATATAAAACAAAAAGAAAGGAGAGAGAAGTAAAACAACACCCTCACCATTGTCATTTCTTCTCTCCCGTGCCTTCACATACCATTTTTTCTCTCCCTTTCTCTTTCAAATTCATTTGTAATTTACACCAATTTCAAAATTTGATTGTGCCACGTACGTAAAAATTGAGAAGTTAAGGAACATTGAATCAATCCAATTTAAAAATAAAATAAGTTTCTATTTACTCTATGAAATCATTCCTCCCCAGGCTTTGTCTTGTTTTAGTTATCAATTTTAGTGGGGATAATTGTGAGAGTCAAAGGAGGTTCCTACAATTTGGAGCTTCGATATGAAAAAGGATTGGAGATTGTAGATATAAAAAATTTACGTAAGTGCAATGTGGCTATAGAGGGAAGGTTGAATAAAGTCTGTAGACATTTTACAATCTTTTTGCACAAATATACTATTTCAACTAAAATAATGTAAAGAGTAAGGCAGAAAATCATGTACATAAGGATTTATATTGGTTCACCTCCATCTAAAGCTATGTCCATACTTCTAAGCCACTTGCTGTTTAAGAAATTCAATGATGAATACCTTTGACTAGTACGAATATCAACCTTTCGATTACAACAAGTTTAACCTCAACAGGTATCACGAATTTAACCCTCTCTAGAAAACACGAGTATAAACCTCTTCAAGTTACAATGAGTTTAACCTCTCCAGGTATCATGTCTCAATCTCCCATTGAGATAGAGAACTCACAATTACAAAAAAAAAAAAGTCTCTCACGCAAGAAAGTTCAATCACGCTTACATGGTATAACTTCACTTAATGAAGGATTTACAATGGTTTACACACAATCCAATATCACTCTCTAACAATTGGATATGATAGTATAAGCTCACAAAGTATTCTCTCTTTCTCTTTCTCTTTCTCTTCAAGAATTAATTTGACAATGTGTCAGCACTTTGATATTTTCTCTTGTACTCTTCATATAGATCAATCATCTTTGATTTTATTCATATTAAATCTTTAATCATATTTTCAATCAGAACATCTTAATGTTTAGGCTTGCTATGCAATTCTCTTTGTTAACTTGATCAACAATTTTAATGTTCAAATTTCTTTGGTTAATTCAGAATTGATCATTGTATTACCTTGTGATTTGATAATTCTCTTTTGCACCATCTGAACATGATTCATATATGCTTTGTCATCATTTAACTTGTCCAGTCATTCTTCCATTGAAGTCTTCTAATTGAAATACTCATCTAAGAGGTGCATTCAACATTTAGCTTCATGAGTTGACTTTGACCCGACTCACTTAGAACCCGGCTCACCCGGGTTGAACCCGTGGTGAGCAAGGTTGAACCCGTGGTGAGCCGGGTTTGCTCACCAACCCACAAATAAAGGGTCAAACAAGGTTTTTTTTGGTTAAGTTGGGCTTTGTATTTAGGTCATGTTAGGTTGTTTTTTTTAGCTAACACATAGATTATTTGTATTTTTGTGATTTTGGTTTTTATTTGGATTGTATTAAAGTTTATTTAGATTTTAATTAGAATTATAATCTAGTTTTGACTAAGAAAATAAATAAATAAATTGTATTTTTTTAATTAAGTGAGCCCATGAGCCAACCTGTTTAACCCACCAACCCGCGGTGGGTCGGGTCGGGTTGGAATTCTTTTGGCTTGCCAATAAGTGAGTCGGGTTGGGTTAGCTCACTAAATGATCAACTCATGGTGGGTCGAGCCGGGTCAGGTCGGGTTAGCCGTTTTGACAACTCTACTTGGCGGCTCGCCCCGCGCCGCCAGGCGCCATACCAGTAGCGCAATTCTACTGGTTTTCTTGGCTCATTAGATAGGTCCAAATGGACCCCAAATCATACCATACGCAGATTACAGTACATTCATATTTAAACAAGTCTTAATGGACCCTAATCAATCACTGTGACAGAATTTCAATGCATCACATTCATAGTTTCAACATCTAAGTTATGCTTATTCTTAAGTATAATGTAGTAATCATGACTTCATTCTTTTACCACTTAATACATTTTACCTCCATTGTAAATCAACATCCTAATGAACACGTAATTACAGCTCAAAACATACAGTTTATCACATTCATTCAAAAAACCCTTTGACTCTTTCATGCATTTGATCCCATTCAACTCATCCTTATACCTATTAACATCTAACTCCCTCACATGTTTCAGATTAATACATCCTTTGTCAATTAACACAATTCATGCAGAAAATTTCTAGCAAAACCCAAAGAACGCAAATTGTAAAATCAACTCAGAATGCCCACTGCCTGGTGTGTCGCATGGTGGCAGTCCAAGCGCTGCCAAGCGGTGCATGACAATCTGGGTTCTACCAGATTTCTCCTACACTAGTCGTGACCGAAATTATAGTACCCACATTCATACTAACATAATCTCACATGCAAAGATCATATTGGGTTCGTACTTTATTCAGATTAACATCATTTCCATAAAAATAGTGCACCAACCATAATCATCATTCTTGCTTATTCATTTCCAACCCCAACATGAACCCTAAATCCCAAATTCATTCAAGGATTCATAAACACATCACGCATTCATACAATCTCAATCCTATAAACACATAAACACATAAACAATTTTATATTTTTAAGCAAGGACCCAATTCAAGCAGTACAAAATAACAAAACGCACGCAAACGAAACAACTGGCCAAGCCAGGTTGCATCACCTGGCGGAACACACACTACCCGCCAAACGGTTCATAGAGAAAACCTAAAATTGGGTTTTGGAACATGCGTCGCTTGGCAGGTCAATCGACGCCGCCAGACAGTTTTTTGGAAATTTTCAGAAACACGAAGAAACTCAGGCTTTGGAAATTTCCAAAAACACGAAGAAACTCAGGCAAAAATGACAGGCAATGTATCATGGTCATCAAGCATATCATGCAATCATCTTATTAAAATTAAAAACACATAGTGGAACTCCCCTAACCTGGATATTCCTTCTCAAATGACAATGCTAAAATTCCCTTTTTGATGGTCGAACCTATAACCATGTCAATGTCAAATCAATGCACAACCATTCAACCAATTCATGTTTCGTGATAATTTATATAAATCTAGAATTTTATACCCTCTTATCACACTCAAAGATATTATGAAAATAATAAAAAATCATTTACACATAATTGGCACACATAGGACTTGAAGCCAAGTCTCATCATAATTAAGTACACTCAACCATTTGAGCTAGTACTTTTCCACATTATGTAAGTTAGCATTTAATGCCATAAAGGCTTCCACTACCTGTATTTATTAAATAATTATTTATTTGATTATTTAAATTCCTCAGGTCTTACACCACCAGGCGCCACGCATCCAGAAAATCACTGGTTTTGTAGATATTGCCTAGCGGGACAAACACCACTGCCAGGCGCCACGTGCTCCTAGTGCCACTATTTTTTGTAGCTATCACTTGGCGGTTCAAGCCACACCGTCAGGAGCTGCACCAGTAAAAAGAACTTTACTGGTTTATTCCCTGCAGAACAACTCCAATTCATGCAATCCTCACAACAACATTGCCCACTGCCAAGTGTTATACAAACCATCCCTTTCTTTACACTAGTTTATGTCTCCGGCCGTTCACCAACTTAAACTACAAGGGTACTGATATTTAATTGCATCAACCATGATAATTCACTTATAGACTAGTCACTCAATTAATTATGTTCCATTTTTTGCTCTCCAACAGTGTTGTCCTTTAACTGAACCCATTACCACCTACGGAGATACCCCATAAGGATATTATCCATTAATTCATGCAAACTTAAGATTCCAATACTTACAAGTTGAAACTAGGAAAAATACCTCATGACTATGATTCCACCTAGACCAATCACTGTCATAACTTGTAACTCATACTACACCAATCTCAACACACCAATCCATGTGCAATAATCTAGTCATTTATTATCCCACTACACTTCCAAAACCCCAATCCTTAATCATGTCTTCTCCTCAACACCTAAGGTACTACTAACCTATTTTCCCCTATTTTTACATACCTGTTTCCTCTTAAACTTACAATGGAATCCAACATGTGCCCATTCCACCCAGAATTCATAAAATTGCAACTACGTTCCACATTATCGCCTGGCGACAGAATACATCCCGCCAAATGGCACATCAGTTTATGAGAAACCTAGATTTTGTTGCACCTATGAAAACCTCAAAATCCTAGAACACATTCTTCTGTCTAATTCCACAATCCAATCATGCAATCATACTTCCAAAGTGACTAAATATCAATTTAAATGCGAACATAGCAATTCTTCATGTAATTCATACATCAAATATTCTGAAGTCAGAAATCCTTAATTTTCCCAACCCTAAAATCTGTTCATACAAATTTCATCTAATTAATTTAAATCGCATGGAAATTCAACAATTATTTACATCCATAATTCCATTCTCAAGAAAAACTTCATTTTCCGCAATCAGAATAACCCGAGAAACCCCAAAACACCATAAATCGAGTCAATCTTGCTCGCGTCGCCTAGCGGGTGTTCATCGCCACCAGGCAGATCATACAAAAACCTAGAAACTAGGTTATTCAGGTGGCATGAACTACCCGCCAAGCGGTTTATGGCATAAACCCAACAACCCACACACAATTGCTTAAGTCGCCTGGCAGACCTTCAATGTCGGTAGGCGGATTTTGGAAAATTTCCACAAACACGAAAAGAATCCAGAAAATACCAAGGATAAAAAATTCACATACAATACATACAACATCTAATCATTTTTAGTACGAAATTAGTGTGAAATCTCTGGAAAAGTTGTCCTCTCAGAATTATACAATGCTACAAATGTTAGTGCATTTCTTCTTGGAGTCTTAGAGCTTGTTGGCTTAGTGTGGGTGCCTTGAAGAAAGCATTTGGTTGGCTAGGGAGAGCCACCACCATGGTTTGGTCTTTCTTGGGTATCTGTGTTTTGCTTGGTGTGATTCTAGATGTATAAGTGGGAGTCTTATTGTGCTGAATTAAATTCTTGTCAGATTCAATAATCTTGGTGTGTTGTTTATATTTTCAAAAGTGTAATCTTGTGAGGATTTTGTAAAACTTTTGAAATAGTTAAGAGTCAAGCTAAGGTTACCTTGACTAACTAGACGTAGCTTTGATATAAGTGAACTAGTATAAAAATCTTTATGCATTGGTTTGATTCTTCTTCTCTTTATTGAACTTTGATAAAATCTTTAAGAAAACCATTTTAATCAATCTTTTTGTGTAATTTTGGTGCTTTAATGTAATTTGTTGTTAAAACATTGCTTGTGAATTGGAATGAATCTTGATTTGTAGTTTGATTAGATTATATGTTTTTTATTAATTATACTCTTTGCATATTTTTTCCAGTCTTTCAATTTGTTGATCATGTTTCTTAATTTGTTGAATCATATTGATCTCACAGTGTGCTTTTGTATTAAGTAATTTTAATTTGTTGATTCTATTTTTAATCAATTCAAATGTATGTTCTAGGTGATATAGATTGCTAGAAAATTGATCAATTGAATTCAAATAAGATATTTTTAAAAGTCTAAAGTTGAATCTAATTTTTAGAAAGAGCCAATTCAACTCCCCCATGTTGGATAAAAACACCTTTTACATCTACACTTTTTGCTTTCACTCATTGAGCAAACATTAGTTGAACATATATATATATAAATATATATATATATATATATATATATATATATATTCACATAAAGAACATGGTTGCCTAAGTTAATTATGAGCATCTGATAGGGTCTTTGACCTAGTTATCTTTTTCTATGTCTAATGCTTATTTAGATTTTCAATCTTAATCATTATTTATATTGCCATGTCTTCCTTGTTTTATCATAGATTTTGTTATCATCAAAACCTAATCGTCTAATGGGGTTTTCTAATGTTTAATGCTAACATTTTCCTTGCTCATACTCAAGACGAAGTATGGTTCCTAATATGTGAATTTGTGAGGCAGTTACCAAGCAGAAAGCGACCAGAAGGTACAATTCCAAGTTACAACCTAGAGCCTTTAAGAAGGGCGACCTGGTATGGCACATTGCTAGTAATGTCAAGAAACATGACGAAAAATTCTCTATTAATTGGGAATGACCTTTTTGAGTAGCTGATAAAGGCGCTTATAAGCTGGAATACTTGTCTGAACAACCCATACCTAATACTTGGAACATAACCCATTTAAAATTGTATTTCAGCTATATGCTTGTAATTCGATGAATGTTTGTAACCCACATTGTACTATTTCCTTACTCGATCTCTTTTTCTTAAGAAGGGTGATAAGTTCCTTATCTCTATAATTTTTCTTAGCTATTTGTGCTTTTTTAGGTAACTTTAAGTTGTTAACTAAGAGTAATTAGCTTAGAATTAGTTTAGTAAGGTTTTTAGTCTAGTTTTTAAAAAAGTAGCTTAATTAGGTCTTTTGAATGCATTTTCAGTGTAAGTCCTAGAACTACTCTTGGGATAGTCTACTGATATGTGGTTTAGCATAGATGGTAGATTGATATATAGGTTTATAACATCTTATTTAAATGGATAAACTTGGGAGTAGCCATAAGAATAGAGTATGTGGTCTAGTTTAAGGTGATTAAGAAGAGTCTTAGTGTGACTAACTTCGATTTTGGGATTTATAAGTACAATGCATATAAAAGGTTCAAGGATAGCATTGAGGTAATAATTAAAGGCCACTAAAGAATCCAAATCAAAGCCTCATGAATTTCGTGTAAAGTTGACTTTCTCAGTGAGATTTGACTTAAGGGTTGACTCAATGTTGACTTTTTGCATTGGACTCAAATGCATTTGGCATCTATGGGAGGAGATTAAGGGCACTCAAATACACTTATGCTAACCTTGAAATGATAAAGAAGTGGTCCAAACCTGCATTGAATTTCAAATTTTAATTAGTGTTTGTGTTGTTAACTAATGTAGTGTAGTTTATGGATAGCATTGTTAATTTGTTCTTTAGGTTCTTAATGCATAAAGGTTAGCTTGGTAAGTTTTTGAAGTCACTCCCAAAGCCAAAGGAAACTATTGAGATGAAGGGTTGTGATGGACCAAGGCTCACTTAGGGATGGCAATATGTGCCTGACTTGTCGGGTTGGTCTACAGGCCCGCGAAAAAAACGAGAGGCGGGCCAGGATAGTGAACCCGTAGGCCTGCAGTAGCCCGACTTGCATAAGCTTGAGGCCCACGCGGGCCGGCCCGCAAGCCCGCATAAAAAAAAACTTTCACTTGTGTATATCAGTTACTTTTTTTATGGACTCTTGCATTAACGTTCCAAATTCTTGTATAACAGGAAAAGACAAATATTATGTATTTTTTAATGCGTTAAAATTTAAAAAATACATTGTGTATGCCATAGTATGAATATGAATATGATGAAAATGTTGAATTATCAATTTATCATTTAACTCCCCAAAGTCTTTACTTAATTTTGTGAGCTTTTTAAAGTTTCGCGATTTTTAAACATTCAAAGTTTTATCCTAGGAATTAAAAAATAAATAAAAAAAGCGGGCCAGCCCGCGGGCTCGCAGAGCAAGTGATGTGTAGGGCAGGCCAGTGGTTGCAGCTTGCATAAATTGTACAAGGCGGGGCGGGCCAGCCCGCGATGCGTGGGCCTTATGCAAGCCGGGCCAAAACGGAATGGGCCGGCCTGCATTGCCATCCCTATACTCACTACAACAAATTTGGTGATTTGCGAGAAAAATAAGCGAGGGAAAATTTTGCTCGCTAGTTTGTCGCTTATTAGCAAAGAATTAGTGACAAAGTAATATTGTAGCTAAGTTGTAGCTAATTAGTGATAGAATAGACAAAACATAATATGGTAACTAAGTTATAGCTAATTAGTTAGGGATTAGACATAACATAATATGGTAGCTAAGTTGTAGCTAATTAGTTAGGAATTAGACACAACATAATATGGTAGCTAAGTTGAAGCTAATTAGTTGAGGATTAGACACAACACAATATATTTTTTCATTCAAATATTATTATAAAAAATAATAAAACAATTTTTATTAATTATCTAAAATGAAATGATTATTTATTATTTAGAATTATTTATTATCTTTTATGTTGTTTTTTGTATTTTATATGTCAATTTATTTGAAATAAAAGGATTATTAATTAATTTATAGTGTTACATATTATTATATTAATAGTATAATTTGTTTTATATGTTTATATTTTAAACTTTTTGAAATATGAAATAAATTAATTATGATACATTATAAATAAAAATAAATTGTATGTATATATTTTATTTATAAAACATGAATATTTAATTTAATTTAATTATACACTTAAAATTAATTTAGTATTTAAATATTTTTATTAAACGAAATAATTTAAAAAAATAATTAATATTAGTATATAATTCTTATATATATATATATATATATATATATATATATAGATATTTTATAAATAAAAAATAAATATTAATATATAATTTTTATATATATATATATATATATATATATATATATATATATTCTACAAATAAAAGAAAATGATATTAAATATAAAATTAAAATCAACAAATTAAAAACCTAAAAATTAATAATATTAAACCTTAAAAGTAGTTAAACTCTTCTAGACACGTTACGTTCCTATTCACAAAGCTTCTAAGTTCGAACAAATTGTTTTTGCCTTCCAACAATTTTTAGATCACTTGGCCTTTGTTGAATTGTCAGAGACTCGCGGTATAGAAGCTCGCATTAAAAACATCGAAGGCTTTTAGAGTTTGTACAACAACGAAGTGCAAACATTAGGGTTTTGAAGGCATCAAAGGTTGTCAGAGTTCGTACATCGAACACTATTGGAGTTCACATTGGATAATGTCGAGAAGCATGGATGAGAGTTTGGAAAGGGTTGTAGTGACGTTGAGTTCGATTCCTTAAACCAGGTTAATTATCTCGACCTCTCTATCATTTCTCGTTCAGCTTTTTCAAAGTTGGTTTGTAGAACAAAGTTTCTTGATGTATGAACTATTTTAAAGAGAACCAAGTTTGGAGAGGTTTCAACGACATCGAGTTCAAGTTCGGTTTCATCGAAGTGATTATTTAGAGTGATTGGTTGATCGGTTGCTTGTTAAGGTTAGAGTCTCCCTAAACGTTCAATCTTGAAAAGAGATTTTTGTTTTAATTAGCTTTGTTTCTCACATTACAAAGAATTTATCTCTAATAGTGAGATATCTAAATGTCATTTTTAGAAATCAAGACTTTTTATTTGGTACTATAGAGTCGGTTCTTGTTTATTAGATTTGATGGAAATTGTCTATTAGATTTGATGGAAATGAACAAAATAGATAAAAGTGAAAACTAAAAGCATTATTTTAAGCTTGACAAAGAAGTGTAATATTTGTTATACGTTATTACTTTAATATTGTTGAAGATCACAAATTGGACACATGATAGCATGGTGATTTGTTTCATGATCATGAATCTATGAAAAGTAAATGAATTATACTAATAATACAATTAGAAATAAACTAAATCAATAAAAAAATGGATGCAGTTAGTAGTATACCATTCCTATGGCCACCATTGGAGTGTTAGATCTTTGGAAATCCTGAAAAGAAAGCATGTCCACATCCTGAAGAACAAAGTCATTTGTACATGTCAATTTTACATTTATGAAAAAGTCATGTTGTTTAAGTAAATAATGAGCCCAAACAAAGAAGAAAAAGAAAAAGAAAAGGCTAGTAAATACATATCTCATGCACTATTTAATGTAAAAGCTTGAGTTATTATGTACTATAGAATCATGAATTATATGAAGACCTGATTGTTTCACTCGTGGATGATATAGAGACCCACTTACCTTCGCTGAAATTCAACTTTTTATTAGAGATATAACAAGGATGAACATTTTAGACCGCTAGATTATAGAGGATTTGATAACATATTAGAAATGATTTGAGGAAGGAAGCTTGTTTAAATCTTACTACAAGAAGTATTTTAACCAACATTGAAGTGTCAATCATGTTTGCAATCCTACTTGTATTGATGAGCACTATAGTTGGCAATGTGTTAAAGAAAGAAATGAACTATTTTAGTAGTGAAAGCAATTTTATATTCTTCATAGTCCCTTTGGAGTTTACAGTAGCTGTAACTTCTTAGCTTCCTAACTCTGACATTTACAACGTCTATTTTCAACCTTAAACATGCTAATATGGATTTCAAGGTTTTTAAATGTTTCTATTATTTAATTACGTTGGGACCATTATTCCTTTTGTTACGATTCTTTTTGGTAAAGTAATCAAACCTGAAAAGCCTGCTAGAACCAAAGCTCAAAAGTGATAAAAAGACTTAACATGTTGTGGAAGGCCTACTACATGCATTAGATCTGAAGCATGAAGCATGCATGTATGTTTAGAATATTGATTAATTGATATAACTAAATCAGTTTGACATTTCCACAAAACACTTTGCATAAATTTTAGTCTTTTTAGGCATTTCATCGAACACTTTGCATACATAGATCTCCATACCATTTTTAGTAGTTTTAGCATTTGTTTTAGTATATCTCATCTAAATTTCCTCCATTTCACAAAACACACTCAATAATCATTTGAAGTTAACTTGCCTTTCCTAGGATTGATCCTTGGTTAATCACTATACTACATTAGTTAGTGAGGAAATTAAGTTTTGACTAAATCTATAGCAGCTAAAAGGTTTATCAGAGGGCTTTTGGTTGAGAAGGTTTTAATGAGGCACTTGATCAATAAAATCTGAGGTTTCATTTGTATACATTGTTGTTTAATACCTTCTTAACTTGGAGAATTTGGCACGTCATTTAATTCCTTGTCGGTTACCATGTCGATCCTGGTTAAACTCATCAAATAGTTCCATACCGATTAACATGTCAGTCTTGGTTGAACTTATCAAATAGTTCATTGTCAGCTACAATGTCGGTCATGGTTGAAATTTTCAAATAGTTTCCTGTCAGCTACCATGTTGATCCTAGTTGAACTCATCAAATAGTTCCCTACTGACTACCATACATGTTCTGGTTGAACTCAATACAAAGTCATTGGTTGTCTACCTTATAATTAGGGTTAAACATGTTTTTGGTCCTTTAACTTTCAATGAAAATTGGAACTAGTCCTTCTTCAAAACTTTAGCCAAATTTAGTCCCCCCGACTTTAGAAATGTTTGGATTTAATCCTTTTAACCAAATTTTGTTAAGTTTATTTAATGTTTCAAACATTTTTCCTGATAGCATTTGAGTTGTTAACACCATTTGACACATTTATGCTTCAATATCAGCTAAGAAACTTTCATGAAATACATTTGAAACGTCAAAAAACTTAACAAAATATGGTTAAAAAGACTAAATTCAAACATATCTAAAGTAGGGAGACTAAATTGGGCTAAAGTTTTGAAAAGAGACTAATTCCAATTTTCACTGACAGTTAAAGGACTAAAAACATATTTAACCCAAAAAATTACAATTTATAAAAGGCAAGAAAATGAGACGACTACTAAACAAAGGAAACTTTCATTAAAAGAATCCAGATAGGGCAACCATTACAAGAACAAGCCTCCATATGTATCTCGACCTTCAAAAAAATAAAAACAACAACAACAAACACTAACAACTATTCTAAGCATCATCATTAGAGTTAATCATCTTTTCCTCAATATGGTTAAGGTCGACAACAGTACAAGACGTCACCTTTGCAGCTTCATCGGATTCATCATCGCCTCACCTCCAACATTGATGTCCTCGATCATGGTCACATTACCAATTGCCTTGGTGGCCATTATATCATCCACATCCATCGTTCGACCTTCAAAAATGTCCTTCTTGACGTCAAAGTTTGAATCCTTAGAAGAAACCTCTTGATAAAGGAACTCGGGTTTGTCGTAGCACCTTGTTGAAGCCATTAGTATGCTTAAAAAGGATAAAGTACTGATATTGAAGCAAGTCAACCTCCGGTTCCTTGCGGGCTTTCTTCTTTTTCTTTAAATTCTTCCCAGAATCAAAACACCTGGTCTTCCAGGTTTTTAGCCTTTCTCCACTCTCGTTCCTCTCCCCTTGTAGAGTCTTCTTCCCCTCGGCCCAATACTTTTTTTATCAGACTCATACTTCTTTTCCAAGTTGGCCAACTCATCGACCATTTTCGCTTTGTCCTCATCGGTGATCATCTTCTTTAGCAAACTAGTTATTATATGCATATGAAGCTCTCGAAAAAAACACATGATAGTGCTAGACTCACTCTCTTCCACTAGCTTCATCTCATGCTCACTCAAAGATATGTGAACACCCTTGTGCATGTTAATTTGGGCACTCTCCAACCCACCAAGTTCACTAGTCTTGCCTCTAGAACTGTCAACCTGGGTGTCGAACTCAGTCCTTAGTCTCTTCCTATCCTTCTCTATACCTTGCCCCTTAGTAGGTTGGATCTTCTTGGCAGTACTTTGAGTTCGACGAGTGTCCACCACAGGGTCGGTCAAGTCGGGTACCATGTTAGTGTTGGGTATTTAATAAACTTAAATGTGTTAACCATTATGGGTAATTAGTCATTGTAAGAAACTAGTCGTTGTGAGTGGTTAATGCACTAACCGTTGGAGTCTAGGTAATGAGTTAGCCATTTATAGTCGTTTATAGCCGTTGAAAGTACAATGGTAAGGAAATGTGGGTCTATAAATATATTATGTATTGTATGAATAAACTACAACAACAACAAGAGGTGAATAAAGTTTTTTTCACAAGATATAGAGTTCTTGTCTAACAAAGTGCTAACAAAGTGGTATCAGAGCTAGTTAGCTTGAGTGTTTGAGTGGAAAAGAGAGAGAGCTAGAGAGCTTGAGTGCTTGAGAAAGGAGAGCTAAGTGTTTGAGAAAAAAGAAAGTGAGATGCCAGTCTTACAAACAATATTTCCCTGCCCAAGTTGACAAAGGCTGTCAACTATGACAATTGGAGTCTCAAAATGAAGGCCCTTCTTGGATCCCAAGAAAATTGGGAGGTGGTTGAAGATGGTTTCGATGAACCAGCCAACACTAAAGGTTGGTCAAATGCCTAATTGAAAGTGCTGAAAGACGCACGTGTGAAGGACAAGGCAGCTTTGTACATCCTGTACCAAGCTGTGGACGAGTCTGGCTTTGAGAAGATTGCAAGTGCCAAATCTTCAAAAGAAGCATGGGATATTTTGGAGAAGGCGTATAAGGGAGATGACCGAGTGAAGCAGGTGCGACTTCAAACACTTAGAGGCGATTTAGAGAGCATGAGGATGGAAGAGACCGAAGGAGTAGCCGAGTACATTACTCGGGTTGAAACTGTGGCGAATCAACTTAGTAGAAATGGAGAGACGTTACCCGCTAGCCGAGTTGTGGAGAAGATCTTGAGGTCATTAACAAACAACTTCGAGAATGTGGTATGTGCGATTGAAGAGTCCAAGGACTTGTCAATGCTCACGGTTGAAGAGCTTGCCGGGTCCCTTGAGGCGTATGAGCAACGGAAGAAGAAGAAGAAGTGGGAGCCACTTGATCAATTACTCCAAACAAAGATGTCAATTAAAGATGACAAAGCTCAGAACACTCAAGGTAGAGGACGATATCGAGAAGGTATAAGAAGCGGTCCTGGTGGTAGAAGCCGAGGACAAGAAGAGAAACAGGCTTTGCAAAAGCGGCACTTGGAATTTGAAGAAGATGCTTCAAGTTTGCAAGAACTGTTACAAATTAAGAAGGATCTGAGAACTGCACTGGAAGTGCAAGATGAGAAGTGGCGACTTGAAATGGATGAGGAGATTGAGGAGATTGAGCACAACAATACGAGGGTGTGGTATGATCTTTCAAAAGGAAGTCAACCTATTGATAAGAACTCAGTTAACGACAAATCGGCCACAAAGACAAAGAACCCAATGAGTAACAAGTCGGTCAAAGAGAAGAACAAATTTGCTAGTAAGGATGCAAAAACTGAGAGAGCAGATAACAAGTTAGCCATAAGGAAAGCGAAGTACAAGTCGACCATAGATAAAGTGGAAGGGAAGTCAATCATGAAGAAAGCGAAAAACTTAACTATTCATGAACGGGACAAGCACAATGTGAGAAGAGTTATTGCAAGTTGGAAGCCGTGATGAAGAATAAAGGAATAGAGATTGAGAATAAAAGAAGCATTTAAGTTTACGGGGGAGTTTTGTTGGGTTTTTAATAAACTTAAATGTGTTAACCATTATGGGTAATTAGCCGTTGAAAGAAACTAGCTGTTGTGAGTGGTTAATGCACTAGCCGTTGGAGTCTAGGTAATGAGTTAGCCGTTTATAGCCGTTTATAGCCGTTGGAAGTACAATGGTAATGAAATGTGGGTCTATAAATATATTATGTATTGTATGAATAAACTACAACAACAACAAGAGGTGAATAAAGTTTTTTTCACAAGATATAGAGTTCTTGTCTAACAAAGTGCTAACAGTTAGAGGCCCCTTCTTCTTGGCTTCAACCACTGTTTTGTTCCTAAGACTGTGGAACAAGTCTTTTGCTCCTAGATTAGCTTCGTGTTAAGCCATATATCCTACAAACACCAAAAAATCTTTAGATTAGCTTAAAAATATCCAAGTTGCAAGAAATTTTAAACTTACCAAGCAGGTCAGTAACTAGATAAGGCAATAGTCAGTAACTAGATAAGGCAATAGGCAAACACTAACAATATTCGTAGTAGAAAGTTTAAGAGGGAGCTCCTCCAAGATGCTTAGGATCCTTTTATCCTCATCGGACATAATGTCCTTTGGCCATTCCTTATTTCTAAAAGGCTCGTCAGTCCAATAGAATAGAAACTTTGGCTTGTTATTTACCACCCTAAAAAATCCATTCTTATACTTTTTTAATGACTAAGAGTATGCACTAGGTAAGCATGTACCCGACTTACTCACCAAAGACAACCACGTGATTGGAGACCTTAAACGAGTGAGATAAAAAAGAAGAAAACACTTAGGTGAAAGCGACAAGTAAAGAGTTTGACATATCAACCTAAACGCTTGGAGACAATCCCAAATATTTGGATAAAGTTGCATCAGTACAATATTAAGAAGACGAAGAACACCCATGGTGAACTCATCAAAAGGTAGTCAGATGTGAAGTTGAATAAAAAAGACATGTACATATTGAAGAAATCTTCCTGATACCCCTCCATGACACACACTATCTATGGCACATACCATCTTAAAAGACATAGTATCCTCTACCTTTTCACTCTCAAATATATATATATATATATATATATATATATATATATATATATATT
>Ga0209589_1003731_pt1 | contig 26592 bp, 31 predicted proteins | sample CowpeawhiteBW_FD_187525 | JGI IMG/M metagenome (GOLD analysis project Ga0209589, IMG submission 187525) | Root nodule microbial communities of legume samples collected from California USA - Cow pea white BW (SPAdes) (version 2) | ecosystem: Host-associated > Plants > Roots > Nodule | place: USA...
TATTCCAACTTCATGCAATTTCACCACATATATTACCAGTCATAACAATTCATGCATATCGTAACTAAGTTCACATTTTAACATTTAAACATAGCTTCATCCATTAGAAACAGAGAAATAACACTCAATTGTAGAGGTTCTCGCCCAAGCTGGAAGGTCTCGCCCAGGCGAAAGGGCTTTCTCGCTGAGGCGAGTCATTCTCGCCTGAGCGAGGCTCGAAATAGAAAACAACCCAAACTCTGGGCGAATTCTCGCTCAGGCTAAGTTGTCTCGCTTAGACGAGAGTGACTCTCGCTCAAGCGAGACTGGCTCGCCTAGGCAATATCTCGCGCAGAAACAAGGGATGAGTTTCTGGTGTTTTCGCTCAGGCGAGAGCTGCTCGCTTAGGCGAAAATACCAGATTCCCAATCTGTTCTCACATGCAATGCAATAGTAAAGAAATCTAGCACAATCCAAGCATACACTCAATTACACAGTTCAAGCACTCATACAACAATCAATCATGCAATTCAAAGTCATCAGAATGATTTCTATACGAAATTCAATTAAAATAGTTAGCTTCCCTTACCTGTTATCCTGTTTAGACAACTTTATAAACGTCAAGGCCTTAAAAACGTCAACAACTCTAACTCCACAGGATGCTCTATCTACACATAGAAACATCATAAGAACGATCAGGACATACCGTTATGATCATTGATCAGCAAAGACTCATACTGATGATTAAAACGTCGCATGCAAGCGGAAGAGGGCTTGCATGCAACAGAAAACAGAAAAAGACTAAAAAGATAGCTGAAACACAACTTACGCGAATGGAGAAACTGATCGGTCCAATTTTAAGAGCTCGCCGAGAGGATCAATCCTACGGTCTCGGTTCTTCAATCAAACGACCAGAGAGACAAAACTTCTAGAGAGAAGTCAGAGAACTCTAGAAAAGTGGTTTCTAGAGAGATGGTGTGTTTTAAAATAATGAAACTCGTTTATAACAATTCTATTTATACTAAAACCTTTTAATATTAAAATAATTGAGTCTCACTATTTTTAAACCACTATAACTTTTAAAACGCCATTTTCTACGGTGTTACAATGTATATATTAATAATGTAAAACAGACTAGGAAGAAATAAAGAAGGAGTAATAATTTGAATTTGAAGATGAACTTTATTTAAAAGATTAAATGAAAATTGATATTAATTGTTGTAAAAAAAAAAAACTTAATTGTCTTATCAAATCTAATCTCTATATGACATGCTTGTCTATTAAAATTTAGAAGTTTTGTCTTGAAGCAAAGTGCATTTCTAATTGTTGATACGTGTTTTGAGCAACCTGATCCATCCAATGCATGTTAAGATGATGTTTGATGTCTGATCAAAGCTAACATCTGCATGACATGCTTAACCAATAAAGTTTAGAAGTCTTGTCTTGATGGCAAAGTGCATGTCCAATTGTTGATGCATGTATTATGTGTTGAGCCATCTTATCCATCCAATACACATTAGTGTCAAGTCTAATCAAATATAATCCTTTTGTGACATGCATACCCAATAAAATTAAAAAGTCTTGTCTTGGTAACAAAATGCATATCCAATTATTAACGCATAATCGTGAAAAGTTCCAAAAATTTCACCTCCTATGTTTATAATAAATTATCTACTCAGTGAATTCATATAATATTTCTTACAAAATTTTCCTGATACTTATATCTATTTATGTAAATAACTATGTATACCAAAAAGCCTATACCTCATAATTTAATTTTCAAATATTATAAAGCCTAGTCATAATTTAGTTCTCAAAATTTTACTATCAAATATATCATACTTTTTTTAAGAAAAACTTATTCACTTTACATCTCTGATCAATTAAATACTACACATTCACTAAAATAACACTTTCAATTTTTAATAAATTAAATATTAATAAATAACAATAATTCTAAAAATGAAGTCCTTAAATAATCTTATTCTTTATTCTTATTTTACTAAAATTTATAACTAAAACATATATTTTCCTACTTATTATTAAGTAAATTATTTCAATTAAATAAATATACATTTTTCAAATTGTTTCCAAAAACATTACAACAATTTTTCTCATGTTAATTTTTTTTTCTTAACTTTGTCATATCTTTACATTAAAATATTTAAATACAATAAATTCTTAAATTCTTATATACCAAAAATAAATATATTTTCCAAAATAAAATACTACTTATTTTTAGATAAATTAATATTTCTCAAATAACTATTTTTTTCCAAATCAATTCCCTTAAATCATCATCTTTATATATTTGATTATTATCTTATTTTAAAAAAAAAGCTATTAATACATAAAATTATATTCCTAATTTTTAACTTCACTTCTTTTCAAATAATTTTAATTTTACCTACAATCATCTTATACTTTAATTTAATTTTTCTAATACATTACACCAAAATATCTATGAAATAAATTATTTCAACTAAATAAATACACGTTTACCAAATATAGTTTTACAATAACAAATTTCAGAAAAAATTAAAAAAAAATCCAATTCCGACTTCGGTTTTTTCAAAACCAAATTCCAATTGTATCACAAATGAAAGAGAATATTAAAATTCGATTTCCAAAAAATCCAATTGTATATTTTTAGTTTATTCGAAATTTTAATTTAATTTTTAAATTTTAGAAATATATAAATTTTGTTTTTTAATTAACTTTTTTAAAATTTATTTGATTTTTTAAGTCCATTTTATTTTATTTTATTAATTAATACTAAAGTAAAAATATGTATTAAATTATATAAATAACTCAAATATTATTATAAAATATATTTAAAATATTAACTAAAATTAATAAAATTTGATTAAAAAAATTAAATATATACATTTATAAAATTAAAAAACTAAATTAAACTAAAATTTTAAAAAATAATTAATTTCTTTAAAAATTAAAAGACTGAAAACATAAATTACGGTATGAAAGACGAAGCTTGCCTTTGGAAAATACAGAATAGTACAAATTTCGATATTGAGTTGAATTTGAATAAGAAAAAAGCTGTCCAGAAGTGCTATTGGGAGAAGTCAGTTTCTGACACGTTATAATCAGATTAAAGAATCACAATGTAATGGAAAATGGGACAAACGCGGAATTTAGAAAACGTTGAGTATATTTCAATAATTTTTCTTTATTTAAGTTTGAAAAAATCATCCAATCACAGTCTACAATTTTATATAGATTTATTTTTATTTTAAGTCATTTAAAATAAAGAATAAATATAAGCGTGTTAAAGTTTAAAATTCATTTAAACAAAAGCTAAAGAAAAAAATACATGTGAAATTTAGAATGAAACCAAAGAGCACATTTTAGAATTTGGAAAAAATAAATTTGTAAAGTATTAAAAAAAGTGAGTAAACAAAATTACTATATAACTTCTTTTATATTATGACCAAACCAAAGGTTGGTATCTAAACTCTAGTTAATTTGATGGGTTGAGAACCATACAAAGTGACACTCATGTTTTACTATTTTCAAATCATGCTTATTACAAATTTGACTCAAGGAGTTTGACCAAAGTGAAAAATTGAGTTCATTTTGTGAAATTTTATGAGAATACCATTTTGTTCCAGAGAACATTCATTCATGTAAATTTATAAAGCAACAGAAGACTTTCAGAGTAAGAAATTGAGATCACCCAAAACTTTTATTCTCATTCTGACAACTACTTTGATCATTTTTTTATTTATATTTTAATTAAATAAATTAACAAGATGAAGTTGTGAAAAGAGTTTTTTCCTTATATTATTATGCCATCTTTGATGAACAACCCCACTACAAAATATCTTTCATTTTCTGTCACGATATGATGTTCTTTAAATTGATGGGATCGACCTAATTATTTAGTGTTGGAAGCTTCTTCAGATTTTTCAAATCTGTTCTTATATATTAAAGAAATGTCAAATCTCACCTAACAAAAGATACGCTCTCCAAACTTAAATATATACAAATAAATTTCATATGTACGAGAGTTAAATATAAAGAAAACATAATTAATTTTATTTATTTATTCGATGATATAAATTTAAAAATACCTTTTATTTAATAGTAGTTTTACAAAATAAAAATATATATTAACATTTAAGCCTAATCATGAATCAAGCTCACAGGTACCGAAATAAATTAATTATTTAGTTATACAATTATACTATATAAGATTTAAATAGTTATTTCATTCATTTAGGCACATCACATAAACATTAATTTCATTATCAACAAAATAATATTCAATTTTTATTTATAAGCTTCACAGTGCATAACATAAAACACATCATAAACAATAATCAAGGAATTGCATATACTACAATAAACATTACCTTGTATTTTGATTTTAAATGTTTAATGTAGACTTAATTGGGATGTGTACCTTTGAAAATTTATGAGTCATAGTATAATATATAGAATATTATGAGTCATATAATTACAATATGAAATATTATGATTGTTGTGAATTTGTAAGTATTATGAAAATATGAGATATATAAAATATATGATAGATATAAGAGATATGTTACAAAAAAACTTCTTATTCTATTTTATTCATATATTTTCTCTCCTCTCTCTCTCTCTCTCTATATATATATATATATATAAAGTTATTTTTTCTGGAAATAAAGTCACAATATTATTGATATGTGTTTTTGTGTTTCTCAACCCATTATACTTTTCAACACTCAACCACTTCCATTTTTTATGTGAACCTATGGAGGTTGGGAGGATCTTGATAAACTCAAGAAGGTATTTGAAGCAAAAAACCATGGGAGAAAGGACCAACAATAGCGAAAGCAATAAAACCCATGGTTAGCTTTGAAAACATCATCCAATTCTAATGGAAAAATAATAACAAGTAAAGGAATGAAAGTAAAAGTGGATTGAGATAAAAAAAAAAGGAGAATAACATGCCACCTTCAATCCAAGAATCAAAGGATAAGTGCAAGGAGATTCACCACTTGAGAAAACTTCTCAAGATAAGAACTAAAACAAGAGAAGAGAACTTTCTAACTCTCAAAACCTCTCAAAAAAGAGCTTCATTCATTCAACAAATTATGTTTATAATGGAGAGATACTTCTATTTATAGTGGAGGAGTTTAGTCTAAGAGAGAAGAAGGGATGAAAAATTGGATAACTTTGCTAAGAAAACATTAATGTAAGGACTTGAAGGGTAGCTAAGTAGTAGTAGACGTTATGGGATAAATGAATAGAAAGGAACTATATTACAATAGGAATATAATGAATGGAGTAGACGAGTCCTGTGTGAGCTAAGAGATTAGATGATAAGGGTTCGAACACAAACCATATGACACCTTGAAGTGTAAAGTAAATGACATATATTTACATATATCATATTGTATGTGTTTACACATATCAATTGATATGTGATCATACATATCAAAGATAGCCAGCTTGTGTAGTAGACAATACATGTTTGAGAAGGAGAGACACTACAACAAAAATGACTTTAGGCAATAGTGAAAAACTACGACCTAAAGCCAAAAAAATGTTGCCTAAACTTTAGGCAACGAATTTGCATCGTTGTGAAAGTGTTTGTGGCCTATACTATAGATAACATTTTTTTTTCATTTAGGCCACGAAATTGTAAAATTGTTGCCTATTATGCAACAATGAAGAAATTGTTGCCTAAGATATCATAATAGGCAATGTTAGACGATACACGTGTCAAAGAGAGAGTAGGCTAATCAGAACAGGTGATAAATTCATGAATGAGAGAGAATAATCATAAATGACATGGAACGTGATGACTTAAGGTTTTTTAATTATTATTTATTTTTTACATAAGCTATAAAATTAGAAAACCAGATCATCAAGTTTCTTCTTATAACCGTATTCCCTCACTACTACCATTTCTTTCTTTTCTCTCATGTTCTTCAAGATTGGAGAAATATTTAGCATTAAAATCATAGAATTGTAAGATAACCAATTGTTAAAACACACTAGAGGAAGTTTAAAAGACCAGTAAAATGAAGTTAGCTTTGTTATGGCTTGTTTTGGATTGTTTACCATTTCATCAATTGTTTGGATGTATTTTAAGATTGTGTGGATGTTGAATGTTCATTTCCTTTTCTAAATTGCAAGTGTTAATATTATTTTACTAAAATTGATTTTGGAATGTGTAATGAGAGTGTAATTGTGATGTTTGTGTTAAGGAGCTGTTGAAACGGTGAAGCCTAAGATGAATGAAATTTGTTAAAACTTTGATGCGTTGAGTTTTTAGTTTAAGAAGAGAAAGTGTTATAGCCTTAAACATGATAATTGAGTCTAGTTGTTGAAGTTTGAGAAAAACATATTTGTGAATTATACCAAAGATCCTTTTAAAAGCCTTTTGAATAAAAAAAATACAATTAGGTCCTTGGAGATCAATTTGTCATGATTAAGACCGATAATATAAAGTTAGTATGTCAAGTTAGGATTGATTAGCGTAAGGAAAATTATTTTCATAAATAAAATTATAATTTATTAACTTTTAACAATAACTTAAATATAAAAGTGGTGGAGCTCCAAAGATGCGTGAAAAACTCCATGGTGCAGCGAAAGTTGGATGAATGAGTAGAGGCAAGTTTTGAAGGCACTTGCAAGTTATGGTAGGTGAAGGAGGTGATAGGATTTCCTAACCAATGCTAGCCTAAGGAAGGTGGCTAGAGGTAGAGAGAGGAAATCTCTAGAAAGAGTGACTCTCAAAGACAATAGAGGGAGGAGTGATCTCAACTCAATTAGCATCTATTGCATAAAATTTCAAGAGTGAAAATGTACAAATAGTCTACTTTTGGCTTTTATATGCAACCCTAAAAGCTAGACTAATTCTTGGCCCTTAGATCACGCTTGGAGGAGAAGCTTTAATCATCACCCTTGGATGGTGGCCTGGAGAAGGAGGCATTTTCCTAGCCAGTGGGAACTCTTCACACTGGACCGCTATGCAGGGGACACCGACCCAGACGAGCACCTTAAGGTGTACATTACCCATGTCGCCCTTTACACATCTGAAGACGCCGTCTTCTGCAAAGCTTTTCCTACCACCCTCAAAGGCCCTATCCTAGAATGGTTCACCTCTCTCCCTCCACACTCCATTGACTACTTTAACATTCTCTCCCACCTTTTCACCACCCACTTTGCCGGCAGCCGACCCCATCAGGCCACGTCCCTATCCCTCCTTAGCGTCAGATAGGAAAGAGACGAGACACTAAGGGCCTTTATAGACCGCTTCAGTAAGGCCGCCCTCCGAATGTCGAACCTCACTCAAGAGATGATTTTGCAATATATGGCCCTAACTTTCAAACCTGGTCCATTTGCTGACAACGTCTACCTTTGACCTTCTACCTTTATGCATGAACTAAAGCTGCATGTTGCGGACTACATCCGCATGGAGTAGATGAAAACTTTACGCACAAAATTATGCACTGACTACACACCCTCATCCGCTAGGGCAGAAAAATCATCTTCACGACCTAAATCTAGGCCTAGAGAACCTAGACAACCACGATTCTCCAGATATGCCCCGCTAAACGTCCCTAGATCACGTTTTCTCGATGAAGCACTTCAGGACGACCTCATCCCACCACCATGAAAAACCTTGAACGCCCCAACACTGATATGACCAAATACTGCAAATATCACTAAAACAATAACCACACTACTGATGAATGCAAGTCGCTTCAAGATAAAATAGAAGAATTGATCCGCATCGGCCACTTTTGTCGTTTTGTCAAAATAGATGAACCATCTCCCCCCGACAATGCGCGAGACCCGTCACAGTAATCGAAAAACACCAGTGACCATACAAACCATCAACCAGCTCGCATTGATGTCAACCAAGTTGATCCCCCCCTACGTGGCACAATCAACACTATCTCTGGCGACTTCACCAGCGGTGGCTCCACCTCATCAGCCAGAAAGAAACACCTTCGCATCATCCAGTCCATCAACCACAAAACTCGCTCCCATCATAGACGTTGAATGCCCCCATCACGTTCACTGACGCCGACTTCCACAACGTCGATCTACAACATGATGATCCAATGGTCATCACAATCGAACTCGAGAACTTTGCGATTAAAGAGGTGCTCATAGACCAAGGCAACTCAGTTGACATCCTGTATTGGACCACCTACCAAAAACTTCAACTACTTCCCACCGCAATGGTCCCCTACGACGAACCTATCTATGGCTTCTTGGGAGAATAAGTGTCGACTCACGGATACATTGATCTCCACACCGTGTTCTGTGAAGGATCTCAAACTAAAACCATACCAATCTGTTTTCTCGTCATGGAAGCACCTACATCATACAATGTTATGCTAGGACGTGCATCCCTTAACACTCTTGGAGCCGTTGTCTCCACACCCCATCTGGCCATGAAGTTCCCCTCCTCATCCAGCGATATCATTACCATCCATGGCGACCAACGGCTCGCACGAGAATGCTATATGGCGAGCCTATGACCTCAACTACCCATCCTCCAAACCCACAATATCGAGCACCAACTCGGCTAAGGTATAGCTCTATCTAGTGGTGACCTTGATCCCAGAATAGGATACGACTCACACATCGAACCAGTTGAAGAGATTGTAAGTTTAGAGCTCTCCACTAGCAGGGCCCTCAAACTAGGTACAGGCCTGCAACAAGAGCACCGCGATATACTGACACCTACTTTAACTGCCAACGTCGACTTCTTCGCTTGGTCAGCTACAGACCTACCCGGTGTAGACCCTCAAATAGCAGTCCATAAGTTGTCGGTATTCAAAGAGGTTTGGTACATCTCACAAAAGAAAAGAAAATTGGGAGAAGAAAGACGAATGGCAGCAAAAACAGAAGTCGAAAAACTACTAGATGCCAGATTCATTGATGAAGCGCACTACACCACATGGCTTTCTAATGTTGTCCTGGTAAAAAAAGCTAATGGCAAATGGAGAATGTGTGTTGACTACATAGATCTTAACAAAGCTTGCCCCAAAGATGCATACCCCATACCCAAATTGACCGGATAGTTGATGGTGCAGCCGGTAATAAGGTCCTCAGTTTTTTGGATACATATTCTAGATATAATCAGATACCAATGGCCACAGTCAATATGAACAAAACCACATTCATTACTGATGATGCAAACTACTTCTACAAAGTTATGCCCTTCGGACTCAAAAATGCAGGCGCTACCTATCAAAGGTTAATGGACAAAGTGTTCAACCATTTGGTGGGCAAGTGTGTCGAAGTATACATTGATGACATGGTTATCAACTCACCCAACCACCTGTAACACGCACAAGACTTATCCGCTGTATTTTTTGCTCTATGATAGTATAACCTCACACTCAACCCCAAAAAATGTATTTTCGACGTTGACAACTGGAAATTCCTAGGCTTCATGCTAACACAACGAGGAATTGAGGCCAACCTTAAATAATGCAAAGCTATAATCGAAATGTGTAGCCCTACTAACGTCAAAGAAGTGCAACGCCTGGTAGGCCGCCTAACTGCCATATCCAAATTTCTTCCCAAGTTGGCCGAACAAACCCGACCCATCATTCAGCTCCTCAAGAAATCTGCAAAGTTCTCCTGAAATGATGATTGCGAAAAAGTTTTCCAAGACCTCAAAACTACCCTTACATCTCCCCCAATCCTCCGCAAACCAGATGTACACCTCTCACTCCTAGTATATATCACCGCAACAGACTACACGGTCAGCACTGCCCTGGTCCAAGAATCCGCCAAGATCCAACATCTAGTGTACTTCGTTAGTCGAACCTACGTCCATACTTCCAAAACCACCATATCATTGTTAAAACCGACTACCCTATCCAGAAAATCCTCCCAAAACCTAACCTTGCCGGATGAATGTCATCCTGGACCGTGGAACTTTCCGAATTCAACATCTGCTACAAACCAAACGGCCCCATCAAAGACCAATGTGTACTTGACTTTATCAACGACCTCCAACACACCCCCGAAGATGACCAATGGACACTATACGTTGATGGTTCCTCTAATCAAGAGGCGTAAATATCGATATCGTCCTGGAGGGCCCCAACCACATCCTCATCGAAAAATCCCTACATTTCGCCTTTAAAACCTCCAACAACCAGGCCGAATACGAAGCCATTCTTGTTGGATTATCACTAACACGCGAAGTCGATATACGCTCCTTGGTATGCAAAATTGAAACCAAGCTCATTGTTGGCCACCTCAACGACGAATTTTAAATAAAAGACACGACTCTCCTCCAATACTATCACCTGGTCTGCAACATCATACAATCCGGATTTGATCGAGTACACATCCAACATATACCAAGAGGAGAAAACGTACTAGCGTACGTCTTGTCCAAACTCGCAAGTAATAAACTCAAAGGCGGGCATAAATCCCTCCTACAACAAATGTTATCTTCACCATCCACAACAAACATCTGCCTCAACCTAGGCCACACCGACAATTGGACAACCCCGTACATCTAATACCTCAAAACTGATAACCCTCCGCCCAATACCGACAAAGGATAGCTGACAAAAGCAACACGATACACGATGATAGGCGACGAATTGTACAAACACGGGTATGGGCAACCCTTACTTAAATGCATTACAAGGGAGCAAGCATAATACACACTTAAATAAATACATGAAGGTATATGCGACTACCATTCGGGTGCACGGACTATGACCACAAGAATACTCAAAGTCAGCTACTTTTGGCCAACCATGGAAACAGACTGTCAAGCGTTCGTCAAGAAACGCATACCATGTCAGAAACATGGCAACCTCGTTTATAAAAAACAAGAACAATTGCACTCCATACTCTCCCCGTGGTCCTTCGCGAAATAGGGGATGGACATCTTGGGACCCTTCACCCCAGGAAAAGGACAAGTGAAATTCCTCATTGTCAGCATTGACTACTTCACAAAATGGATAGAGGCTAAGCCATTGGCCACAATCACAACACAACAAGTCCAACAGTTTGTATGGAAGGACATCATATGCTGATATGGAGTCTCACACACTATCATAAGTGACAATGGCCGTCAATTCATAGATAAGGAGCTCACCAAATTCTACATCGGCCTTGGAATCAAACACATCACCAACTCCGTAGAACATCCACAGACCAATGGCCAAGCCGAAGCCGCTAACAAGGTCATACTGGTCGGGTTACGAAAATGATTAGATGGTGCAAAAGGCCGATGTCCAGATGATTTATTAGAAGTATTATGGACCTACAAATGCAACCCCCAATCCGCCACTAACGAATCCCCTTTCAGCTTGGTTTACGATGCGGAAGCAATGAATTGGTTGAGATTGGAGAACCTTCCTTACGTCGACAAGTATACGACCCTAACCAGAACCAACAGAATCTATGCACCCACCTAGACCTATTAATTGAGTTGTGAGAAAAAGCGCAAATCCAGAATATAGTGGTGAAACAAAGAGCGGCCATGAAATACAACTCAAACCTATCCCCACGAACATTCGTCAAAGGATACCTAGTTTGGAGAATGGCCAATAATGCAAGAAAAAAGGACAGCAAGTTCTCAGCCAATTGGGATGGGCCATATCGAATACGAGAGGATGTAGGAGGAGGCCCTTACAGGCTCGAGCTACTATCAAGAGAAGAGGTACCAAACACGTGGAATGTATCTCATTTAAAGTTCTACTTTAGTTAACTTTGTCAATGTAATGAATACAACTTGTAACCTTGGGTGTACTCTTTTTCCTCACTTGGCATTTTTTCCTAAGGAGGGTTTTGGCCAGGGAGTTCTTAACGAGGTACCCGAACTTCATTAATAAAAGTAAAGGGTTTTTTCCTCTATTCAACAGATCCATAAATTACTCCTTAAAAGTTATCCACCACTTACTAAAGTAAGCGGCATGGGTCGAACACAGATTATTACGTTTCCTTCTCAAGTTCCCCACCACTTACAACCAGTAAGCGGCTAGGGTCGAACACATATTATTAAGTTAAGATTGCTAAGTTCCCCATCACTTACAACAGTAAGCGGCCTAGGTCGAACACAAATTATTAAGTTAATATTGCTAAGTTCCCCACCACTTACAACAAGTAAGCGGCCTGCGTCGAATATCATAACAATTGTGTTGTTTCATAAAAGATCGCTAAGACATTTTCTAAAAACTTCTCCACCATCTACTAAAGTAGTCGGCCTGGGTCAAATATCAAAATCATTACGTTGTTTTCTACAAAATAGTTGAGTAATTTTCTAAGCTCACCCTCACTTACCAAACTAGGCGGCATGGGTCGAACAATAACGTTTTTATGTCATTTTCTTAACCTTGATTATTTTCTAGTAGCTCCTATCAACAAAGTATACGGTCTATAACGCCAATATCAAACAACTATAACAAATACCAAATCGGCATAAAAATCAAACAACACGTGACTATAACACAAACTAGCGACATCATACAACACAGTAGGTATATAAAGCACATTAATCCGACAAAGTATACGCAAAACATTCATCATATTAGAAGAGTAAAAAAAATGTACGGGTTATTACAGACTCAGGTTGAAAGAAGTAAAATCAAATATTCAACATCATAAATCCTAAGTGTATATCTGATCCATGTTCACTTCCATGGCCGCAACCTCATCAGCATGCAAAACATATTCATTCGCCACCTTTACAACTTCTTCCTCAGGGCTTGAATTTACTTCGTTTACAAGTTGCCCATCAACCACATCTTTATTCACGTCAAACTTGGTGTCAGACGCATCTATATCCTTGTGGAAGAAGACAACTTGCTCAAACCTTTCTAGAAGCCGTTAATATGCTCCTGGATGATCAGGTCTTCAAATTCGCTCTCTAGACTGTCATGTTTTTCTTTTAGTTCATCGTATTCGGTCTCAAGATCAGTAATCTTTTCATTAAGTTTTTTCTCGGAGTCCAGACATCTCACCCTCCAAGACCCCAACCTCTTCCTCTCTTCTAGCCATTCCTCCCTTTCCTTCTTCCAAGCCGCCTTCTCTTCTACGTGCTTATCGGCTTGGACCTTCAGCTCCTCTTTCAGCTCCTCCACCTTCGACCGCCTACCTTCTTTCAGCTCTCTCTGGTACAAGCTCCCCATCCTACGTCCTAAGATCAAGGCCTTGTGGCTAAACTCGAGCATAGCCTTGACCATGGCATTAGGCTCCATGTTATCAATGGAATTAACCAGAGACTCCGCTAGATTAATATCAATATCACGCTGGACAATTGTCTTCGACTACTCAATCAGCCCAGCCTTAGGCTTCTTCGCACCAGAAGAAGATCCCCGACCCCAACAAGGTAGCCCTCACCTCTTGACGTCCTTGCCACCACCTTGCTTGGCGGGCACGTCCATCTTTCTCTTCGTAGCACCAGGACGTGCACCTCCACTAGTGGATCTTGAAGGTTGGGAACTTTAGTATTCTCAACGCTTTTGGCCTTTGCCGCCTTCTCCTTACGAAGGGCTTTAAACAAATTCAAATTCTTCTTTTCGAGTTACGCCATGTAATCTGCAGTAGCAGTAAAATGCCGGTTAGTTCACTCAAACACAACATAGCAGTTAAAACACAAAAAGATACCTTCTATATCAACAATGGGATGCATGGAATAATAAACCCTAACTAAGCCCTTAGTGGGAATCGTTAAACTCCATCAGGGTCTCCACCACCTCCCTATCGGCTAACAACAACTTCTCCCTTTTCATATCCTTATAATGCCAAGGGTTGTCAGTCCAGTTGAATGGGAACTTCGTACTTCCATCGGTATTGTAAAAGTAGGAACGCCTAGGCTCCTTGACTACCACCTTAAAAAATTCATCCTTGAAGTGCTTAAATGATTGTGTAAAAGCCTCCAACCTGCTTATTCTTGGCCGGCTTATCAACGGAAGTCATGTAGTTGGACTCTTGGGCTGAGTATCATAAAAGTATAAAAATGATTGAGGAGATGGCTGCAAATACAATGACCAACACAGCACCCGAAAATCTTGCAGATATGCCCAGCTGTTGGGATGCAGCTGAGTCGGGGCAACATTCAACAAACGTAATACCCCCATTGTAAAGTCATTGAAGGGCAACCTCACGTACAACTGCGAGAAATCGCACATATACATGTAGAAAAACTCCTCAAAAGCCCCTTCCTGGCCATGGCATATGCAGTCGATGGCGCTGACTCTCTCTAAAGCCACAATATCCCTCTGGACACTCCTCTCTAAAACAGGTATACAATTAAGCCAAGATTTTAGCAGTTGAGACCATATGAACAAAGAATGCTGGGTGCGCACATCCTCGGCCACCCATCCATATTCGGCCCTTGCCGGCAAGCTACTCTCTGCTATCTCCTCCGATGGATCCTTTCTTGTCTCTGTGGTCACCTCCATTGGAATCCCCCTTCACTAGCCAACTGACCACTGACTCCACACCCAGACCGATACTACCCTCTTCCTCTGTATGTTCACTCCCACTACCCAGACTAGACGAAGACATGCTACCACTAGCACTTGACATACCTTTTCGAAATATTAAGATGACGGTAGAAACAATAGATGTATCAAACAGATCTCACGCACACAAATCTCTTTTCTCATACTTTTTGCAAATGAACCAAGGTGAACAAATATTTCTCGTCACCTATATTTATAGCCAATGTTTGAACCGCTACGAGTTTCCTCACCCAAACAATGATCAAGTGAAACGTCACGACGAATGTGAAGTGTCACAGGTCTCAAAACGACTGTGCAAATCCCTTTGATAAGACTCTTGACAGTTGACACCCCTCCACCTACCTTCGATGCTTCTAACATTAGTCTTAACAATGTTCCTCACATTTCAAGACTAGGGGACTACCATACCATACCATGCCAAGAAGTCATTTTTCTTGCTAAGAACTATCAGAACTAGTAGGCAGATTGTCATGATAACTTGCATCGCCAAAAATCACCAAACTGACATGTCAGGCATACATCGCAGACACTTATACAACTCGTTACTTACCCCAAAATAATAAACATCCAAACCTTCGACGTGACATCTGTCTCGCTAAAGGCTGGGGGACTGATGTACTCTACCTAAGCATATTTGGACAACTACACGGCCAAAACCGCCTAGGTATATTCTCACGATAGAAACAATATATGGGTAATCAGTTAAACAAGATCGCATAGTGGCCCAGGCCACCTACTATAAAGTGCCATGTTGGATATAGGGCCGTTAACTTCGAGCTTAAGCCTCTCACAGACGCTCAGAACTTAGGCTCAGCCCATTCCCATAGGGAATCTAGATTGGCCCAAAATGACTCATGAAGGGCCCAACCCACAAGAAGGGGAAGACACATTTAGTGATTCTATAAATACGAGTGGACCCCAATAATTAAAGGTACGCTTTCATTAATTCCCTAATTTGAGATTTGACTTTTGAGAGCTTTTTGCTGAATTGATCGTCGGAGCCCCTTCTGTAGGTAACCCCGTAAGGGTCTAAACCGCCTACGTTAGAAGATGACATGTACCAGTCGAGAAGGAGCCAACTCGAGAGGCCAACTTCAAACCGTCTAACATCTCTTATTTGTTTCCGCAAGAACAGATGTATAGAAAAACGTTATTGGTGGTGAACCATATGTGTTGAAAGGTTAAGTAAAACTTGAGCAACGAGACCAAAATGTACTGTGTGGGGTTAAGTAGAACCCAGACTATGATGTCAAAATCTTTTATTATTTGAATTGTAGTTATATTTGTTATGTGATGATGGAAAATGGTCTTAAGGAGAAACTACTATGTGTGTGCATTGTAGAGGTACTGAATAATGATTCGATGAGATTTATCCTTACTTTACTAGTTATTGGACTTTAGTAAAAAGAGATAGTTGGAGGTAAGAGTCGAAAGAGGTTCTAGTGGTCAAGGTTGATGGTGTGAAAAAGAACTGTGTATGATAAGGCCATAATAAATTTATCCTAACATATCGCTAGAACTTTGTTCTATAGGTTAGGTAGAGTCAAGGCTGGGACCATAATCTATTGTGAGGTCATATGACAGATGCAAAAATCTCAGAGTTTATTCAACATACAAAATCTTCTAGAAATAGTTTCATATGACTATTTAACTCTCTGATAGAGTTAAATGTATATCTTAGGTGTATATGATGTAGGACATATGTATGTGTTGTTCTTAAATTATTACTTATGGTTATTTCTATTAGTTCACCCTACATTTTTGTGTTATGAACGTGGATTTCACATGTGAGTAAATGATAACTCAAGTGTTGGTGCACAATTGTGAGGAGGTTTATACATGGTTCAACCTTATATATATATATATGTGTGTGTGTGTGTGTGTGTGTGTGTGTGTGTGTGTGTATAGTTTGGTTACTTTCCTTTAGAAGAAACTTTAGTTGTAAATATACTATGAAAATTTTCATATATGAGGAATGTAAGTCAATGCTATGTTTTGCACTTTCTTTACGAATACAAGTCTAGTGGATAAACAATATATCATACGAAGCTAGTAGACAATGTGTGCTCTATAGATGATAAACTCAATGCTTATTTGTTAGATGATATGAGTCTCTTATGCATTCGATAATTTTTTTTTCTTCATCAGACGATGTACACATGCTATGTTTTAGAGTAAGCAACCATTGGGAAGATATGTAGCATCAAATGAGAATGTTACAGTTAACTCCACTAAACATGATTAAAACAACTTAACCCCTTGAAGTTATGGAGTGCACGACAATTCCAAGAAATTAGGGAGTTGTAATGATTACATGTGAAAAACAATGATGACTTGGACAAGTTAGCCTACGTGGCACTTATGAGGAGTTCCAGAGGACATAAGAAAATTCTTGAAAGCTTTAAGGGTCTAGTGGGAAAGTCAAACTACCCATGTGATCTTGAAAGTGACATGCAGATAGGTTTGAAGTTCCAAAAGACATTTATAACTTTCTAAAATTGGTCCAATGTTTTCTCAGGTACTAACCATCAAGTTCTAACATCTCTCAAGTTCCTCCAATTTGTAAGAAACTAGTCATGTACAATTCCTCTAATATTTTCCTCCAAAGCTTTGAATCTTCTTCTTATCAGCCTCCCAGTAATCTTTCTTTTATTTCTTCTTTTCCATGCTTCTTGTTTGTATTCCTTTAAGCTCTTATTTTCTTTCTTCCACAAGTTCTTCTTCATCCTTATTTATTTATGTCATCCTCTCCCTTGTGGAGGAATTCATCCATAAATTCAGAAGACTTGTATCACAAGGAGAAAGATCAGAAACAAAGTGACTAAGGAACTTAAAGTATTGGTAAAAAAACAATACTCCAAGGGTGTCATTGTAATATAAACATTTTGTTGAACAATACATTGGCAATAAGACATGCATCATCAACTTTGTAACATGGTATGAAATGTGCCATTTTTGAAAACCGATTTAATACCATAAAGAGGGAGTCATGTCTATTCCCTTATATAGGCAATCTAAACAAAAAATTCATCGAAATATCTTCTTATGGAATGCTAAAAATTAGAAGGGGTGTATACAAACTGTAACATGCTAGGCGGATATTACTTAATTAAAATAAAATTATGTTTGAAACTAGTAGGAGACCCGTGCATACGCACGGGTCGTGTATTTTTGCATTGAAGCTTTGATTATGTTGAAAAATTTAATTTGATATTTTTATGTATAAATAAATAATTATTGAAAAAAAAATTTTGAGGGTTGAATACTTAATTTAATTATATGCACCGATTACATGAATTTAAGGATATATTATTGATATGGTTAGGTGAAATGAAGTATTTTTTCTATAGTATAATTGATAATAAATTAGTTATGATGTAGGTTTAAGTATATGTGTAATATGTAATTTGATTTGTTGAAATATATATTGTTATTTAATGTAATTGGATACAAATTATTTATTTCGATTTAAATGTTTTGAAATCGTTGATTTGTTAGTATGAGTATATGAAATGATTATACTTATTAAGTAAATATAATATATTATAACTACGAATAATTAATTTGATGTACTATATTTAGATTTCTTAATTTTGTTTATATTTTTAACGTTAGTGATTTTAAAGTTTATTAATTGTTGGTAAATTGAAATTTAAAATCAGAACTATTAAATTTGGAATATAAGGTGATTTAGATTTTAATTGATCAAAATACGTATTAGTAGATATTTGAAATCGAATAAGAGACATTATTTTTCTTGGTCGAAATGATTAATATGATTAAATTAGAAATTAGATATTTATGGGAATACGAAGAGTTGGCGGCAAAAGGAATTATGGTTAGTCTTGTCAATGTCCTCAGACTGATATTGTGCAAGTTTTTATTCTAAAGGTTAGAACGTTTAGATGTGCAACAAAACGTTTGCTTTATTTTAGATAAAAGGAGATATCGTGGCTGTTGCTTGTTTTGTTCACAAACAAAGAAGAAAAACAGTCTTCCTCAGCAGTCGCAGAACCGTCGGACTATCAATGTTTGCCTCCAAAGATTTCAGCTTCACCAATTTCTACCAAAACTCTATGATGGTCATGGAACCCTCAAAGGTTAGTTCGTTTGCATGTTGGTTTTTTAATGTTTTGTGTGTTTGATGTATACAGTTGGTTTTTGGAAGAAAGTTTATATTTTTCTGTCATGCTTTGGTTGAACCATGTCCATAAAGTTTTATAAAGTTTTTATTTTGAAGGAAGTTTATGGTTTTATGCATTACAAGATTTTTTGGAGTTTGAAGAAGGATTTTATGAACAATGGGGCAAATCTCTACTGCTGGGGATAAATTTTTTCAGTGATCCGAGAGGAAACGTGATTAACATAGAGTTTGAACCAAGTCTTCTTCCTTAGAGTCAGTTTCGTGCGGTAGAGCAGTTGATGGGTTTTTATGACCTAAATGATGTGTATTACGTCGTTAGCCTTTACTATGGGGATCGCTACTTTCGTATGAGGTTGTTCGATCTGGACTGGAATGAAGTGGTGTATCCTGGTAGAAGGAACAATGGTCTAGCATGTGACCCTCTATCCTCAGTCAGATTTTTCCAAGCCTTTAGAGTACAGTTCATTCCAAACACGGTATGTAAGTTTATTTATTTTTTTTATATAATTTTGACTTTACATTTCGTGTTATTTTGACTAATATAGGGTTTCTGTTGGTTGTTCTGGTAGCTGTTGATAATTTTGCCTGAGTACTTCCAAATGTTTTGTCAGGAAAAAATATCGTTTAACCATCCGGTCAAGTTGTATGATCCTTTGGGCAAAAAATTTGAAATTTTCGTGGACACAGATGAGGGTGGAAGGCTGGTATTATTTGGATTTTGTCAGTATGTTGCATACTACGGGTTCGTGTCTCCTTGTTTCCTACATATAAATTATGTAGGAAACAATGTCTTTGTTCACAGGATCTTCTCGGTGGAAGGAGTTGAAATTGATTATAGTAGAGATTTGCAGACTGCTGGTAGCAACCAAGTTGAAGTTGGTTCTGTTGATTGTGAGAAAATATTAAGTTCTTATGATGTTCGGTCATCTTCTTTGGTATGACTGATAGTTGTAGTTATTAGTTAATAAATTTTGTTCATATTTATGTTGTTAACACAAATTCTTTGAATGCAGTATCTGGATGCCAAATTTGTGAAAGAAGGGTTGGTGAAAGGGAGAAAAAACTATGTCCTAACGAATGGCCATTCACAATTCTGGAACTGCAAGATTCGATGGACAGGAAGGAGTACATTTGAATGTTATCTGACATGTGGTTGGAAGAAATACTGTCAGGACAATGGGTTGGTTGCTGGAGATCGTGTTAGATTTATGGTGCAGAATGACCAAAGCAACGTCATCCAAATTCTGAAGATTTAGCAAATATATGTATTGGTAGTTATTTTGGTCTGTAAAACGAATGTATGGAACGTATGAAGAATGTGTATTTAGTTTTCTTTATTTGAACAGAACTAATATTTTGTGTGTCAGCATTGATATTTTTGGTATGTTGGTATTAATGTTTGTGTAATATTTTATATTTGAATATTAACCTTTTATTGTATGTTGTCATCTTTGTTTTAAAGTCCACAATATATAATATTAATGAAGTATGTATTGTAAGTATATGTTGTATTTGGGATTCGTGAATATGTCATAATTTAATTTTATTACTTTATATTATTTTTAAGTAGATTATTAGAGAAAAGAAAGATTTGAATAATTTTAAAAAAGATATTGTGATATTAAAATTGTGAATTTCTATATTAGTTGAATATGAAATAACTTAGAATAAATTAAAATAATATATTACTATATTTTGCATTATATGAAACGTAGAACAAGAATAATTAAAACTTGATCAACTATTTTTAATATGAATTGTTAAATAAAATGGGAAATTTATAAGTATTATTATATTTTGCAGTATACGAAACATAGTGCAAGAAAAATAAAAAGTTAATGAACTATTCTTAATAGGAATTGGTAAAAAAGTTGGAAATTTATAAGTATTATCACCTAAAAATCCATCTGACTTCATTGGATATAAGTATTGTGATTGACAAAATCATGTAGGAAACAAAATTAAATTAATGAAATAATGTGTAATAAAAAAATGAATAACTCAATTTGTTCAACTAAGATTTATAATAATGCTAAATATTTAAATAAAGTATAATAAGTTAAACATGTTAACATTTGTTAATATTATTATCTGTAACAGAATTGAAAAAGTAATTTCACAGTTCATGAATTCATGTACTCGATATAGGTACGATAGTGATAATTACAATAGTTATTTGATATATGAAAATGGATCACGATTTGTAGAGCTTATAAGAATAATAATGTCAACTCTGTGGGAGGTGCGGTAAAGAATGATGGTTGTTTGGTTAGTAAATAGTCATTATTCATTGGGCTAGTTAAAGGTTTTAGAGTCTTGGTTTACCTGGAAAAATGAATAAGTTGACAGTTATGTTATGAAGGTCCATGGCATAATTATGGTGGTGTGTTTAGTAAGTATATTCAGTATCAATTGGGCTGAATATGGGTTTGAGAAAAACTTATTTTTCATAAGTAATTTGAGAAAAACTTTTTTTTAATAAGTAATTATTATACGACGGTACATGGGCACTATTTGATCTAATTGTGGTAGGTGTGCCAAATAATTATGTTGGTGTGAATAATAAGTAATAATAGTCGTTTGTTGAATCTATGCATTTATTATGTGTTGTTTGGTTTTTTTGGTGTATGGTAGATCAGAATTTTAATGCATGTGCCAAAATAAGCACGTATTCAACGAATAAAAATGGTAAAATAAGATATAAAAAACCAACGTAAATAATGACAGAAGGAACCAATTTACTTACATCTCCATGTTTTCCTTCAATGCATTGAAACAGAAACTTAAACAGGACACCAATTCAGCATATGAAGACAGCACAATCAACGATTGATATGTTCAAAAGTAGCCTCTGAAAGGCATTTTACACAAAATACAGGAATACAGGTATGTTACCATACAATACAGTCATAGATTGTTAAAAACTTCTTTGAAAACTACATTTGTGGTAGTAGTCAAAGGTTTGTTTTCATTGTCATGGATCAAAATCTTTAATCCGGATTTGCTTTTAACTCTAGAAGCTGCAACATATAATTGACCATGACTAAAAACTGGTGTTGGCAAATACAACCCAACACAATCTAAAGATTGTCCTTGAGATTTGTTAATGGTCATAGCATAAGACAACATGATCGGGAATTGTCTTCTAATCAGCTTGAATGGCCAAGGGGACTGGGATGGTGACATGGACATACGTGGAATATAAATCTCAGTTCCTTTTGATTTTTCATTAATAATCTTTGCACTGATTACATGGTTTGCAAGTTTAGTCACTATTAATTGGCTACCATTACACAAACCTTGAGATTGATCCAAATTTCTTAACAGCATAATTGGAGCACCAACCTTTAGCTTGATACTATGATTTGGCAGTCCAGATGTTCTTAAAGAATTTAGAAATTCAGGTGTAATACCATCGTATGCTTCAGCTTCAGCTGGCTCAGAGGTATCTATGCAGTCGGAGCTTAGATATTCTTTAATTTCTCCTGAAACACATGAATCAGATTAAGTTGACAAATCTTAGTGATGATTTAGTAAATTCTTAATTATGAATAATGACTGACCTGGAATTGATTCCAAAACAGATTGATTAATTTGATCAACTGTTTCAATTCGACTGGCTAGAATAGCTCTTGATATGAGGAACCCTTCATCTTTGTACTTTTGCACTAATCCTGGATATGTGCTATTAACAATGGCTTGGATAGGATCATTATATTCTGATATTAGTAATTCTGATGGGATTTCTATGTCAACTAATCCATCGTTTGGTTCATTCAATGCACCATTGCCAATTTTTATTATCCAGGAAGAAAACTCTTCAATTTCAGCTATAGTAGACTGTTGTAACCCATTTTGCAACAGCCGCATGTTCTTTGTCAAATTCATAATCTGGCAATGATCCCAAAGATAGGATGAGTTGATAGTAGCATGAACAATATCAGACCTGCTTCCACGTGGAATAACAGGCAGTATTTGTCTAAAATCTCCTCCAAAAACAACTACTTTGCCACCAAAAATTGAATCAGTTTTGTTCTTTTCCCTCATGATGTCTTTTAAAGTACGATCCAATGCTTCAAAACAATACTTGTGAGCCATTGGTGCTTCATCCCAAATGATTAGGTTTGCCAATTTCATCAAGTCTGATAGTTCACTACCTTTTGTAATGTTGCAAACAGAGTGCTCCAGTGTAGGAACGAGAATCTTAAATTTAGAATGAGCTATCCTACCTCCAAGCAATAATAATGAAGCTATGCCACTTGATGCAACTGTCAACACTATTTTTCCTTCAGATCGAAGAGCAGAAGATAAGGTAGTCCACATAAAAGTTTTCCCGGTTCCACCATAACCGTATAAAAAGAACATCCCCTCATGATCATGATGAACATCATCTATAATCTGTTGAAAAATATGTCTTTGCTCTTCTGCAATTGGTTAGAATTTATTAAGTTATATTTGAATATGTTCATGAATAATGCATGGAGAAAAGAACACAAACCTGTCATACGGTTAAAGTTAGATTCAAATACATGTAGCTCATCATCCTTGTTGTAATCAAGTTCGGCATATACTAATCTATTTCCACAATAATCTACCACAAAATCATTGGGATAAGGCATAGATGGCCATTCCTTTAATGTTCTCCTGTTATTCTGCAAGAGCTTCTCAATCTTAATCAAAGTCAAATTTTGAAGAGTTTCAATATTGAGAATGAGTTCTGCAACACAAAAATTCAGTTAACATACTTGGAACATGAAACGTATATTTGATATGCTTTAATTCATTGTACCTTGATTTCTAGCTATAATTCGTTCGTTGTATAGTATTCCATCAGACAACCATTCCCATGTTTTACTCCACAGCTCTTCAGGTTTTAAGACACTATTTGACATAAGGATGGTTACAAATAATTTCCTTAAGAAGTGTCCAGATCCCCAATCTTTAGCTTCGTTAATAGCATCTACATATTCGGTATCCTCGGCTAAAAATCCATAAGCTTCACACGCTTCTCTAAATGTAGAGTATATTATGTTATCAAAAGTTCGAAGATCTACATATGATTGTGGACCTTTTACTATTGTTAGCATTCTCCTTAAATAGAAAAGTTCACCAGTTGCTGGGGGAACCCAGATAAGTCTGCCAATGGTGTTGCCCTTTTGCCTTGGTTTCCAACATCTTTGATTCTTGTTATAAACATACTTAGATACAAATTGAGGATATGTCAAATCCCTTGCATCAGAATATTTTGTGTTGCAGTCCATCCAGGTTGTAAACATTGACTCCTTAACTATTGGTTTTGCAATGATTTCATTAATATCATCATCATCCTTGAAGTACACTGATTGCTCACCAGGCAAATGAAAAAATAGACGTTCAACAACTGGATTTCTTCCATGAATAGGAAAGGAAAATATTCTCCAACAGGCTTCACATGGGGAAATATATCTACAATCGATATACTGTTTGATTTCATTTGTCGCAACTTGAGGTATATTCTCATCATTGCCATTAGAAACTATAGCAGCTGTAATTCTATCATATCCTTTATTGATGTACTTAAATAAGTACTTGATAGAATTGGAACGATTACACCATTCAACATTGACATGAGCTTGATATTTGACCAATATTGTAGGATTGTAAGGGACAACAAAACGATTATCTAGTTCTATGTCATTCTTGACAACAGTGATATCGTTGCTTCTTCGACGATAATGAGGAAAACCATCTTCTGCAATTGTGGTAGTATTTTGGTATTTCTTTGGATAAAATCTCGAACATGAACCATTCTTCATGCATGGAGATGATCTATTAGATAATCCACATGGTCCGTGCATCATATGTTCTTTGACACAGGCATACAATTGTGGCTCCTTTTTGGCACATGGTATTTCAGCTGAAATGACCTTATCTATATCCAAGGCTGTTGGATATTTGCTAGAAGGATGTAAGAATATTAGCAAATGAGCATGTAGTAAACCTCGTTTCTGAAATTCAATACTATACATGTCTGTTAAACACAAATTAACAATTACGTTGTTAGAAGGGTATAATAGTGCAAAATTTGGCCTTCAATCATCAAAATATTAGAACTTACATGCTATTACTCTGTCCAATATATGCTTTTTGGTTAAATCTAATAGCAAATGATCAAATTTGATTCTAAACACTCTTGCAATAATATCTGGCCGGTCTGAAGGACTTAACTTTGAACTCTTTAATATTCGAGATATCTCTGGCCATTTCGGGTTGCAAGTAAAAGTTAGAAAAAGATCTGGGAATCCTACATGACCACATATTGCCATTCCATCAAAATATAATTGATCCATAAATCTTCTGCCACCAACAAAGCTTGATGGAAGCACAAATCGTTTTCCTTTTTCAGAGGCATCAGTTTGGCTTTCATTACTTGGTTGACAAAGGTTATTATACTTATCAACCCTCAGTTTGGATTGATTGTTTCTGATGAATGATAATCTTTCTGACTCAATCATTGTGTATCCATCAACAACAAATTGTTGGAACAATCTTCTAGATCTAAGTATAGTCATTGCCTCAGAATCTCGAGTCTGAATTCTAAAACAAAATCATTCCCTGATTGTTAACCGATTACGTTTTGATGCCAAAGAATCGCGATGACTAATATCATGCCTATAACCATCTTCACCATATGGAAACAACAAAGGATATTGATATCCCAAATAACTGGTGTGCAATTCATTTATTCTTTGCAGCTTACCTGTCCTGCTTTCCATAATAATATCTCTGGGAGAAGCGCTATCAACATCGCCAACGATTAATGCAGCTACTTCTGACACCATTGGCATGTTGTATATTCGTCCATCTTTTTGCCTATCTGCGATAAGCCTCAACTTGAGATCATGAAATGGTTGTTCTGCATATCAATCCCTAGCCATTCTGAAAGATTTACAATGTACATTGTACTTATCAAGCATCTGACTTAGTGTTCTGACTATTTCAGCATCAATATCATTATGGTTCCTACAATGACATTGAATTTCAAATCAAAATGATAGCCTGATTATATTCAGAATTCAGAAAGCATAATAATAGTTAACCTCAAAGATTGAATTCTATTGTGTATCTCGTTATCAGTATCATATATGTAGAGCTGAGCAAACTTTGGCTGTTTTCCAAGTGGTGGCAGAAGACTACCAATTCGATGACATGACTGCCCATGAACTCTTAAATTTGGTGGTCCACGTCCATTGTTATATTTGTTGTCAATTTTTGCTCCAGGAGATGTGAATGCAAACATCATGTTGTATGTTCTAATGTGTTGTTGAAAACTTCGACTTTGTTTAGAATCAGATTGAAACAGAAGTTGTTGAAGCTCATCAGGGGGGTCTTTTAACATTGGTAATTGAACTTTGCCATTACCACAACAAAGTTGAAATTTAGGATTAACACTTGGATGACTTTTGTCAATACGTTCTTCATACCACATATGACCTTGGCAATGCTGACAAATATAGATTGGATCCCCTATATCTGCATACAACTTGCAAATGAATAAATTAATGAGTTTATAATATCATAGATGATTGAAAAAATATATGACAATAATTGTTTTTAGAAGGCTTATCTTTCTTTGTGATTGATGAATTCGTAGCTCATTTCATACTTTGCATCAATTTCTGCAAAATAAGTATTCATGTAATTTATGTAATACAGTTGTAATCAAACTGATATACTTTATTTTTTTGACCAAGGATATGAATATTGATTTCCTTATTATAACTTATTTTTACCTTCTACATGGGAATTAGATGAATCTGAATTATCTTCGCTTAACTGTAGTTCATCAATGACTTCTAACTGCACAGATTCAGTTGCCATGCTGAAATCATTGGTTGTTGTGACCATATTAACAGTGGCTTCAAATCTATGGAGAAGATTTTGTTGCTTTCTTCTGCTTCCACCAATATCTCTTTGCTCATTCACCAAAGTAGGATGTGGACCTTTCATTTG
>Ga0209589_1003736_pt1 | contig 26574 bp, 14 predicted proteins | sample CowpeawhiteBW_FD_187525 | JGI IMG/M metagenome (GOLD analysis project Ga0209589, IMG submission 187525) | Root nodule microbial communities of legume samples collected from California USA - Cow pea white BW (SPAdes) (version 2) | ecosystem: Host-associated > Plants > Roots > Nodule | place: USA...
TTTACATCATACTGGGCTCTTCTATTTTCGTCTGCTGTCCATTGCGAGAATGGCTTTGGTTCCTGCACATCATTTACAATATTAACAGGAACAAATGGACCATTTAAAACAGCATCCCAAATACCTCTATCAAAAGATTCCAGAAAAATTTGCCTCATAACTTTCCAGAAAGGATAATTTTCACCAGTAAATAGAAGAGGTCGGTTGATAGAAGCACCCTCAGCAAAGGTTTGATTTTGTCCAACCATTTTCCAAAAATTTGAATAACTATCAAAGCAAGCTCTGATACCAATTTTTGGTATCGCGCAGCGGTTGGTTTTTGGCAATAAAATTAATACTTTAAAATTTTTCCAAAATTTATCGATTAAATCAAATATTAATTTCTTTTAATCACAATAACAGATAAAATAAGGAGATAGAGAAGAAGATTGAACACAAGTATTTATACTGGTTCGGATCAAAAGACCCTACTTCTAGTTGTTAATCTCTCAAAAAACGAGATTAACTAAATCACTAACAAGTAACAGATTTATTATCAGATATTAAGAGTGTAAGGAAAGAAAACACCTCTCTTGAACACACAAGAGATGAACACCTTTCTCTGAATCACACAGAGAACCTTGACCTTAGCTTTCCTAGCAACAACAACAGCACTCAATCTCCTAGAACACCTCTCAGGAAAAGTTATCGCTCTACCCACACTAGGTTTTTCAAAGCTTCTATTGAGAATACTCAGATAACTCTCTTGCAGTCACAACACTAACACTCTAGCTTCTCAAAAAGGTAAGTGAGAAGTAACTCTGAGGTTCCTTAAATAGGGGTTCCAGAAATTAGGTCAAAAAGGTGAACAGTCGCGCCCAACTGACCAGAATAATCAATTATCACTAGTGATAATCGATTATTCCAGTGTGGTTTATGAAAAATAAATTTTTGAACGGATAATCGATTATCAGAGGTGATAATCGATTATTCCAGTGCATTCTTGAAAAAAAATGGTTCAGCTTAGGATAATCGATTATCCTAAGTGATAATCGATTATCACTTTGATATTTCGAGAAATACCAGAATTATTTTTGTACAGTACTGATTCTAACTAATCTAATTACATTTTACAAGATAGCCTTAAACACAACAACAGATGGTCTTCATATTGACTTCCGGATGGCTTTCAGGCTTCTTTATCATTATCAAAATCTTGCTTCAGCATTTAGACTTGTATTGCTTTTGCTAACACTTTCAATATAGATTCTTCATCGGTTATCTAAAGATTATTGTTAAATTAATTATTGTTGATTTACAAATCAATCAATGTTAAGTCTCAAATCATTTATTGGCATTCTCACTTTTAATGAAAGTACAGTCTCAATTAAAAGTGAGAAATTTTAGATTATCCATAGTAAATTCAATCAAAGTACAGTCTCAATGAAATTTTACTATGTCTAGTCATGTCTATTCCTTTGTTTCCTCACCAAATAGAAAACTTTATTAATCAAAGTAAATTCTTGACTAATTTTAGTTAAAGTGATTACCAATAATCAAAGTAAAGTCTCAATTATTGGTAAAAACTTATTTAATCACATGAAAGTTTCTAACTAAAATCAAAGTAAAGTCTCAATTGAATTTAAAAACCCTTTAACTCATATGATTAACATGCATGTAGATTTAAAATCATTATTTTCTATTCGATTAAGAAGCAAAGGACATAGATAAATAAAAACCACAATAATAATCAAAAGAACAAAGAAATTATTTTAATTTTACCTTAAAATCCATAATAAAATTATAATGAAACCAACCTTAAAAGCTTAGCCCTCCATGGATAGGATGAAATACATGATAAATGATGAATGGGAGAAAAAAAATAAAAAAATAGAAGAACGAGAGATGTGGTGGATGGTAGCTGCCAAAACTAGAGAGTTTGCTAAGTGTCTTTCTTCTACTCCTTGGATCTCTTTATATAAGCCTTGATTGGACTTGAATCTTATATTTTCGGTTGGTGAAATCTTTTATCTTTGGATATAATATCTCTCAAATAATTAACAAATTTTATGAGTTTCTAAAATATTTGAAAGATTTTCTTTGTTGATAATTTGAGATATATCAAAGATAATTAATCAAAATTTTTTAATTAATTATTCAGCAACTTAATTTCTGTCCAATTTCCAATTATGACCCTTTTGTTTGTCTATTCGACTAGAATATGCAATGTTTGACCACCCTTTTAATACTTGACCAGATTTGACCATTTCAGTGTCCATTGACAGGCTGCCACAACGAGGGTACGATGCTGCAGATGTGTGAAAGATGGAGGTCTTGTGGTGGTGATGGCGACTCCATAGTGGTCGACGACGATGGTGTTTGATGGTGATGGTGACACTGGTTTGATGGGGTCGTTGATGTGGTGCTTATGGGAGAGGAGAAAGACCTAGGGCTTCTGTTTGGGAGATGGGAAGGAGATGATGACGTGACAAGCTCTAATTGGGTAGTTTATGAGTACTTGAACTTAGACATGTAAGCTAGCGTAATTATATATATATATATATATATATATGTGTGTGTGTGTGTGTGTGTGTGTATATATAATTTCAACCAAACTTTTTCTTTTAAATTACTCATTCAACTTCTCATGTAATATATTATCATCCTTGTTCATTACCACATCACATATCATCTCAAATGAACTAACAATACAAAACTCAAACAATTAACAACCTAACAACTCAATCCAACCGACTAAAACAATCTATCGGTATTTTCAACAAAATCAAATGTTTGAACCACACATTCCCTCATTAGCACCACATATAAACATATCTCCCAAGAAAGCACTTAAATCCATATTCACATACATCATTAAAAATTTAATTTTTCTTTACATTTCTAATTTATTAAAAGTTTAATTTTTATACATTATTTCCTATTGATTTCATATTCTTTTAAAATCATTCACAAAGTTTAACTATTCTTTAACCAATATCCTTCTAACTATTTGATGTCCTTCACTCTCCACCCTTCGTTATTGCACTCTCCCATGTCATATTATCCTCTCCTACTTGGGCAATCTCGTGTTAGATGTCATCCTTTTCCACACACATAACACTTCTTATTGGTAAGTCGACAATCATTTATCATATGAAGTCCATCACAACGACGACACCTTGTCTCCAAAACTTGGGGTCTGCCACCCTTTTCTCCTATTTGTTGTACTGCTCATGTGACAGTTGGTCCTTTCCTATCTAGACAAACTCTTGTGTAATATCCTTCCTTTCTAACACACAAAACACTTTTTATCTGCTAGTTGTTGAGAACCCTTTACTGGAAGATGTGACCTTTTACACCAAATTCATACTCATGGATTGTGACCACAAAGGTTGAAAAGTAGACTAATATTAAAGATAAACTTAATTCACAAATTAGTTATACTTTTTTTATTTATAATAAAGACCTGGGCAATAAAAGCCATTTTAAGATGCTTCGAATTGGCGTATGGTTTTAAGGTTAACTTCTACAAAACTAGAATTGGGGGGTTAGGTCTAAATGCCACTCATTTAAAAACCTCTTTAGCATTGTGAACTGTAAGCATATGGAAATCTCATTCGTATACCTAGGTTTGCCAATAGGAGGACCCTAGGAACAAAAATTTTTGGCAAACAATAATTAGAAAAGTCAGAAGTGTAACATCCTCACAAGATATTACTTATATAAATACAATAAATAGTTTATCGAAATAAATTCCTCATTTATTATAAATGCATTCCCAAAAAAATGCGGGAATTTTAAACTTTTAAACGTAGAAATCGTAATGTAAAGTCAAACGTTCATAAGTAGTCTTTACAATTCAAAGTCACAAACAGAAAAACTAATATTTAAATTACATGAAAATTTAATAAAAAGACTTTCTAATCCCCATGTAATCTGCTCCCGCTCTCCGCCACTACGCATCTCCTGGCTCACCTGTAACATCATCTACTCCCGGATAATACATTATCTGATCATCACCACACACAAACAGATAGGGTAAGCTATGCACATAGATGAAAATAAATATGAAATACACCCACCCAAATATCTTGTAATTATTTAACTTTTAAACAGATGAAATACCCATTTTCTCACACTCATAACCTTTATGAGCTTATGCATGTATTCTTGATCATGGGACTTTCCCGTGCTTCCATGAACCTCCTAGCTCGTGGTCCAACCTACGAGCCTATCCCATTCGTAGTCATGCTCCACGGACTCCCTCGTCCGTCATCCAAACTCCTCGCTCGGACCCGGACACGCATACCTGCCTTTCCTACTATGAATTCCCTCGTCCATAGCATTCCCAAGTTGAGCATGAAATGAACTCCCTCGCTCACTCATCCCAACCAGGGTACCTCTAATGAACTATACTGTTCATGTTCCGCATGCGGTCCACCCAACACAAACTCCTAGTTCATGTCACCAGACAAGCACATCCCAGATCACCTATGGACTTAGTTCGTCAAGCCCAACATCACAAACAAAGTTTTCAGCCGCAACCGTATCTGCTTGGCGCTGCCAAAGCGCCGCCGGGCGAAATTCAAGCAAACCGCCTGGTGCATCATTATGCGCTGCCAGGCGCCAAGTGAGATCAGTGACCACTGCCACTGGTTTAGATGTCTACCGCTTGGCGGCTCGCCCTACGCTGCCAGGCGCCATACCAGTAGCGCAATGCTACTAGTTTTTGGCACATTAGACAGGTCTTAACAGACCCCAAAGTCACTCATAGACAGATTATCATACAATTATACTTAAACAACCCCAATCATACCTCCATAACAAAGCATCATCATTCATCATTTCACAATCCAAGCTATACTTATGCTTAAATATAATGCAAGTAATCATGAATTCATTCATTGCCCAATGGTACTTGTTACTCCCTTTGTAACTCAACATCCCAAAGAATACATAATTACATCGCAAATATACAATTTACCACATTAAGATAAAGAACCCTCTAATTCTTCCATGCATTTGACTTCTTAAGACTTATCCTTATACACACTATCATTTAATTCCATCATATGTTCAAATCAATACGTCCTTTAACAACTATCCCATTTCACGAACAAAGATTCTCGAGCCCGAACCCAAGAATGCAAGTCACAAAGCCACTCAAGACGCCACTGTTCTGACGTGTCGCCTGGCGGCAGTCCAAGTGTCGCCAAGCGGTGCGTGACCATCTGGGTTCTGCCAGATTCCTCCTGCACCCAGTGCGACTCGCAAACACCACAATTTCAATGTTCACCTTCAGACTGACATGATTTCACATGCACACAACATCCCGGGTTCATAATCTAATCATGTTATCATCAATTCCACGCAAACAATGCACCACTTATAAACGTCATCCATGTTATTCATCCACAATCCCAACATGAACCCTAAATTCCAAATTCATATGAAGGTTCATGCAATTTTCCACCAATTAAGCAATTACAGATAACCACACATCATACCAATCATACTCATATCATAGAAACAAACTCCAAACGTCCTAACATCGCTGGAACATCAAAAACCCGAGAGGACTGGGCAAGCCAACTTGAGTCGCCTAGCGGACAACACCTAGCCGCCAGGCAGTGTAAGGAAAAACCCAGAAAATTGGGTTCTGAACGCATGAGTCGCCTGGCAGGCCTTCAACGCCGCCAGGTGGTTTCTGGAATTTTCTAGAAATCCGACACGATTCAACGAAAACACCAACGAAACACACCCCAATTATCAAGTATAGCACGAAATCATATATTGGACATACAAAGACAAAATAGAACTCCCTTAACCTGGTTTCCTTTGATTAAAGTTTGAGAAATTGGTTGTCCCTTTGATCACCAATGACTTGCCCCAAGCTTTCCCCCAATTCAGTTGCTCGTTGCACTCAATCTCACTACACACTCTCCAATTTCGTTCTTACTTTCCTCTCTAACTATAGAATGATTCCAGCCCTCAATTCCCCCTTCTCTCACCCTTAATTTGCCTCTTTAATTGCACCTTGATTAGAGTTAATTTGGCAAAAACGAAAATGGTTAATTTTTAGGGGTAATTACCATTCAATGAATCATAATGGACTGTTTTTCAGCTCCCCTTGGCTACTCCTTCATCTAGGGTTTCCCTTGCCCCTTCACATTCATGCCCAAAACTAAAATTGGCAAAAAGAAAGTATACTTTGGTTCTACCAAGGTATGAACCCACAACCACTCAATCACAAAGTCAATGCATAACCACTCACCCAATTCATGTTTCGTGATAATTTATGAAATACTAAGATTATATCATCACTCAACATGAGCAAGCATACGAATATAATAAAAGTTAGATAACACACAATTGGAATACATAGGACTTGAACCCAAGTCTTCCCACAATAGTCAAGTACTCTCAACCATTTGACCTAATACTATTTCACGTCACATCACTTAACATTTAATGCCATAAAGGCTCTCACTATCTGCATTTATTAATTAATTATTTATTTAATTAATTAAATTTCACAGGTATTATAAGAAGTAGGCTATCAAGTTGGAAAGGTAAACTATTGTCGATTGCTGATCGGGTCTGCCTTATTAAATCGGTAATATTCACACTATCGTTGTACTATCTATCCTTCTTTAAAGCACCTAAATATGTGTGTGATGAGTTAAAGAAAATCCAAAGGAACTTTCTGTAGGGTTGGGGCTCTAAGGATAGGAAGATAGACTGGGTAAGGTGGGAAAACAAATGTGTGGGCACAAGCAAGCTTGAAGCAAATATTTGATAAAGCCAAGTGCATGAATATCTCATGTGATAAATGACGATTGATCAAGATCTGCTTGAAGATTATGTTTTTAGTGTATTAAATATGGAAATAATGTGTTAAATGTAATGATTAGATGTTATATCATGTTGGTAGGCTATATGACATAGGTTAGATGTATTGTTAGTCTTAGTGTGTCCTTTTTATTCTATTAAAATGGATTTTAACGGGTTAAAAGACTTGTTGTATATAGTTTCTGGTATGAATGTATTCAATCGATTGAATTGTTTTTCAATCGATTGATTTCACTTAAGTTAAGTGAAATCAACCGATTGTACGGGAAATTTAACCGATTGATTTCACTTAAACTAGACTATATAAGCTGTGTTTTCAATAGCAAAGGCACAATTCTAAGATTTTTAGCACGAAAACTTGTCATTCATCATTGAAAAACTCTCTCTCTGCATTACACAACTATACAACATGTAGATTGAAGGTCTTGGTTGATCTTGGAGGCATTTTGGCTTGGGATTAGCTTAAAGAACTCATGTATGGTTGTCTAGGGAGAGCCACCATCAAGTTTTGAAGTTCTTGTGCCTCTGGTTGTTGACCTTATGTGATTTCAGGTTTGTGAGTGTGATTCTTGCAGCGTGTTAGGATAGATTTTTGTGTGAGTCAAAAATCTTGTGTGTTTCTTTGTTCAAAAGTGTAATCTTGGTGTGTGATTTTTAAAACCTTTGAATATAGTGGAAATCAGGCTCAAGTTGTCCTGATAAACTAGATGTAGCTCTATGATTGAGTGAACCATTATAAACATAACTGTCGTATTCTCTCCCTTCATCTCACTCACTTTAAATCACTTTAAAAATTCAAGAAAACAAAGTAATTTATTCTTTGTTGAGCTTTAATACGTTTCTGTGTAATCTGATGTTGCTTACCTATTAGAAATATTGATTGGAACAAGTCTTCTGTGTAAAAGTTTGTTGTTTGAGTTAAATCTGAGAATTTTGCATTATGCATAAATTCCTAGGATTTTTGCCGATTGATTTGAAATTTTAATTTACTATTTCATAGACTAAATAACAAATTAGTCTATTGTTTTATTTTTTGGCTGATTGAAAGTGTACTGTTCTGTAGCTTTTGCATTCAAATTTCGTGGTCTATTTGACTCAATCAAAATGGGTTTTAAGCTTTCAAAAAAGTTTTAAATAGGCAAATCAACCCCCTACCCCTTCTTGGCTTAAATCACCATTTCAAACTAACAATATGCAAATCAAAGGAGAAAAGAGGTTTGGGAATAAGAGAAGTCGGGAACTTCAATAGAGCAATCCTAGCTAAATGGAAGTGGAGATTAGGCATGAAGGACAAAGGTCTATGGAGAGAAGTGGTAGAATCAAAATATGGGTCATGGAGGAATCTTAATGAAATTGTTGTCCCGAAGTCCGCTTCAAGGTGGTGGAAAGACATTCATAAGGTATGTGGAAGCTCAATATGGTTTGAAAACTGTAAAGACTAGGTAATAAGAGCAGAGGACAAAGTACTGTTTTGTGAAGATTATTGGGTGGGGGATGAACCATTTAGCTCGAGGTTCCATAGGCTATACCTAATCTCAAAAATTAAACTAAGTCCTATAATGGGAGTAGGATATTGGGTCAACAACACATGGGTATGGAAATTGGTTTGGAGGAGACAAAGACTTGTTTGGGAGCAAGTTATGGAGGCACAAATCTATTAGTTAATTAATAGTCGTAGATTTATGAAAGGGAATCTGGATACTTGGAGTTGGAAGGAAAATGCAGAAGGAGCATACACTATAAGGTTTGCATATAAGAAGTTGATGGGCAACTCCGAAGGGGAAAGCGACAGGGTGTTCATAGATTTATGGAGTATAGAAGTGATTCCGGAGGCACAATTACTTGGGTGCAGGCTACTATCGGATAAGTTATCGACAAAGTATAAATTATAGGTGAAAGGGGTCCAATTAAAACATTCCTTATGTGAGTTATGACTAGATTGTGAAGAGAGTGCATCACACCTATTATTCTCCTATAGAGTGTCTCAAAATGTGTGGAAAATGTGTAATAGTTGGATAGGGGTGAGCTAAGTGCATCACGACCAAGCTAGGATACATTTTCAACACTTTCATATGAGTAGCTTGAACACTAGGCAAAACACAATATGGTAAGGAATGTGGCTGGCTATAGTTGGAGAAATTTGGAGACATTGGAATGAGGTGATCTTTAAGCAAAAGAAAGTTGACAGTGAAGAGATTTTTAGTCTCGCTCAAGTAAACGCTTAGGCTTGGTTGAAACGTAAAATTCCTTCGGTAAAGTTCTCAAACAATGACTAGTACTTCGCTCCTATTGTGTGTTTAAAATCTCTATGATATGATGCTTTCTGTGTTTAAGTTGTCAAGTAAGCATGACAAGGATTTTCATGTTTAAAAGAATGAGTTCTTCATCAGTGATCACATACATTTCTATTGGTTACTACGTCACAACCAAAAGAACATAGTCTCAGGAGCACTACGGACCATGCATACCTCGTTTTGTATTCACTTTATGTGTAATCTTGTAGGCTAGCCGTGGAAGGTGTGATCTAGGTGGTTAATCTTAAGATTTCTGTCCAACTTGACGTTGGGAAGGCATAACTCTTGCATTGAAAGTCCAATTTTGATTGTACTGTCGATTTGTTGTAGTAGCACATTAGGTTGTTGGGGCCGACCCAAGCTCAATTTCCTTAACAAGAATGTCGGCTAGATGTTGTTTGAAGGACCTTGTGATATAGACTTGTGTGCCCAATGTCTAGAGAACCCTCAACTTTTGTACGTGAAAGTTATTTTGTTGTCTTGATAGATTTTGGAGATACACTATATCTTTCTTTTACATTTATGTAAATGGGTTATAACACCCCTCAAATGTTCTATTATTAATTTAAATTAATTATTTGTTAATAAAAAAACTACTTTAAATACTAATAATTTTTAGATAAAATTATGTTATTTATAATGACTGGTCTCTAAAATTAGTTGTTATTTATTAATTTTCTTATAGTAAAATTCCTATCAACCATATATACCTTTCTTAGTTTCCGATGTATATATTCACTTTCTTCACAATAATAAAAGCATGCAATCGATATTACTTCTCTACTCGGTTCGTTCCCTTCTTTCTTCCAATATGTTATTGTACATTTGTGCTTATTTTGTTAAACATAGTAGATATTATAATTTTGTATAAATATATTCCACCTTTTGAGTAAATTTACCTCAGTTTTTTGCATAGCTGCATCTCACGCGAAATGCCACTGTTCTTAGAGAGCCTTAATTAAATAAATTTACCTTTTACGTTTCAAACCTTTCTAAAGTTAGTTAAAAAGGCAACACAGAAGGTTTTAACTTTTAACATGTCCTTTAAATAAGCCCTTTCAAAATATTTAATATTTATGTGCTACCATTATTAGAAATTTTTATATTACATAGAATGTTTTTTTGCAAATTTATTAAAAAAATTTAAGAAAAAACTTTTTTCTGTTATTTTTTTTAAGAATCTTAGTTGACAGATAATTTTTTCGTAGATAATTATTTTTTACAAAATTATAAAATTTGTAAGTATTTCCTACAAAAATTATTGTGAAAAGTGTTTTATACAAAATATTTTATAAAAAGTTTAGTAGTAATTTTTTACAATTTTTTTTCACAACAAAATTTGTAAGTATTTATTAAAGAAAAATTTTAAAACAAAATTGACAGAAGATATTAAGTTTTCTAGTACTGTATATTTTAACAACATTTTGTCTGAATTGAAACCGAAGACACCATAGGATGTAACGGTTATTCATTATTTTTAATTTAAAGACAATTTAAAGTATTTAATATGATGGATATATACACATTAAACTTCAACCATAAACTTGTAGAAATACACCGTCAATCCCTATGTACAGAAGGGAAACAATTCCAACAAAAACAAAGTATACATAGTTCACATTTGTACGTACAAAAACGGACATAGATTTTTGTCTTCTAGCTATTAAAATAATTGAACGTGCGCCATCCGAGAACAAACAGGCTTCGGCACATGGTGCATCTTTGGATCTAAATTTCTTTTTGGTCAACGTGTTGCCGTATATATAAGCTTGATTCGGAGGCGTACTATTATTTCCAAAAATACATTTTAATAATATCTTCAACAGCGTACACAAATCATTGTTCTGTTAAATGTGTAAGTAGTGATGACACATATTTTTGCATCTATTTCTTAATTCATTTGTAAAATTTTCTGGGATTTAATTCGCTCTCCTATTGTATCAAACTTTAGTTACTTGTCTGTTTTTGATAAGGAGAAATCACTATGGTTTAGGGTTTTAAATATGTTACATTCTCTTTCAATATGGTCCTTTTATTTAAACAATAATCATTATACTTTAATTAGTCTCAATATAAATTAGTTTCTTTCTTACGAATAATTGTTTCTGCTATATATTGTGATTTTTTGTGTTCTAATGAAATTTAAAACCTCTATTTTTTTTTACTTGAAAAATGTCGTATTTAAAACCTTCATTAATCTTACGAATAACTTCATCTTTTGAACAGAATTTAGTATTGATTAAAATTCATATAATAAGATCTGTGAATGTACCATAAACTGAAGATCAAATGGTCCAAGATGACAGCATTTGAATATCAAGAAAAAAAAAAAGAGAAAATCGTATTTTTTTATGGGTCTTCATCTATTAAAGAATTAAAAACATTTTCAGAGTAGAATTCATATAGAAATATATTAAAATGACAGTAAAGAACAATATACGACACTTCTATTGTCCTGCATTTGGCCAGGTGAGGATTAATCTTTGCAGAAAACCTAGTTGCCCTCCACTAATTTTTTTCCTTTTTACAAGCTCAAGCATGTTAACTTAATAATTGGAACACCATTTGATCTGTACTAATTGACCTAATTTTTTGTGAAAGAAAGAATGTATGAGAGAGTTTTTCATTATCTTAACGAAAATCCTTTAATTTTCGAAAACCAAAAATATAGCAGTATCAAAATTAAAAGCATTAGAAGATGAAGAAGGTAGTGAAGCGACAGAAAGAAGTTGCCTATTATGACTTCCACTTTCTGTCAGAGCTCATAAACTAATACTATGATCTCTACATTACACAAAAACAAATAAATTAATATATAGCTGATAAAGATCTATTGTGGGGTTTCAGCCTTACATTAGTAATATAAATTACGATAGGGGGGAGAGGAAGTTACTGAACAGACAACTTAGTATCCTACAACCCTCCAAACATGACTTCCCCTTTCTTCCAGAACCTATCAGATTGGGATATGTTGCAGGATCCTTCAGAAATTTTGTTCCAATCATTGTCAAGCAATAATGCTGTTCTTGACCCTATTCAAGATTCTCTTTCCTTTGATATGGTTGATTTCTCCACGGCACCAGCAGAAGGAAATCAGAAACAATTGGTGCGGAAGTGTGAAGAACTGCAGAATAAGGAGAAGTCTTACATCGGTGTGAGGAAACGGCCTTGGGGGAAATATGCAGCAGAGATCAGAGACACAACCAGGAATGGCTCAAGGGTTTGGCTTGGAACCTTTGACAGTGCAGAGGCTGCTGCTTTAGCCTATGACCAAGCTGCATTTTCCATGAGAGGCCAAAATGCTGTACTCAATTTTCCAGTGAAAACGGTGAAAGAGTCTTTGCAAGAGATTCAATATAGCTGCAGCAATGGATCTTCTCCCGCACTTGCACTCAAGGAGAGGAACTTCATCCAGAGAAAATTGTCATCAAGGGCCAGAAAATGTAAAGGGAAAGAGACATCAGAAGCAGCAACACCAGGTGTTGTGGTGTTAGAAGATTTAGGAGTTGACTATCTAGAGCAACTTCTAAGCATATCAGATCAAAGTGCAAGCCCTAGCTACTTCAATTAAACCTGGTGGCTCACCATTTCTTGTTTCTTTCTTTGTATGGCTCTTTTACAACATCTGTTTAGATGCCTGTGGGTGCTATTGTAGTTCTCTTTATTCTTGACTCTTGCATTTTTGATCTGAGATGTCTCCACTAAGAAAAAATCTAATAATATATATTAATTTGATAGAAAGAAGATGTAGTCACTGAATTCAATCCATTGACACTGAGAGCATAGTTTTAGGTTGTGATGCACAATCCACAATTTTTTCAGCACTGAACTGTAACCTATTACAACATATATATGATTGAGAGTCATCTGACAGTAAACCAGTACTAGTTGTGTCAAATTGTTGGTGCTCCTCTTTGGTTGAACCTGAACTATTTCTCAGTTTTTGCGTTGATGTGTTTTCAATATATGCAATATTGTAAAGGTGCTGCAACAAATATTTTCTTTCATCCCAAGTAGATTCATTCTGGTTGTTACTTTGCAGTCCATTGTCACAATCCTTAAACATATATTCCATAGGATTCATTGATATGCTAAAAAGGGGAAGTTTATGTTTATTACATCATTGCTACAACATATGTGGGAATTGTCGCTTCGTTTTGAGGTTGATTGAGGTGGAGGGAAGAGAGGAACAAGTAGACAAAAATAGAAAAGAAAAGTCATAAATGAAAGGGAAAATAAGTATATATGTTCACTAATCCATATATTTGCGGCATCAAATTAAATAATTTAATTTATGGAAAAAATGAGTAGGATTAATGTGGTCAAATAATCAAGTTTTACTGAAGATATTAGTAAATGATGTTTGTTTTACACTATTAGTGTACACGAGTAAAAGCTCAAACAAAAAAACAAATTTTCAAGCCTTGTAAAAGCAACTCTTAATAAAGATTAAAACAATATTTATATTTGTGATATATTGTCTTATTATCACAAACCTGATACAAATTCAGATGAAGATAATACTGCAGCAGTTGCCAACTGTTAGAAAACTTTGTTTGATTTCTATTCTAATATATGACTGATTTGTCAGAATTTATGATCAAAAGTACAGCATGAGTGTCCACATAACTAACAATCCCGATCTCAGAAAGCAGAAGCTAATAAAACTGCATAAATTTTTATGAAAATAAGTATAGAGAAAAAAAAAAAATCTTTGCGTGAAACTAAAGAAGTTTTCAAGCTTCTATTGTAAGAGAAATAATACATTTGCGAAGGTTTCAAAATGAGATTCTGAAATAAAAGTGAGTGACAACTGGCGAAGAAGTCCATTAATTCAAGTGTAATGTGTGTATTTAACAATGAAAATTGAAAACATTATTGAGTGGCATCTTAACTTTTGGACCAAATAAGCTGCACTATTTTGCAATCATTTGTACTAGGAAAAACAGATAGATAACAAGCTTCACTTGTGCATATGGTACTTGTCCACAGCACCGGCAACTAAAATTTGAATTTATAAATTCAAATTTTGTATGGTTATATACAATGAATACAAAGCATTAGCATAAGAAGCTTAAAAAGGAGAAGAGGTATATATATACTACTTGTCACAATCTAAAAACATCTCTGATTTTACATTCTTACAACTGTACGCTCATGCCACATCTATCATTTCCTAACTATCGTCAACATTCTAAAAGTATTATCTTAGGAGATAATCATAATAGCCAGCTAGCTTCTAGACCACAGGAATATCATCAATATTTTAGAAGATTTCTTAGAGAAAAAATAAAAAACTAAGCTTAAGACATGTATTCTGAGTGCTGCACATTTATACAATTTAAATTTAGGTCAAATATTTCTTTTTTCTGGTTAGTTTTTAAATTTTCTTTTAATTGAGTTCTCGTATTAATTTAATTTTTTTAATTAAATTTTAATAAATTTATTTGATATTTCCAAACATGTTTCACACATATTTTTATTTTAATATTAATTATAAAAAATGGGTTTAAAATATTAAATAAATTTAATAAAATTTGGTTAAAAAAACTAAATTAAAAAAATAAAAAAGACGAATTTCAATTTTCATAAAAATAAATACATTTAACCATTAAATTTATATCTAGAAACCAAGAGGAAACTCTAGAAGAGAAGGAATGGAAAGAAAAAAGACCAAAGTGATTCTCAGCATTTGGATCAATTGAAGCAACAAACAATGCATCACCCTCTTTATGAGAATCAAAGTAACTCCATTTTCAAAATATGTCCAACTACAGAAACTGTTTTTTCAAAATAAAAGAGGAAAGAAAGAAATCACTGTTACCTTGTTATCCCACACCATAATTATTGTTCCTGAAATGTATCCCTCTACCACGATGACAGAAACAACTTGGAGATCGACATATATATATATATATATATATATATTTACCTAAGAAAGCAGTATTATAATTCACAGTGGTAATTTGAGTTCAGTTTGGAGGGAAAGTAAAGTGTATTGTGAAGGGAAGATAGGGTTTAACGGAGGCGGAGGGGGTAGAGACTCAAGTTTGTTTATCATTCTTTATATTATTTTATCCAATATCACTTTTTTCACTATTCTATTCTGTGGCCTACACTTGGGTTGCTCCGGAGACAAGTTGAAAATATGTAACAAAAAGAGAGGAAAGAAAATGGTGCAATAAGGAAGAAGAAAATACCTAGTAATTACATTTTGTTCGATGATATATAAAATAGTTACATAGTTTTCGCATATTTCATTTAAATTTATATATAACTTTCACTTTTTATATATTTGCATATCTTAGCCAGAATTAATATATAACTATATAAAGAGTTTTTTTTTTATCCATATTTCATAGTTTTAATTTTATGTTTCATAATATAATTATTAGTTAAATTTTTAAAATTAACCATCTACTTTTACATATTTTATATAAAACTATTTATCTTATTTCTACTTCTTTTTTCTTATATTATTTTCTCATCTATTCTCCATTCATTTCACTTTACTTTTAATAAGTATAAATTTTTTTTATATTAATTTAATAACATTATAATGTGATCTTTTACTAAAATAATATCATATATATTTAAAAAATGTGTACACACAAACATAATAACGTATGTGTTTATACTAATATAAATAAAAGAAATGTAAGAAAATAATTTTCTACAATGAAATTAAGAGTTTTTGATATTTCCTAATATTCTAGCGTATATTCATGAATGTCTTAACTGGAACAACCATGTTTAATAGTTAAATATAATTATTTATTGTGTTCAATACAAGTAATTATTATTATTATTTATTATTATTATTATTATTATTATTATTATTATTATTATATATATATATATATATATATAATTTTTCTACAATTTTTTTCAAATAAAAGAATATTCCCACCTTTTCATTATTATATACGAAAACTTGATATTAACCTTTATGTTCATTTCATCTTAATCGCTCCCTCAAAACCATTCAATCTTAATAAACCAGAGACTGCCCTTTGCCCTTTCCATCGTATAAGTGGACTGCACATGACACATATGACACATTATGAGAAGATAAAAGGTTCATCAATTTTATTTATAAAAAAACTACACAATAATTATATTTGTATATCAGCAAAAACTACACCACTAAAGTTAGAATGATCAGATCTTATAATTTCAAAATTATGCTCAAAATATTTGTCTTTTAGGACTGAACTATACAAAAACTCATTAACTATGAAATTAAATAAATAATCATTATAAATTCTATTTGATTTCTAACGAGAAAATATCAACCAAAAAAGGTTAAAATAATATAAGTGTCCATCCATTCTAATTTAAGCAAATTTTTATTTTAGTTATGGTAATTGTAACATATACACTGAACTTTGAAAAATGTTTAAAAAATAGGAAGCAAATAATATCACATATTCGTCTTGAACAAATTTATTTGAATTAACAAAAATAAACAAAATTATAGATAATTTAGAATCTAACATAACTTTTATTTTATAATATAAAATGTGTAACAAGCACAAGTATTCTGCAATATTCAAATCAAAGATACAAGGTTGAAAAGCCCTTATTGGATTGCTTATCAGGAAAAGCTTTTCTGCAATACAGTGTTACTTACGTATTCAAATCTAATGGATTCCATGAAAATTCATCAAAAAGATAGGAAAAAACAATAATAGACCAAATTCATCATTTTCACATCTCTTAGCAATTTGTGTTAAAAAAAAAAGCTACCAATTGCTATTACATATTATCTAGTAATAATTTATTAGGAAGGTGTTGGTTTGTCTTACCTTGTGTCGGAAGTGCAGCGAACAGTTTCCCTTCACAACTGGCCTTTAACATTAAATTCAACATTAAAGAGTAGAAAAAATAAATAAATCAGAAACTTCTTAAAGTTTTTGATATCTGTTAATTAACTTATTCTAACAGGAGTAACATACAAGTGATGTATATCTAGTTATTAACTACAGTTGTTTTTTTTTTCCTCTATTCAAAGCAGTGTTGAATTAATATCAAATATCTACCACCTTTCTTAACGAAAAATTGGACCCTAAATGGTACAATTTTTTCCTTTTTTTCTTCAAAAAAAAATCATTTTATAATGAAGATGTAGCCCATTTTCTGTTATCAGCAATAAATAATGTACAGATAAAAGAATAAGACATTAGGAATGTCTCAACCAATATATAAATCAATAATAACATAGGAGATGAAAATTTGAAATCTATGAATATTAGATGTACAAAACTCACTCAAACTCTCCCACAAAACAAATCATAAATTGATATGCATCTTATAACTTCTACGTACCCAAAACATTACACAAATTATATTTATACAATTGTATCCTCGAGTTATCTCTATTTGTAAAAACTAAGGTCAAACAAACTCCTATAAAACATCTTTTCCACTAAAGTCAAGAAGATGTGGCTTGTAATCATAATTTATATTTCAATTACATATCTAAAAAAACTCATACTTTTATATTTAAATAAAGAATTTAATAATTATATGTAAATTAAAATATATGAAATTTACATTATTTTCAATTTAAATTATTTCATTTTAAAGTATTTTGTTTGAATAAAACAATCTAAATTTATTTAATTCTACATTTTTCTATTTTTATAAAATATATTTCAATTATTATCAAATATAAAAAAAATCAATATTAAATAATATTTAATTATTTAAAAATATTAGTCGATGATAGCTTTTAGTTCACAGTGATTGAAAGTAACGTTTTTTTTTTTTTTATTGAAATCTGTTGAGATTATTTTTATCTAAATGCTGACCATAATAAACTTTAATCAACCTTAAAATTTTGATGTTACATTTTGGTCAACTTTTTCAAGTAATGTTAACTAAAAAATTCTCTCCTCAGATATGCTTGAAAAAAACGACATGCTTAAGTAGTTTAAGGTTAGCTAAAAAAATTTCAACAAACATTAAAAACAAGAATCTTGACCAAATTTGAAAAAGAAATAAAAGTGGCAATATTGATTGAAAAGATATTCCTACAAATGTCAACAAAATAACCCTTGAAAAATAAGCGAGAAGCAACTTGTTGATGTTGGTGGAAAATAATTCTGATTAATATTGACTAAGAAATAATCATATATTATCTTCATTAGTAGAAAAATAATCTTAATAATATTGATAGATCGATATAGTATAGCCTATATTGATATTAACTAAAACTAAATCTTCACTTACAAATGTGAAAAACAATTTTATTAACATCCATGAAAACATAGTTAACAAAATCTTTACTAACATTATAAAAAAATTACCTCAATATATATATATATATATATATATATATATATATATATATATATATATATTGTGGTGTTATTATCAATTTTTACTTTATTGAATAAGTTTCAATATATTTTTACTTTCTTGCTAGATATAAAGCATAAGAATAACCGCATTGTTTGGCAGGAAGGGAAAGAAAGAAAAAAAAAAAAAACAGAGGAAATAAAAAGAAGTTTGAATTGGAGTGCTCTTGATAAGTTTGAAATAAGCGAAAAAAATTCACTTCCTACCTTTTTATTTTCACTCTCAAATGAATAAATTAAATATATAGTAATAGTATTAAAAACATTAATCAATTTTAATCTATTATTTTTTTTCTATATCTTTTAAGTAAAAAATTTTATATTTTATGATTTTTTTCGTTTATTTCTGTTTATTCTTTATTCCCATATAATTTTTTTTTTCTTTCCTATCAAAATATTACAAAAAAAAAAAGAAACTTATCCTCAAAATATATAGCATGTGTACAATTATAATTGAAGTTTTCATAATAGTTAATTTTCAGTTAATAATGATGGGGAAATATTTTTAATACAAACTCACAGTGAAGTTTATTCGAATATATGAAAGTAATTATTGATTTAAATATAAGGTGGGAACACTACTATGTCCATAACATTTTTCAACTGCAAAGTAATACAAAAAATAAATCAAATATCAGATTCTACTGTTCTAATACACATCGAATACCTATACCATCGATCAAAATGCAGTAAAAAATAGTAATAAACAATTAGTTATCTATGAAATCTCATCACTACCTTTTCCTACCCATGAATTTGTTTTTCCTTCAAATTTCCACACGAAAGAGGGACTTTGGAACAGTGTTAATTTCTTAGAAACTGGATTACAATAAGAAAGACAGTGAAAGGAGCTTCATATGGCAGGAACTGAACGATGATATATTTTTTTCCTAAGTCAACAAGAGTTTTGTTCTAGGATTCTCCAAAATTAAACATTTTATAAAAAAAAATATAGATAATAGAATATTTATTTAAAAAGAAAAAGATTTAAATGATCATTTCAAAACTTAATAATGTTGCTAAAAACTTTTACAGAATGCAATGGAAATATTTATTAAAGTATGAAATATAAATATAAAACGTCTCACGTCCTTCAACGTAAAATCTTTAAATAATCTTAAATACTATATTTATGGGTTTTGTTCTCATACTCAACTTTTTTACTTTCTTTTAATGCACTCATTCTTAGATTTCCATCTACTAACCATGATTTCAAAATAAGTACATCAAAATTTTGAAAAACTTAGGATATTTACTTACTTCAATTTCTTGATTTACTTGTAATTTCATTCTTTAATCAATTTACCTCTACTAAATAATACAAAATCATGATTTGTATAAACAGAATTTCTATCAATACTCACATGTATTACTGTTGAGGATCCTGAGTTTGGTGTTCCAATTAATAATTAGTTGTCTTCATAACACAACCATGACATGGCATTAGCTGCAAATTATGACGAACATATAAGTAAAGAAGAAGAGACATAAATGAAGAGCTTGCAATCTAAGTTTAGCACTTACAGCTTGTTAAATCATGCAGCAACAGTAGAGCCAAATTTATGCAGAAGAAATACCATTACCAATTTTCGTAACCTGTGGGTTTCATATAAAAGTTGTATGAATTTGAAATAAGGTTAAGAAAAGTGTAGTGGTGCATTGGTACAATGTTGAAAACAATGAAATATATGATGTTATTTTTGTGACCACAGGCTGCGCCTGCATGTCCAGATACATTTCCCTCATGTTCATATAAAAATAAATAAATAAATAAATAAATAAATATATATATATATATATATATATATATATATATATATATATATATGTGTGTGTATTGGTTTAGGCGTAAATCCTGCATAAAGCAAATTGCTAATTACTATATAATAGGTTTTTGGTCAGCGATGAAACGATGCAATATCCATATTATCAGATTACTCCTATTGAACCGTGTTAATGAATACAAAGATTATAGTTTTTTCTTTAATCTTTGAAAAAAATTTCATGTTGGGAGTTATTATCATATTAATTTGTCACCACGTTATGTGTAAGCTTAAAAGTAAATTGATTTTGAAATACTTTTTTCAAACAGCGTCAACTTATTTCATTAAGCTACTTCAAGTAGCTTCTTAATGTAATATTAAGAAATATCTAAAAATTTATAACAAGTATTTTCTTTATCTAAAAAAGTGATTTTTTTTTCAAAAAAAAAATGAAAACAAAACCACTCAGGATATGCTATATTTGTATTGAAGTGGAGAGATAATGCATAAATTTAAAGTGTTGAATCCTAAGTACTGAAGTTTGAATCTAGAAGAGTCAAAAGAGAAATGGCCTATGATTTTGATTTGGGAAAGGTGTGGTCAACATGGGTTGCTAATAATATTAGTTATATTGCTTCTCTCTTCTAGGCACCTTTATTCGTAACTTGATTCTGATTTGGGAAAGGTGAGGTCAACATGGGTTAACATGGCTTTGCTAATTAATTAATATATAATGTTTTTATATTACGCTACCATTTTTCTAATTCTAGCTTTTGCCTTATCCTAGGTTTCCAATACTGTCCCAGGTACCGTTAAATTACTTAGAGAAATAATGATTCTAACTTTAGTGTGGATATTTTCTTATACAAGTTAGTCCAAACAATTTACAACGCAAATTTTAAATACGTCTCAAAACGTATATTATATTTACCACCACTGCTTCCAAAAAAAAAAAAAAGTTCATATTTCGGAATGATTCAATATTTGATGACTATATAGATTATTTTGAAGCAGACATGTCGTTGTTGATAATTCTGATGATGCTTTAAATAGCAAGTTGATAATTCCCATCTGTTTCATTTTCAATCTGTCTTTTAGTTCAACCTTATTTTTTTCAGAGTTAGTTAACTAACTCTTTTCATTGATATGCAAGTCCATTTTTTTCATCATAACTTGTGACATTCCTCAGATCTGTTTTCAGATCTCTTCATTGACCTATTTAATGTCTGTGTACTTCTCATATTTAGCCATTGTCCACCACCTAAATCCATGCTATTTATGAATGCTTTAAAAACAAGTTTTTGGATAAAAGTGTGTATTATAATAGGAAAATTTTGTTCTGATATTCTATTAGACATCCATGTGCATGCCCTTAACTTTAAATACTCCAAATATTAGTCTTTTCAGCCCAGGAATAATAAACAGACACAAAGTGACTTTTAGATTTCGCTTTCAGTTTTTATTATGTTCTTCATAATTTAGTCTCTTTATTGTAATTTTCAGTTTGACCGAATTTAATGTTTAAAATAAAACTTGTTATTTCCAAACTCTTTAGATTTTTAATCACCTGGTGGTAAAAAACCAAAGAAATAATTCAACTGGTGTTCACGTGCTTGTGGAAAGTGACAAAATTATGGAAGATTCTAAGCGAATTGAAGACCATTCCCTTTCTTTACTTTTATTCTATTCAGGATTATGTTTTAGCTGAAGTCACAACCAATTTGATTTCTGATTACCTTCCTAAATTGGTTGGTGAGGGAGATAATAATAATTAGATGTGTGGATTACGAGGGCAGTGTTTAATCTGAAGCCAGATAAGTTATGATTTTGGTGGTTCTTGTTATCTAGCATAGGTGTCAGAAGAACCTGTTTCACCTTACTTTTTCGCATTGCGAAAGAGGTTTTGAGCCGAGGGATCTCTTAGTTTATTGCTAATTAAATAAAAAAAACGTTGTTTATGGCTGGTCCTCAAGGGTGTTCTTCCCTTCAAATGTGTTGGTCAGTTCATGTGAATTTGTGCTTAGGTAAAACAATTCTTTCAAAAATTAAACTTTTGTGAAATTCAACAAATCAAGATTTATTTGTGATAACCAAACCACTCTACTCATTACTTCCAATTCAGTGTTTCATGAGACAATTAATCACAAACTTTCATTTGATTCAAAAAATTTGTTATCTAACAAAATTTATACTAAGTTTGTTCGATCTAATTGCAATTGTATTTAACAAAATCTTTAAGTGTCAACGGTCAGTTCGGTCGTTGGGCCTGTCCAACATGTCAGGGTCGCCAGGCCTGTCCAACACCTCTAAGTCGTCGGACCCGTTGACCCGTCTTGGTTATCAGGTCGATTCGGTCTGTCTCTGTCTTTGAGCTCACCTAGCTCATTTAGGTCCTCAATCTTGTTTGGATCGTCGGGCTCGTCTGACCTGTTTATGTCGTAGGGCCAGTCCGGTCCATCTGGGTCGTTGGGCTAGCCCAACACATCTTGGTCATCGGACCTACTTGGGCGGTGTGGGTTGTCGGGCTTGACCAACCTGTTTGAGTTGTCAAGGCCGCCCAACCCATATGTGTCATCAAGTCACCTCGTCCATTTGGGTCGTCGTGCCCGCTCGACCCGTTTGGGTCGTTGGGCCCGCCCGACCCGTTTGGGTCGTTGGGCCCGCCCGACCAGTTTGTGTCGTCAGGTCGGTCTGATCCGTCTGGATCGTCTGGTCAACGCAACCTATCATGATTGTCGAGTTTGCCAGGTCCGTTTGGGGTTGAGTCCAGAGTGTGGGGTTGAGTCCAGAGTGTGAGGTTGAGTGGAAAGAATTTCAAATTCCACATTTTTTTTAGGGTATTTGAATTTCTTCTAATTTAGCTTGTTGAAATACTTCAAAAAAATGTATGAATTTTAAATGCTTTTTAATTTCTCAATCCAAACAAAATATTTCATTGCAAAGAATTTTAAATTCTCAAAATAAACGAATCACCCTCTTAAATTGCCTCGTCCAAACACACCATTATGAAAATCACATATTAAATTTATTTATTCCAAGTTTAGTATATAGAATTTGTATACTCCAACTTAAGTGGGGTGTTATAATAACATTAAATGTTTAAGTGGGGTGTTATAATAACATTAAATGTTTGTCTTAAAAGGCTTCTATGTAGGACTTATAAGAGAATAATTCAAACTCTCTAAAATATATTGTCTCTTAATTTATCTTAAGTCAAACTAGGAACATATTGAGGAGATACTTCAATCCATCGTTGCGAATCGTTTAAGAAGTAATGCTTTCTCAAAATCTTTTTTGAAGATGACACTACAAGAATGTAGACTATTTTCGTCGGCCAAAAACGGACGCCATCAGTATAAAATCGACGAAAAGAGGACGAAGGCGACGGTCTAGCGACGACAACATGTACCACGCCCATTTCCTGGATGCAAAACTCATTTGCGTCGGCTAAATGGGGACGAACATTTGCTGCGTATTTATCGTCGGCTCAATCGACGAAAACACATAAAAACTATAATAATAATTGTGTATGCGTGGGAAGATGAAGACTATCTTTAAGCTCGGAGAAAAGAGAATATGTAGAGGTGTTTTGGCAACATTAAATACAACAGTTTCCTTTAAAAACTGTTTAACTTCTTAAATAGTGTAAGTAAAGCACTATTAAGGTTCCATTAGACTCTCTATCTCCTCACACTCATTTTCAACAAATTTACTTAATGATTTTTCTCTTTTAGAACCCCTCAAGATTCCACCTGACAAAGATACAGAGCACTAAAGTTTAATATCAGAAATGGTATAAATATACACCATGATAATTGAATCAAGATTCAAAACATTGATTGGAAAGCCTATTTTTTGAATTGTTGATCAAACTGTCTCATGAATCTAAAGTTCATTACCAATAATAATAGTATTAAAATAGCATACACAACTAACATTGAGTATGGAAGCACAAATTCATGATAAAAGGAAGTAGTTACTTAACAGGGTTTAATCTATAGTTTAATGAGTAAATGGTTCAGAGAGCATATGCACACAACATGATATACTGATAACAATGGGACACATTCACGCCTCACTAAAATTCATATTTCAATTTCATTATTAGATGCACCTGGTGTCACTTTGAACAATTAAAAAAATTGTTGCCAATTTCATCGATACATATTAACATGTAATAGAAACCAACAACATTTTAATCCATAAAGACATGTAAAGACACCTTCACAAATGACAATGAGGCATTAAAATAATTCCAGTAACCTATTTAAAGAAAAAAAAAACCTTCGTGTTCAAGATTCATCACACCCACAGGAAGCATTGTGTATTTACAAAGGAATTGCAATTCATCATACCTAGTACCACAAGGCGCTCTTCCAAATCCTCTTGGTACATTTCCTTCTTGTTCTTCTTACTTACAAGAATATGTTCATCAAAACAAACAACTTTTGTTCAATAATCTATTTACAACAAGTTTACAAAATTTGAAGACGCTGAAAGCAAAAGGAAGTTCACAACACATTATCCAACAAATCATCAAACTCATGTATAATTCGAAAGAAACTTTGATGCACCTAGGTTCAAGATTTGAACTCGCCAAAAATGCATCCCCTTCACCTAAAACTCTTAATCACCAAAAACTAGTTAGGAACCCTAAACCATAAAATTAATCAGCAAATGGGGCTTTAATCAACAATTAGTAAATGGGGCTTCAATCACTTACTTGGATGCTTCAAAAATACACCCAATGCGAACAAAACCCCCTTGTCTTGCAAAGTCCAGGTTTTTCCAATTAACATGCTCTCATCTCTCCATTGTAGAGAAGGGAGTCATTGTTCGAAGTGAAAGGGGCAACGCTGCGCTCTTCGTCGAACTCTGGAGTTGTTCACACGGAAATGGGTTGTCACTCAAGCTCACAGAGAAATTCAATGCTTGCTCAAGCCTCGTCGCTCCTGCAAAACCTCGTCGCTCAAGCTACTATTCATTCGCATTCGCACTGGCAAAAGTTCTGTCTCAAACTCGTGTTTGGGAAGAAAGGGGGAACTCGAACTTGTAAGAAGAAAAAGTGAACTGTTCAAATTTTCCCACCTAATATTAATATAAGTAAACTTAATAAAGCAATGTTTTTTAAAATTGTATAACCTTTGAGTCCGCCATCCGACGCCGTTAATTTCATTTTTATGCGTAAGCCGTCCGACGCAAACGATTTTACCTTTTATTTGTCGGCTAAACTGATGCCACACTAAAATTACAAATAAAAGCATTTTATTCAAGTTGGCTGGTATATTTTTAAATTATTTTTTTCTATTATAGTCGGATTTGCATAGGTCAAACTGACGTCTTTTGCGTCCTACACTAATCCGACGCATTTTTTGGAAGCTAATACTCAACATTCTTGTAGTATGACATGTGTGACTCTCCTTTCAAATATAATATAGTTTAACTGTTTTTTTATTTAATTATGATTTGACAGATCAATGCTTTATTTTTATTAAATTTTGACAAAAGAGATATATAAACTTAAATATTTACATATACATATATAATTTATAATTTGTTACATTTTACCTTACATCTAAATCTTCTTATTCCTTAGATAAAGAAAAGGAATTGAAACTTCACTACAAAATGTTCCTTATATTTAAATCTTCTTATTCACAAGACATGTTCGAATTTCACTATAGAAAGAACCAATGGATGAAGTAAAAATGTAAATCACTTTAGTCTGACACTAATTGAAAATGGAAACCAGAATGAATCAATTTGATGCATGCACTACACACAATGATCCTAAAATTAGATTCGATTTTTTTTATGAACACTAATTCTGTTGAATTTAGATTCGATTTTTTTGATTTCTATAATATATTAAAATGAATTATCATTGCAAAATGCTTCGAAAAAACTTGAAGAAGGAATACGAAACTAACACGAACGCAAACACGTGCTTAAAACGCGAAATCGAAGATTGCAAAACCTAAGTTAACTGAAATTAACGAACAAAACAAAATTAACTACGTAATTGTTGAATTCAATGATGTCTTTGATTGGAAATTGTTAGTATTTTGAGGTTGTGAAGGGGATAGTTGAAGGGATAGAGAAAATGTGTAGATAGTAGAGTGTGAAAGTAGTAGTTGGAGAAGTGTATCTTGTAGTTGAGAATAGTTGTATTGGATGTTGTGTTATTTTGTTCTTCCTGTTACAAATGGTAGGATACATGGGTATTTATAGACCCATAGATTATTCTAGAAACTCCTAGCTAGAACTAATGCAAATACTTCTAGAGTTTTCTACATAGTACAATGTTCTTGAATTTTCTTCCTA
>Ga0209589_1003740_pt1 | contig 26550 bp, 25 predicted proteins | sample CowpeawhiteBW_FD_187525 | JGI IMG/M metagenome (GOLD analysis project Ga0209589, IMG submission 187525) | Root nodule microbial communities of legume samples collected from California USA - Cow pea white BW (SPAdes) (version 2) | ecosystem: Host-associated > Plants > Roots > Nodule | place: USA...
CAGAATGTATGTTAATATGGCAGAGAGAGTGAGATAGATTTATATGAAACGATATGCTAATAAATGAGAAGAATGCCAAGTGCAATGTGTGAGGTGCAATTCAGTTTATTAACATGTAAGGATATATAAAGATTATGTTTAGTGGATGGGGTAGTTAATATGCTACATTGTTTATGTTAATTTGGAGAAGTGTGTGCAATCTTGGTGACTATAATATATGTGATTAAAAAGGTGTGTATGAGTGGCTAGTGATAGAACTATGATTGGTGTGTGTCCTAATTATTCTATAGTTTGGTGTGTTGTGTGATTGGGATCCCTTGGGGATCTGTTTAAGTGCCGAGAAACCAGTAGTAGTGCGCTACAAGCATGGTGCCTAGCGGCACGAGCGAGCCGCCATGCGGACGGAACACAAATCAGTGGCAGTGGCCACTGTTGACGCGTGGCGCCTGGCGATAGGGAGGGTCCCGCCAGGCGGAATGGAACAGTAGAGACTCTGATGGCACGGTGGCGCCTGGCGACGCGGGGCAGGTGCGCCAGGCGGTGGCGACGAGTGGCACCTGGCGGAGGGACGGAGTCCGCTAGGCGGTGACGGTGCATAGATGATTCTGTAGGTGTGTGGCGCCTAGTGGTACGTGTCCCCGCCAGGCGATGACGGTGCAATGATGATTCTGCAGGTGTGTGGCACTTGGCGGTACGTGTCCCCCGCCAGGCGGTGACGGTGCAGTGATGATTTTGCGGGCGCGTGGCGTCTGGCGGCGTGTGATGCCCGCCAGGCGGTCTGAACCTAGTGTGTGCCTGGCGACGTGAGATACGCGCCAAACAGTTTTGGTTCAGTGATGGTGCGCGAGGAAAGGTTTCTACACAACTTTAGGGGATGTTCATGATGCGATGCTTTGGCTAGGGGCCTAGTTACGAGTGTAATCTTGTATTGGGGTAACACGTGACCACTCAAGGTTGTAGCCTGGTGGTTTAGGAAGTCCAGTGGAGTGTGCGAGTTGTGGCTCGTACGGCGAGGTTCGGGTGATTGCCCTCTTCAGAGTGATTCCGATAGAGTTTTGGTAGTCTGGAACAACTACAAACTTTATGTTTGTTTCGGGGAGCTCCACTTGGTGTCACGGTGAGATGCTGTGCCAAGGTTATTCCCACGTGTGGACTATCAGGTGGTGGCCTGTAGTCGGAGGGGCGAGTAGACACTCGTGCAGCAAAGATCGATCATTGTTCTCACCTAAAGGGTATAGAAATGATAGACGTCTAAATGCAAGTGCTGGAAGTGGAGAGTAAAGGAAAAAAGGAGAAGAATACTAACCCGGGTTTAAATGTTTTGATGTTGAATTTAATATTATATTTGTTTGGTTTTATTTAAATGAGCTCACCCTATCTGTGTATGTGTGGCAATGATCATGTAACTTGTTACATGGGAGCAGATGTTAATGCAGGTGAACAGACGGATACGTAGAGACAGAGTGGGGATCACGACGAGATTATTTACTCAGTTTTATTATGATTTTATTTTGTATTTTTTTATGGTTTGGTTTTGTAATAACTGAATAATATGATTTTAATTACTACGGAAGCGATGTTGAACTTTTAATTTTCCCGCGTTTTTGGGAAATTGCGAGAATAAATGTGATGTTTTATAAATCTTATTTCTCATTTATTTTTAAATAGTAATTTCTGGCTAGGACGTTACAACCACAAGTTCACACTACAGCTCACACACCTGCAGACTCAACTTTTTCACACATGCATCTGACACAAATGAGTGTGTCGCTCCAGAGTCATATAACACACAACAAGCTTTTCCAGCTATCATACAATGGCCTATAATGAGGTTACCTGAACCTGCTGCCTCAGCCCCGGTCATGGCGTACACCTTGCCAGTCGCTTGAGACCTGGTGCCTCTGTGCCTCTGCTAGTTCTGCGTAGGAGTTTGTACTGGAGGTCGTGTCACTGCCCTAGCAAGGGTGGGGTAGTCCCTCCTAAAGTGGCCTTCCTTGCCACAGTTGTTGCACCTCTTGAAGCCTGCAAGCTGGGTGCAGACATTTCTCTTGTGCGGTCCCCCACACTAGTAGCACTAAATCTTGCTCTGTTGGGAAGAAGACTCCCTAGACCCCTGAGACTGGAAATGGGGCCTAGTATAGGGCTTCTTCCTCTCCTCGTGCCTATGCTTGGACCCAGATGGTCCTCCCACTCTCGGTTGGTGTGGGTGTTGAGTTTCCACCTCCACCTTCATCTTCTTCATGACCCTCGCCTTCTCTACCAAGGCTGCAAGGTCCTTGATGAACAGCGGGGCCACCATCAAACGAAGGTCTCCACAGAGGCCGTTCTCGAACTTTCTGCACCGCCACTTTTTATCTAGTGGCATGGTGTAGAAACGACTGAGGTGCTTGAACTTTTCTGCATACTCAGTCACAGACTTGCTTCCTTGAGTCAACTGCAAAAATTCTACCTCTTTAGCATATTTAACGCTGTCAGGGAAGTACTCAGAGAGGAACTTCCTCCTGAAGACATCCCAAGTAATTGGTTCTTGTCTCTCCTCCATAATGGACTTCATGTTGATCCACCAGTGCTCAACCTCACCCGTGAGCATGTACAGTGCGAATGTCAGTCTACTCTCCTTTGGGCACATCTTAGCATCAAATATCCTCTCCAGGTATTTCAGCCACTGGTCTGCTGCGTCCGGACTGGTCTTGCCTCCAAACTTCACCGGGTGGTGTTTCAGAAAGTCCTCCAGACTCCACTCCCGGACTGTAGGTCGTGGCTCTGGGCCAAAAGTAGGGACATCTACCATATTCTCCTCCAGCTGGCGGAGGGCCTCCATATGCTATCTGTGAGCGTCCTCAGCAGCCGCCCTAGCAGCCTCCATCTGCTGCATCACCAGTTGTTGCTGCTCAAGCGCTGCCGCTTGTCGCTGCATTGATGCTTCGTGTTGTTGCATCATTGCCGTACTTTGTTGCGTCATAGCAGCTACCATTGCTTCAATCGCTTTGGCGATATCTGGCACATCGCCCTGGAAAGATTGCGGAGTCCTACGAGATGGTGCCATAGTTCACTAACACACAAGAAATCACTTTGTTAGGCTCGATAAGACAGGAATTAGCTAAGAACACTCAGAAAGACATAGAGAAAACTAAGCGGACACCCAAGTCCACATACCTAAGGAACGACCGCTCTGATACCATAAATGTAACATCCCAAAAACTGCATAACCTCAAATTAATAAAACATCACATACATGAATATTCAGAGAGTACGGAGTTTAGGGTGTAAAGGTATACAATACGTCAGATATACCTAGATTACATGAAAAGGGCTCCACACGGCCCAAACAAAAATACACTGGAAAAACAAATAATTATACTAGATCTTGTTCGGACAAGAGAATCATAACTAATAAAATCCTTCAATGATGGGCCCCACAGTGGGCCCAATACCCATCCAATCCATCAAGCTGCAGCATCCCTATTATCATTACCACTGTCAGGGGTTCTCACATATGCTCACATCAATGAAATTGATGATCATCACAATAGAGAAAACCACGGACAACATACAAGCAAGCGAAAGGGTAAGCTAGTGTAAAGGAAACATATATCATATCAGTCAACATGAAATTTATAAAATCAGTCACAAACAGCAAACATTAATCCATAGATTACCAAATCATTTGAAACCCCAAGACTCGACTTATCCAGATATGTAAACGGAGGCACCACCACCAAGCAGTGGAATTACGTCCTAGCAGTGAGGCGTCACCACGAGGCCTTCGTGGAATTACACCCTTACAAGAGGCATCACCACATGGCCTTCGCGGAATTACGTCCTGACCTTGTGGCACCACCACGATGATCGCGTGGAATGACGTCCTTATGTTGAGGCACCACCATGAACTCTCACCACGAGGTTTATGGAATTAGTCCAATAGGAGAGGCACCACCAGGGACTCCCATTAGGAGGGTCCATAGGATTACGTCCGACAAATGAGGTGCCACCATGAGCTCTCACTATAAGAGTCATGGAATTACGTCCTGCTCACACTTTGTACATGATTCACCAACCAATCAGAAGGTCCCCACAATACTAATATCATGCATAGCAACCCATCATACAACTCATGCTTTCCAATTCAAACACCATGAAGCAACATATCATTTACATCTCAACCCCACATATAATCAAGGCATCATCCCTCAAACTTTTCTAGGAAAGCATCCAAGTCAAACCAACAAATAACCACGCCATTGGACATTCATGCTATAACACAAAACCCGTCCCAGACTCGCTCAGGCGAGAGATCCCCTCGCTCAAGCGAGCTCCTTCTCGCCTAGGCGAGAACGCGAGCATTTGAATAGCGGCCCCTGCGGATTCTCGCTCAGGCAAGTTCCCTCTCGCCTAGGCGAGATCGCGCCTCACTCAAAAAAGAAATCCAGTCGCCTGGGCGACAATTTACATAGGAAGCTTGGGCGAGTCTCTCTTAATCTCGCCTAGGCTAGGCAGGCTCGCTTGGACGAGAAAACCAATGCCCGCCATTGTTTCTTCATACAACAGACACGCAAACGCAAGACCCAAAAGCTAAAGCGACATATTCATCAACTCACAATAACATACCAACCACAGAATCATGCAATAGCACTAGAGCAAACAGAAACGGACTAGACACATGGACTCTAGCTTCCCTTACCTGGAATAAGCTAGTACGAGACTCCCAAACCCAGATTTAGCGAGCACCACAGCTCCGAGTATAGCATAATGAACTGGAGATTAGAGGAGGAAACGGGATCAATGAGAGAACTTCGGTTGAAACCCCGACAACATAGCTAGAATAAGGAAAGAATAGTTGGGAGGTTAACTTACTTGGAACAACGGTCCTCCTAGCTCAACGTAATGGTGAGAGCAAAACCCTAGCAGAGGCGGCAGCAACAGCTCAAGGAATGTGCGGAATCTATTTTACGCAAAAAGCACCAGGATTAGGGTTTGGGCAAATTTAGGTATGTTTTTCCCCCTCTAGGCCAGCCTTAAGGCCCAATGGTTAGGGGCAGCCTTAAGAAAAAGGGCAGCACGAAAAGTGGGCCTTACACTCAACTACTTAATCGATTAGAAATTAAAGATGAGGAAAATGTCTGTTTTTAGTCGTTGTGAACTTTCCATAAATTTGGTTGTTATTAAACTTTAAAAAATCTATTGATTTGATTCAAGGTCTTTAAGAATTCATTATATTTTAAAATTTAGAAAAGATAATACAACAAAAATCACTTTAGATAACGACATAAATATGTGATGTAAATTATAAAAATCATTGTGTACAGATTAGACCACAATTTTTTATATGTGGTATAGGTGAGTGTAACGATAGATAATAGACAACGGTTTTTAGTATAACAATATTTTTAAAACTGTTCCTTAAAATTCTCACAATGGACAATAATTTTTTAGGTTAATTTTAAACCTAACCTATATTTTTATACCATATTTTTACTGGTTTTGCTCACATAATTTAAAGCAATAGTTATATAATCATGGACTTTTATGATATTTATACAACATTTATAAAAATGTTATTTATTATATGTTTAGGCCATATTTATTTAGCCGTTGTCTAATTTAGTGTGATGTAAATTATAAAATGTTATAGTGGAGCCATGTCTCTGTGTGTTTTATTTTAATCTGGGTAACCGAACTTGTAAAAATGTCAGAAGGAGTTTAAATATGTTTGACCGAAAGTGTAGAAACAAAATCACAATTCCTGTTTAACAATTTTATGTAAAGTTTTTTTTGGAAATCAGATTAAAATTATTAGTTTATTTATACTAAAACTATAATTGGTCAATGCGTTAAAGATTAAAAAAAGGATTTTATAATTTAATGCTTATAAGAAAAACAAAAGTTATTATTTTTTCTTTCTATCATAAAGATTAAGTTTTAAGAGAGAACTAACTATGTTTTCACGAGGAATGATAAAAAGTTAATAAATATTTTCATATGACTTCAAATTTATTTGAATGAAATGTAACATATCTCGTTTAGTAGTTTAAAACTAATCAAATAGAACAATTAAGTATAGTATTCAAATAAGGTAATACAGTATATAAAGTATATTAATATAGTATTGCAAAATATAAGATTATAAAAATATATCATTTATACACTTAAACTAAACTAACAAGCTTTATACAAAAATTAACTACTACTGAATTTACTTACTCTAACTGATGACTCCTTACCCTCCAAAGGTGCCTATAAACCTACAACTTCATTTGCTCTCACCAAATAGGTGATCATCGCAAAAGAAGAAGACGAACAACACAAGAAAACACAAAACACAAAACAGGGTACACTAGTGTACAAAAGAAATATTCATAAATAAATAAACCATGCCCAAAATCCCATCAAATATAGTATAAAACATATTTATGCTTATAATCACACAACCAATTGACACTAAACTCAATTATTTGGATACATGCACTTGACATTGGACTCACTAGTGGTGTGCACCTGTGGTGGTTTCTAAACTCTACGAAGTTTGACTTTAAGGGATTATCAATCAACCACACATAAGTTAAATTCCCTTTGTTCCTAAGACCAAACGAGTCCAGTGACTAGGACTTGCTTTTACTCCTACCATATAACCTACTGTGCTCTACTTAAGCATGAGTATTTATTAGATAAAAATTACCTCCATATTGAATCTGTATGTTAGTTAGGGATGGCAATGGGGCAGGGCGGGCACGGATTTCGCTATCCCATACCCATCCCCGTAAAAAAAAATCATCCCCATCCCCGTACCCAAACTCAACGGGTATCAAATTTTTGTCCCATCCCCATCCCCACCGGGTAACGGGTATAATCTCGTACCCATACCCATAACCATCTTCTTACTACTTTAATATTAATTTTAATTAATTTTTATAAAATAATAAAAAGTTATGGTAAAAGGAAACATAATATTATCAAATATTCAAGATTAGAAGGATGGTTGTTTCTTCGATATCAAATACTTTAAAATAAATTATAATTGTTTACATTTTAGATTATTAATGAAACATAGTTGATAAAATTTTAAAATATATTTTTTAAAATATAAAAGGAAAACAAATATTCAAATTAAAATATATTTTAAATGTTTGTTTACTACAATCTTGTAAATTCTAATGAATCTCTTTTTTATACATTAATAAAAGTTATAATGCATTACTTGATCAAATAAAAGTTACTTATACAATTATAGTGAAAAAATTACAGTATGATTGATAATGAGTTAGAAAATAAAAAATAATTAGATAAAATATATCGAAATAGTATTGTACATAATCAAAATAAATAACAAATAAAAATATTAAAAAATTAACAAATGTTTACAAACAATTTGAGAGACTATTGAAAGAAATCGCACAAAGGAAAATAAATGTATAATTACGGGTATGATAAGTTGAAAAATATCTTAGAGATTTGAGAAAACTTTTCAAATATCAACATATATACTCAATGGTTGAGAAATAACAAAAATTATTTGAGCGAAACAAAAGAGTTCTTCAAATGAAACAAAAACTAATAATAATAAGTACATGATTTTTTTTATATTACCTAGTAAACAAAAGGTTTGTGCTATTAAATACTTAAATTGAGAGTATTAAACATTCTCATGTGAAAGAAAAATATATAATAAATAAAATATTAAAAAATAATAGAAATATTGAAATGTGAGACATAAAAAATTGTTAATTGACATACATCTTTTTAATAATTACATAAATGTTATGATAAGATGAAAAATATAATTAAGATGCGAATGAGTTTCATGACAAACCAAATAATTAGAAGAAATAAAAAATAATATATATATGGTTACTTAATTAATTGTGAATATTTTAATAATTTAAATGGGGACGGGTATTATGGCGGGGATATGTACATCCCCATACCCATCCTCATACCCAATTAAAAAAGTCGGGGATTCCCCATACCCATACCCATACCCATACCCATACCCATACCCAGTCAATGCGGGGATTCCCCGTCAAAACGGGGGAAGGTTCGGACAATACCCACGGGGACATGTTTATTTGCCATCTCTAATGTTAGTGCATACATTACAAATATCACAACTTAGAATTTCTCCTTGAAATTCCTTTAACATTATTATCACACATGCTCACAACAAAAGCTGTCAAAACGGGTCACCTCCCGGCTCACCACGGGTTGGCCACTTCGTGAACCAATCCAATATGACTCACTTATTTGTGAGCTAAGAAAATTCCAACGTGGCCCGGCCCACCACATGTTAGTGGGTTAAATGGGTTGGCTCACTTATTTAAAAAAAATTCTATTTTTTTTTTCAATCCTAAAAATAAATAAATTATAATTTTGATTAAAATATAAATAATGTGGATTCAAATGGCATTAAAATTCATGATTCAGAGGCTTAATAAACTTCTATCACTACAACTAAGTGGATTCCAATCCAATACACCTACAATATTCACCATTAATACAATATTCTTTGCTTTGAATTTTCATTGTCCATTTCCATTTCACATTACTGTAGATCTCTCATCAAAACCTTAATACCCCATTAATTTAACAAAAATATCCAACAATGTATGAGCTATCCAAAACCAAGACAAAATGTAATAATCTAAAAAGTGTTATGTGATGATGCATATCCAAAAATATACATAAAACACACAAGTCACATCGAAATACAATCCAAATTACCATCCAACTATAACATTAGAGTCTTGAATGGATAAGATAAGTCCGCAATATTTTCATCTCTTAAAGCATCTTATTTGTCTCCATCTACATAAAAAAGTAATGTTAACTAACAATATTGAAATACTAAGTAATCTAAACTATAAGAAAACAAACACCTCTGGATATTACCCAAATACCTCAACTAAAATTATTGACATGTGTCCCTTTTTAAAGTTTATTCGTAATTTCACAGCTGGATATTACCCAAATACCTCAACTGAATTCATTGACTCCTGTCTTCTAAACTGGTGTTTTGGTAAAATAACGTTTTGGGACTGATCAGAAACCCAAACCTCAGTATTTTACTGCTCTAACCCTTTACTTCAGATTGAAGTTCGTTTAGTGGGCGGGGTTAAAAGTAATTTTGTATTTCCCGCCTGTTACGTGTTGGAAGAAGGGAAACTGTGCATGAGGTGATTGATGTTGCATGCATTAATTATCTCAGCCGTGTTTGAAATCGTTTTTTAAGGGTAGTGTTTAGTGGTTTGGTTTTTTCATATGGTTCTTGCATTTTCCTTTCTCCGGTTTGGGTATGCGTTTTTTTTTCCAGTTTACTGTCTAAATTTTTTCCTTCCATATAGTACCCTATTTTCTGTGTTGTTGTGTCTGAGTCTTTGGTTTGATGGTGTAGTTGAGTTGGTTTCAGATGATTTTTCATTTTGGTTTGAAGGTGTAGCTGGGTTAGTTTGAGATGATTTTTTGTTTTTTCGTTTTGGTTTTTAGTGCATTGTTGATTATTAACTTTAAATTACTGTGTTTTGGATGTTGTTTACTGTGATCGTGTATCTCAGTTCCTCTGACTTCGTTCCTCTTTAATATATTTTCTAAAATTATTTTAGGTTTCGTGTTTGTATTTTGCAGTTCATTGTTTGTTGTTTATTGTTATTGTTTTTTGGATGTGTTTAATGCTTTTGGTTTCTATTTTCGTTTCCCCAGTTACATGAGGTATGATCTTCCTTTGCTTTGTTTTTGAGTTTTATTTTTTGTTATTTGTATACTTTTCGGGTTGTGTAAATGGATTTTATTTCGTGTGTGCTTTTTCAGTTCATGGAGGTTGCATTTGTTGTCTTCAAATGGCTAGAAAATTTGATTTGATCAAAGATATAGATGAGAAGAAAGAGACTTTGAAGCTTGCTGTGAGAGTAAAGGATTTGTGGTTTGTTCAAAACCGGGATACAAATCATTATATGGAGTTGATTCTTTTGGATCAGAAGGTAAATCAAGTTTGTTGTCTTCTTTATTTTTTGGTATATGGAATGATGTTTACTGTTTACGTTATTTTTCCAGGGAGATATGATTCCTGCAATTGTAAAAAAGGAAGATATAGGTTTGTGGGAAGAGAAGTTGGTTGAGGGTCATACCTACATAATGCATAATTTTAAGATCATGAAGAACCAAGGATAATTTCGTGTTTGTGACCACCCTTACAAGTTATTGTTCATAGGTGCAACAACTATAAAAGAACAACCAATATCAAGTATTCCTATAAACATTTATAATTTCAAAAGTATCGAGGATATAGTTGATGGAAAATTCTCTGCTGATTTGGTGTATCGTAGGTACATATACTAATGCTTTTTTACTTTACCCTGTAGAAATTTAATAATTTTGTTTTCATGGTAATATTGGTTTTAAATATTATTGGAGTGGTGGATAATGTGAGGTGTAATCCCTAATCCAAGAATGTTGTATTTCATATAAGGGATTTAAGGTTTGTCTATTTCGATATAAGTATAGTGTTTTAATTTATTAGGGTTTCGTATATGTATTGTAATTTATAATGTATTGTGTTTTCATTATACAGTTCTGTTGTTATTGGGTGTACGTTGTGGGATTCCTATTACTTTAAATTTATGAGTAATTGGAGGGGAGAACCAGATTCCTTTGTTGTTGTTGTTATGTTGACTCAAGCTAAGATCAAGACGTCTTCAGGTTTGTGAATTTAAATTCATTATTTTGTGCTTTTGTAATCATTATTTTTTTGATGGATTTAGGACGGTGGCCAGTGTCAATATCAAATTCCTGGAACGGTTCAAAGTTGTTTATGGGTGATGAATGTTCTGAATTGGTCCGGTTCAAGGAGCAATGGATACAGTACACATTTCTTGAATTACTTAGTTCTTAGAATATTGTTTTCCATTTATTATTATATTATACTGACATACATATTGGAATTACAGACGTTTTGGCAATGAAGTTAGTCAAAGTCAAGAAGCTAGCCAGTTGAGTTCACCGTCTCAATATAGTGAACATGAGAAATTTATGTATAAAGCTGTTGTGAGTACAATATCCGAAATCATAACAATGAAGGAGGTAATATAGCACTAAGTAATGGTTTTAACATCGTTACTGAATTTTTAAGTTTGTTATTGTAATGACCCTTTTTATGTATATAGGAAGTGTATTGTGTTACTGTTGCAACTACCGTCAAGTTTAATTTAGGGAATGATGGATGGTGTTATCCAGTATGCAATGGTTGCAGGAAGAAGACTGAAGAGATAGGTTCTTTTAAGTGTGTTATGTGTGGGTTTAATAATGAAAAACCTGGAATTAGGTTTGTATTTCTTTTAGTATTGTATATGTTAATGTATGTTGTATGGTTTTAATTAAAAAAGTCATTTTTTTGTAGATATAAGTTGGAATTACAGGTTTGTGATGGAGATAGTTATGCGAATTTCGTCATATGGGATCAAGACTATATTAACTTGATTGGTGTATCAGTTGTTGAGTTAATGAATAAGATGATTGAGGTAGTATTGCTATGTTGATTTATTAATTTAACAAAATTTTATTGTTAATGGCTTTTTCTTTTCTTCTTAGGATGGGGAGGATGATCCGAAATGTTTTCCAGAGGATCTAGATGTTATGTTGGGATGTACTCTTGCATTCAAGGTTAAAGTTCAACCAAAAAATAGATCTTCATCGGTCATGAAAGCTTCAAACAATCTTGAAATCATTGCTTTTATTAGAAGTAAACTTGAGTCAAAAATGGTAACTCATTTATATGATGCTTTAAGTTTAGCTACCCTACTGGGATAGTTACATCGAATTAAATATTTTTAATTACTGAATTTTTGATTCTTGATATGTAGAATAAAGACTCCAGCATTGAAGCTACGTCTGATTCCAGTACTGAGGAAAATTCTAAGGGCAGAGACCAAATACAAAAGGTGAAATTATTTATGTCACTAATTGCTTTGTATGTAGTTTTTTATCATGTAATAAATATTTGTCTAAATGCACAGGGTAAACAGTCTTTTCATCTACCTGTTTGTGACTCTAACAACGAAAATGAATCATTTCCCATTATTACTTACGAGTCTCAAACAGATGTGGTAAGACTCATTTAAATTTATGTTAGTCATTTATTTGCGATACTAAATAAATGATGTAATAACTGTTGCTTTGGAAATTATAGATTAATAAGGAGTCCAGTCCCACAGATATATGTGGTTCCAGGATGCAATCTATGGCGGTTGGTTTGATTAAAAGTGGATCTCATGGAAAAAATGTATGTGTACTTTAACCTATATTTATACTTCTCTGTTCACACTAATTTTCTAATGAGGTACTTTTATGGTAATTTTAGATTAAAGAGTCCAGTCCCATTGCAATATGTGGCTCCAGTACACAATCGAAAGCTACAAATCCGATTAAAACTAGATTTCATGGAAATAAGGTATCTGTACTTCAGCCAATTTTGATAGTTTTCAGTTGACACTAAATTTATGATATGCTATTTTTATGCAATTTACAGATTAAAGAGTTTGATCCTGTAGATCTAAGTCCTTGCAGTACGCAATCTAAAACACTTGCTTCCACTAATGCTCCAAGTCATACAAGAAAGGTCTCTATAATTAAAACTGTTTGTATACTTATTTCATTGCAGTCAATTTCCCAATTTTTAAGCACTTTTTTTTTAAATGGACAGATTAAAGAACTTAGGGGTAATAAAAATACCGAAGCTAACAATTGCATGGTAAGATATGTAATTTTATTAAATATGAAATGTTTTATAACTAACAAAATGGATGTCATAGTAATACTTTTTTGATATGCTGCAGTTGACTGTGAGTGGTTCAGCAGATCATGATCCTTATATTGATTTCTGTGTTACCCCTACAAAGGACTTATTGCTGGACTTTGAAGTTGATTGTGACCACCTTGAAGATATACCAAGTGTAGAATTTTTGAGGTTCAAGACTAAGAAACGAATGAAACAGGAAAAACATTGATGTGGGCCACTGCTATTTGTAATTAGACATTTATATAATATATGTATATTAAATGTGGGTGGTAAATGATAACTTGGGTTTTGGAAACCATACCCATGTTAATGTTTTTTGTGGTGGACTTGGGTGTATTTTGTTCGAGTTGGCTATGAAGGATGCAAAATGCTTATAATTAATGTTGGTAGAAGCAAAGGATGTCACATATTATTATTACAATGTAAATATTTTTGGATATCTAATCTTATGGTAATTTTATTCTAAGAATCGTTATACATATATTTCGGGATTATTGATTATTGATTGTGATATGATACCAGTACTGTTACAAGTTTAAATGTTATATGGACAACAACCGAAATGGGATACTATTTGGTGTAAAAAGTACGTTGATTACAAAATAGTATGCGAGTACGTTAATAGTTCATTAAAGATGTTTACAAAATTTATGTAATGTTTTCAAACATATGATCAACACCGGACCATTAATATCAATACTTAAGATGGAGCACTACAAGATCACAACGAGAAGCATATGGAATCATTAGGCAAATAGTATGCAAAATATATATAGTTAATAGTTCATTAAACATGTTCACAAAATATAGATAATGTTTACAAAAAGAAGATGAGGACCATAACTAAATTTTTATCTCCATTACATGAATATACATGCTAAGGTCCCTATCAACACCAAGTTGGATCATAGTGCCTTCCTTGAATCCATTTTCATTGCAGAAGTCTTTCCACCCACAAGTTAAATAACATTGACTGTTATTTTTTCCAAACCATCTAATTTTGCAAGGCCAGCAATCACCTTCTGCATTCACCAATAAATAGCGCTTCCTCTGTTTAAGCAAAGCTTTTCCAGCAAATTCAGAATCCAAGTACTGAAAGAAGTTTGAATTTTAATAAATTAGAACATATCAAACAAATTGATAATTCAAATAACCAAGTTTAAGAATCCGTTACCAGTGAAGAAGATTTTGCATCATTTGAAGATAAGCATTTTGACATTGAATGGTAGAAGTCTGCAGGATCATAACCTCCATCATTTGAAGATTTTCCATCATTTGAAGATAAGGCTTCCGAATTGTTAATATTGACCAAATGCGAAGTATAATCAATCTCAATGGCATCAGCAAAAAAAACCTTGAATAAAAACGTATCTTTGCCAACGTAATTCATGTGTATGGCTTTTTTTCCTTCAGATTGTAGTATTGACATATCTCCAACAGACCTTCATGTATTATAAAATCTCCATTCTCTAATTTCTGGATACCAACATCATGTTTCTTCTAACGCGGACCAATAAGTTTAAATTTGTTGATAGTTAATTCATGTCCCCACAAAATAACAAAGGAGTCGTCTAAGCGAATGGTTTTCTGCAACCAAGTTAAACATAAACAAATCATTTAAAGCAAATGTTTTAGATAATGGAATACAATGATTTGAAGATTTAAATAGTACCTCAGATACCAATATCTCTGATTTAAAGCAAGTTCATTAGCTATCCGAAATTTTGCGGTTTTCCATCAAAGAATCTTCAAATTCAACCATAATAAAATTTCCTACCGGATCACGAAAATAGTTTGGGCCCATTAGCATGTGTTGTCCCTAGTAAGCAAAAAAGGTTTCATCAAACTCTACGAATTCCTACAAATAATTACAAAAGCCAACAAAGATGGGATTTTTAGAAAACTAATAACATTTCATTAAAGATTACTTTTTTCCAGCAATCTAACAATAAAAGAAGCGTTAAAAGTAAATGAAACCACAACTTTATGACTTACCCATTGTGGATGAACCAAAGTCATTGAAGTCTGGAACCAGTTCTTGAAGGAGTAACGTTTTGCAGAGTTATTTTCATTTTCCTAAGAGATTGTCATTGAAGAGTTTGGATGGTGAAGTTCCAAAAAGCAAAAAGTTAACAATATATATAAATGATGAAACGATGCGAGGGGTTATCCAAATGGAACGTTCTATCGTTATAGTTAATTTTATTTAATTGAAAAAAAAAACCATAGAAATGAAAGCTTAATTAATGGATGTAGACATTTACATCAAGTACGTTCTAGAAAAGCGTTTAGAAGTCGAACTGCCCCATACCATGCAATCAATCATTTCTATAATAAAGGATTTCATAAAATAAAATTAATTTAATAATTAAATTAATTTTGGCGCGCATTATTCATGGACCGTGAACGAAAAGCTTTTTTAGGAAGAACTGTTTCAAAGCTTCAGACATCAGAAAAACTAATACACATAACAGCAGGCAATGCAAGGAATCAAGTACCCAACTAGTCAAGTAAATGAAGTGTGAGGTAAGTTGGATTAAATGCTATTTTTAATGTTTGGTTCTTGCACATCTACCCTGTCTTTATTCCATCTTGGAATTAATTTTTCAACATTAATGTTATGTCAATGTGTTTGTGTATTGGGAAAAATTTTAAAGTTGTCTATGTACACCATTAATGACTTTACCTTTAACAGATTAATGTGAATGTCCAAATTGCTTTTGTTTCAGTTCCAAGTTTATTGCCATAGTAACCAATATGAGTGATCCGAAGGTGCTATCAAATCTAGGTTGTGCAAATGCAAGACTAAAGAGAAAGTTAACGCTAAAAGAAAAGAAAATGAAGTGTGCATAAAAGACTCAAAGTCTCCTACTTGACCAGGAACAGCGAAAGAAAAGGAATTTCACACCATTATGTGATATAACAAGGAATGCTTTCCTCAATCAAGATACTCCAACACATAATCGTATGGGTGGATATTATAAAGGTCAACCACCACAGACAAGGACTAACGAAATCAACCACAGATTATTTCAGCAAAGTTCTCATCGTCAAAATTTATTTCGAAAGTTTAAGGTTGCTGGATCCATAGCTCAATCATCTTTCCAGAGAGTACTAAATGATAGTACAATATGTCCAAGTACAACTACTCCAATCGAAAATATGGGTGTAGGTAGTAGTTTCTAAATTGTTGTACATATGACTATACATTCTAATTAAATTTTATACTTTCTTATTTACTAAAGAAGTATCTGTTGACAAAATAACAACATCATTTTAGACATAGGACAAAGTGTTTCAGATTCAACAGCTGACACTAATGAGGAAATGGAAGATCAAAGTATCGAACAAGATGACGAAATTCCACAAAACATAGTTCCAAGATAAGATTGTATTTCATAGTTATAGTTTGTACTAAATGTATATTGAATTCTATTTACTGACCATATATTTAATTGTGCACAATGTATGCAGGCATTGGTGATCCACTATTCATATGTAAGGAATGAAATGCCTATATGTGGTACGACGAAAGGATTAACAAGAACAGAAGGTCCAACAATCCAGCATTTCATATGTGTTGTGGTAATGGTAAAGTTTAATTACCAACTCTAAAGGACCCGCCAATTGTTCTGCAACGTCTTTTGTTTGATAATGAATCAAAAGAAAGCAAGAACTATCAAAATCACATTAGAACATACAATATGATGTTTGCGTTTACATCTCCCGGAGCAAAAGTCGATACCACTTTCAACAATGGAAAAGGGCCACCTAATTTACGAATTCAAGGTCAATCTTGTCATAGAATAGGAAGCCTCTTACCAATCCCTGGAGGACTTCCAAAGTTTGCGCAAGTTTATATTTACGACACTGAAAATGAACTTCAAAACAGAATGGAATCTTTAAGGTACATGAATGTTTCCTCTATTAAATGTTAATCAAATACAAAAATTGGTTATTTGACCAGTTGACCTTTGCAGGAATCAAAACAGCATTGATTCGGAAATTGTCAGCAAATTAAAGATGATGCTAGACGAATTCAATGTTCATGCGAAATGTTTTAGAATAGCAAGAGACAGATATAGAGACCAATCATTTGATGACTTGAAATTGCGACTTATTGCAGATAGGACAAAAGATGGAAGGATATATAATATCCCCAATGTTTCAGAAGTTGTGGCCCTTATAGTTGGTGATGTAGATAGTGTTTCAAGGAGAGACATCATAATGGAAAAGCAGGCTGGGAAGTTGCAAAGAATAAATGAATTGCACACTAGCTATTTAGGATTTCAATATCCTTTACTCTTCCCATATGGGGAAGATGGTTATAGACATGATGTCAATCATCGAGAGAAACCAGGATTCAACAACAAAAGAAACAGACTCACAATTAGGGAATGGTTTTGTTTTAGACTACAAACGAGACAATCTGAAGCACAAACTTTGCTTAGATCTAGAGGAATTTTTCAACAATTCATAGTTGATGGATATACAATGATGGAGTCTGAAAGATTGTCATTCATTAAATATAATCAATCGAAGTTAAGGGTCGATAAATACAATAACCTCTGTCAGGCTTCCACCAGCTCACAAACTCAAGGATCACAACAGGGAAAGAGGTTTGTTCTTCCCTTATCTTTTATTGGTAGCCGCAGATTCATGGACCAACTATATTTTGATGGAATGGCTATTTGTAGTTATATGAGATTCCCAGACCTTTTTATAACTTTCACATGCAATCCTAAATGGCCAGAAATAACCAGACTACTTGTTAAGCTAAAGCTATCTCCAATAGACCATCCTGATATAGTTTCGAGGGTCTTCAAAATTAAGTTTGAACAACTTTTGACAGACTTAACTAAAAATCATCTACTAGGCAAAACCATTGCATGTAAGCCATCCCTTTTTGTAATCATCGTTCTTTAATATGGTTTCTATCACAACAATTTGGATTGTTTGTTTTTGTCAATAAATGTCTTTTTCTTCATTTGCAGTCATGTATACAATAGAATTTCAGAAGCGTGGTCTACCTTATGCACACCTACTGATTTTTTTGCATCCCAATAGCAAATACCCAACTCCTAATGATATTGATAAGGTAATATCTGCAGAAATCCCTTGTCCAATAAGTAATCCTGAATTGCATAAATGTGTTCAAGATCATATGGTTCATGGACCTTGTGAAATGTCAAACAAATCTCTGCCTTGCATGAAAAATGGAAAATGCTCACGCCTATTTTCAAAAAAATTTCAAAGGACAACTACCATATCAGAGGATGGTTTTCCTCATTATCGTAGAAGGAACGATTCATTAACAGTAACCAAGAATGGATTTATCTTGACAATCGGTCTGTGGTTCCTTACAATCCACAATTATTGTTGAAGTACCAAGCACATATAAATGTTGAATGGTGTAATCGTAGCACTTCCATCAAGTACTTATTCAAATATATCAACAAGGGTTACGACAGAATTACGGCTGTTATAGTTCCCGAGCAAAATGAATTCTTTTTGAACAAAGAACCAATAGATGAAATTAAGCAATATCTTGATTGCAGATATGTATCTCCTTGTGAAGCATGTTGGAGAATATTTTCGTTTCCAATTCATGGACGAAATCCAGCAGTAGAAAGGTTGTTTTTCCATCTTCCTAAAGAACAAGCAGTATACTTTAAAGATGATGACGTGATTGATGATATCATGGGAAAGGCAACAGTTTCGGAATTAATGTTTATAGGTTGGATGGAATGTAATAAGAAATACGCAGAAGCCAGGGAATTAACATATGCTCAATTTGTTTCTAAGTTTGTATATGTCAAGAAAGATAGATGTTGGAAACCAAGGAAAATGGGGAATACTATTGGAAGACTGATTTGGGTTCCTCCAAGCACTGGTGAAGTATTTTATCTTAGAAGAATGCTAACGCATGTAAGAGGACCAACATCTTACATTGATATTAGAACAATTAACAATGTAATATATTCTACTTTTAGAGAAGCTTGCTTAGCTTTGGGAATATTAGCAGATGATACAGAATATGTTGAAGCTATAAAAGAAGCAAAGGATTGGGGTTCCGGACATTATCTAAGAAAATTATTTGTCACTGTCATGTTGTCAAATAGTGTTGATCGACCAGAAGACCTATGGAACAAGACATGGGAGTGGTTAACAGATGGAATTCTCTACCGAGAAAGAATAATAGCAAGAATTCCAGGTTTGCTCCAATAAATTGTATTCATAAATATATAATGCAAAATTAAATGTCTTAAATGTTTTTTTGTGCAGAACTGAATCTTACTCCAGAAGTAATCCAAAATCTAACCTTGATTGAGATTGAAAAGATCTTAGAATCTAATAGAAGCAGTTTAAAGTTGTTTCCAACAATGCCAAACCCAAATGAATTTGTTACCCAAAATTGTGGAAATAGATTGGTATATGCAGAACTTGACTATAACACTGGTGACCAACGACAAATATTCCAATCAAATTTCAAATCCATGACAAGTTAAGCATTATTATCATTTTTTGTACTTGAATACTAAATCGAATTACAGTATGCAATCAGTTTGAATAACCATTCAATTACAGGTGAACAAAAGAATATTTTTGAAAAGATCAAGCAAGCAGTTGTTAATAAACAAGGAGGTGTATTCTTCTTGTATAGGTATGGTGGAACTGGCAAAACGTTCATGTGGAAGACGCTTTCAGCAGCAGTTCGTTCTGAAGGTAAAATTGTACTCACAGTAGCTTCAAGTGGAATAGCTTCCCTGCTATTGCCAGGGGGAAGAACAGCACATTCTAAATTCAAGATACCTGTTCCAACACTAGAACATTCGATGTGTAACATTTCACAATGATCCAAAGCATCAGAGTTGTTAAAGAAAGAAAAACTAATTATTTGGGATGAAGCTCCTATGACACACAAATTTTGTTTTGAAGCTCTGGATAGAACTCTAAAAGACATAATGAACGGTATTACAAAAGAAGATTCAGTTTTTGGAGAAAAAGTCATAGTATTTGGAGGAGACTTTAGGCAAATATTACGTGTTATACCATGAGGGTCCATATCAGATATTGTCAACGCCACAATTAATTCATCTTATATATGGGACCACTGTGAAGTTTTAAAACTGACAAAAAACATGCATCTGTTACAAGAAGGCCTACAATCAACTACTACATCAGAGATTCAAGAATTCTCAGACTGGATTGTTCAAATTGGTGATGGTAAGTTACAAGAACCTAATGACGGTTTGATTGAAATTGAAATACCTAAAGAATTCCTAATTTCAGAGTTCAATGATCCTATAGAAGCAATTATGTCTGCCATTTACCCAAATTTGATACAAAAGCATACAGACGAGTCGTATCTACAGTGTAGGGCAATATTGGCAAGTAGGATTGAGACAGTCAATGAAATCAATCAGTACATGTTATCACTAATTCTAGGTATATTAGTCTACACCCTCAAACTGATGATTATAATTTGGAAATTTAGTGTGACTAATGTTATTACTAATACAGGGGAGGAGAAGGAGTATCTCAGTTGCGATTCAATTGATGAAACAGAATCTACTGCAAATGATAGGTACAACACTATAACTTCTAAATTCATAAATTCTCTCTCTACGTCTGGCCTTCCTAACCATAGAATCAAACTGAAGATTGGAGCACCAATAATGCTTTTGAGGAACTTGGATTAAGCAGAAGGTTTGTGCAATGGAAGCAGATTAATAATTATAAGACTTGCAAACCATGTTATTGGAGCTAAGATGATTACAGGTAATAAAGATAATCAAGACATTTATATTCCACGAATGTCAATGTCCCCTTCATAATCCCCATGGCCATTTAAGCTAATCAGAAAACAATTTCCTATCATGCTATCATATGCAATGACAATAAACAAATCTCAAGGTCAATCTCTACGTTTTGTTGGATTGTATTTACCGACCCCGGTGTTTAGTCATGGTCAGCTATATGTTGCAGTCTCTCGAGTTCAAAGTAAATCTGAGTTAAGAATCTTAATCCATGATAAGGACAACAAACCTTCGAATACAACCACCAATGTTGTATACAAAGAAGTGTTCCAAAATGTATAGTTGTTCTTAAGACAAAACCTTTTGTTACTATTTACTGAACATTTTGTACAAGATTGCCAAAGAAATTATTAGAAAAAGATATATTACTCTATTCTGATTCCATACAAAGAAGTTCGATCTATTATTTATGTTTACAGGTGATACCAAAATACATTACCAAAGATGCGAATAAATTCTTACCTTTGTGCATAGAAAGAACCATTGCAATAAGCTTATCAAGATCTACCCATGATAAAACCTCGACATCCCAATTGCAAACAATGATACATGTATCTTCGCAAGCTTAACTGCAAAAATGAAAAATCTTCAATAAATTACGAAAAAAAACATTCAGATCCGACTAATATGGTTTGCAGACTAATTGATCAATATGAGATTAAAAAAAGAATAACCAATTCAACGTTATTGAGGCCACAAGAACTCACCAAAACAGATATCAAGCCCCTCCCATTGTTCCAACTTTTCAATTGTTCCCAAAAGCTTACAATTTCCCCTATATGAACCCGTGACCAATGACTACTTTAGAATCTTTTCAGGTTGACCACTATTTTGTCCTATTGCACCACACATGACAATGCATTTAAACTGAAACCAACAAATGTACCTAACTTATATTCAAGTTTGATAACAACATCACCAAAATTCATTTCTGCACCACTACGATAAAATTTATTATATTCATCTTTTTTTCCAATTCCAATTTTTATTAACAGCCATACATGTTCCAGTATGTTTTGTTTGACAATCCATTGGGAGTACGTCAACTTAGAACCCAATCCAAATTTTCACTAACATCACCACCACAAGCTTTAGGTACAAATATATCATTACCCGTGACTATAATATCGGTACACAACAGGACCATCACACTTAATTATTTGATTAACATTAAGATTAAACAATTTTCGTTATTAATCAATTATTGCAGTTAAATATTTTCATCAAATTCCTACAAAGCTTTGGTTTATTAATTAATTTTTGGGATTAATTCTCTTTTTTAATAAATTTAGTACACCTGAATTTATTATTTAAAATGTTACATTCATGTAATTTGGTGCCCACGTTAATGTACCAACAAAAATTACTACATTAATTACTACATTAAAACCACGTCACCCATTTTAAGTAATGAAATATTATTACGTATACTCTCAATCAATGTCTAAAACATTTTAAGGATATTTAATATCAACTTGGACAACTTGGTCAGATATCAATGTTGACTACTTGGTCAAATATCATCATTCAACAAAATAACAATACAAAGTTAAACACGAGTTCACAAAACAGACATTGTCCTTGCAAAAGATTAAATTAACCAACACACCTAGACCTTTACAACATGGATGATATTTTTCTTATCATTGTCTATTACAAACTTTATGCCATCACCAACAGCTAAGGCATTGTCCTTGCAGAACGTCTTCCATCCATATGTCAGATAGCATTCAAAATTGAACAAGGCCAATATATACCAGTTTCATTTGTCAGCAAATAGTTCTTGCAGCTTTTATCCAAAAACTGTCCAGCAAAATTGGAATTCAGATACTGCAAAAAAAATTACTCTGTTAAACACCAATTCCATAACAATAAAACTATGAGAAATATACAGCCATAAACATAAAGTATACCAAACATGAACTTCGAACATCATAACGAGTTAAGTACTTCACCACTCCATCAGTAATAGGTGACGCATTATCAGCAATAGGGCTAACACCAGCATTATCAGGAATGCAATTACCATCAGGTTCATTAATAGCAGCATGCTGTATATCATTTCCACTAACCGAATCCCTACAGTACACAATTTCTACTCTTTCAAGGGAGAAAATCTTATGGATAAATTGATTTTTCCCTACATAACTCAAATGTAAGAAAAAACATTTCTTGAACCCATAATACTTCAGAAATTCTGCCAAACCAAACAATACAATAGTGCCTACATCTGTTGTATCCACAGACAGCTCAAACTTTTTCCTAAGAGGATCATAAAGTTCAACTTTACGATCAAGTTTTAGATCATCCTGAGAAAACATCTGAAATTCGTCTGGGAGAAGAATGTATGGCTGTTAACAAGCAATACAAATTAACCAACAATTAGTAAATATAGATAAACCTGCCCAAAATTAATCAAACTATGTAAGAATTACAAGATTTTACCGTTGATCGCAACAACTTCACTCTAAAACAATGAAAAAATCTTGGGGAACCCAAAGGGTCATACGTCATCCTAGTCCTTGATTCCCCTACCACAGGATACTCAACTTCCTTCCAATACGAGTCGAAGACTCTTAACCGAAAGTACCTATCTCCACAAAATAAAGTGCACACGTAACACATGAATCGCAGATTATAGAACCCTAATATCTGAAAAACACCACGAAATTTCCTCTCTGCCACCAGATTTTCATCAAACTTAATGTTAAGCACATTTCCCGCAGGATCACAAAAATAGTTCGGCCCTATTACTAATGATTTACCCCATTCCAAGAAGAAGCCTTCATCAAACACTAAAAAATCCTGGCAAAAACAGAAACGGAAAGGAATGCGTTCAATAATTTTTGTTTTTAAGAAATTTCCTACTCTGAAACCAAATAACATTAAAAACGACTGCTTTCAAACCAGAAGACATTAAAAAGGAAAAAAAACATAAAACAGACAACTGCATTAACACTAACCTCAGAAGGATCCAAGAACATGATGGAGTTCTGGTAAAAATTTTTGAAACTCAAATGTTTGGAAGCTGACATTTTCCCTTCTACCAAACGAAACCCAAACCTATGGACTCTGAACAGTTTTCTTTAGTTCTGCCTTCCAGAAACCGAACAATACACTTAATAAAGCGTTTCTCTCCTCTTTTACTCCAACGTTTCCTTTCTTCCTTTAATTAAATCGAGACGCCACATATAACAAAACGTCACATATTTCGAAAACATAAATAATAAACATAATAACTTACCGCCGAAATCAGATTCTCCAAATCGAATCTTAAACATAATCATACTACTTCTGCTGTGAAAAAAATATTATATTATAATAATATTTTGCCTTTTGAATTAAATTTATTACCTAAAAACCAATATCTATAATTAAAATTTCTATTAATCAAATAATCTCATATATACTTACGTAAAACATAAATAAATGTGAAATCCAAAACCAAAAACACAAACAAAAAAAAAACGACAAACGGGTCTCAACCTAGTAAATAATTAAATTAATTTCACAATACTAACAATAATGTTACCTATTAGTTCAAAACCATGTAACCAATTTTGAGTGAAAATGAGAGCTTCAACATTCTCAAGAAGAATGGAAAAATGATATTTGGTTAGCACATGAGAACCAAGAATAAAGGCAAACTCACTAGCAACGGTAGTGATTGGAATGGTAAGCACATCACAAGCCATCTTAGACAAGTTTGGATATTGATCTCGATGATCCTTCCAATAGCTCAATACATCCAACTTATCAAAAAACTTTGGATCAAGATTCCCTTGATCTAAATAAAGATCCAATTCAGACCTTCCAATGTCATTAACATGTTGGCTTAAATAATCAACATATTCCTAAGACAATATTGAAAAAATTTTAATATGTCATTCATAAGTAAGAAATAAAATATAAATAAATTTGAAAAATAAAAACTTACATCAAATGCATCCATCACTGCTCATCATTTGAAAAAGAAGCAAGTTGTGTTGGAAGGGAAACTTAAGAACTTGAAGTATTTGACTCATTTGAATTTTATTTGACATATTCTTCAAACAACTTATATATGTTGTGCTTTAAAACATTAATCTTTTCTTCACAAGTAGAAGGATTAATCTTTGAATAACAAAATCGAATTGCTTCAAACTTGAGACGATGATCAATAATAGCCCCAATAGCAATAATGTCATAATAGTAATCCCAATACTTATTAAACTTGTTCATCATACACAATGACATATCTTTAATCGTCGGATCATCACTTTTTGCATTTTCTAGCAACAAACACTCAATTTTCCAAACTTACATAAAATAACGATTAGAAGTTAGATAAGACGAACTTGAGATCAAATAAGTCAGTACATAAAATAGCTTTAAGAACTCACGGTTTTTCAACCCCTTTCCACTCATCATTTGATGGACAATGAACATAATTTTGTTTATCTTTTATATAAAAACTATTGTAACTTTTTTTTTCTTGATATAATTCAAAATGTTAAATCTCATAAGTCCTAAATATATGATTTTACTCTTTTTCTCATGATTTTCACTAGGATCTTATAAGTAGTTTTAATCTTTTTTTTCTTTAACAAGAAACTTAAATACCTTTTATTTTAAGATTTTCCATCCTGGGAAGAAAAAAAGTTAATGAATAATAATTTTGTTGTAAAACTATAAAAAAATTGTAGAACATAAATTGAACATATCTCTAATGATAGAAAACAATTTATGTTATCTTTAATTTTGTTAGGATAATATTTTTTATTTCAGAAGGTAACAATTGTATAAATTTAGTAGCCCTACTCAAGTAATAATTAGGAAAAGGAAAATGAATTTTTGACTACTAAAATTTGACAACTTTACGTTTTAATGTACTCTTCCATAACTGGATCAAATTATGCTAATGATCTCAATCAAATTCAAAAAGTTTTTGTTGTCTTTTTATGTATGATTTTCGTTTGTCCTACGAAAAGTTAAATTGTGCTTCAGAAATATGTTTAACTATAATTATAGTCCTAGCAAAACAAAGTCTTCCCTTAATATTTTTTTTCTCCTTAGTAATTTGTTCTTTTTTCTCTTCATCGATTTTGTGATTTTTCTTTCACAGTCATGTTTCTAAGTCAATCCATTTGTTCATATTACTTACATGTTCATGACTTGTTTCGTGAATTTAATTTGTAAAGGGTTTAAAAATGAATAATATGAAAAGGAAAGTGGTAGGAAATATTGCTTTCTAAATAAATTGACCCACCACTCCTTTAAAATCTTCCTACCGAAACCCACTCCCCACCGAAACAAGTTTCAAAATTAAGGGAAAGAAATTAAATCTTTATTGTATATATTAAATATATTTACAAAAAAGTGGAAAAAAAATGAAAAGTTGTATTTAAGTTTTATTGTTTGTTCACGAAGAAAACTTCATGCAAACATTTGAGAAAACCCACAGTTGACACTATAAAGAATAATCTGAAACAGTGGAAAATTAAATCTTACCCTTAATTTTTGAGAAATTTTCGATGACATCATTCACTAGATTTTCAAAGTTAGGACTACAAGAATGTTTTGTTTTTAGTTTTCAAAAAATGGCGTCGACGGTGGTAGGACGCAAAGGACGTCGGCTATACTGACGAAAAGCCGACTCTAATAATAAAAATTATTTGAAAAAAAAATATCAATTCTCGTTAACTTTAATAAAATAAGAAACATTATTAATTTACATATGGCGTCGGCTAAACCGACGCAACATAGTAAAATTGACGGCGTTGGATGACCTAGGCATATTAAATGAAATTGTTTGCGTGAGATGGTCCACACATATACTTTATAAATTAAAGAATTAAAGAAACACATTTTGATTAGGTTAACTTAGACGAGAAAAGTTTTAGATTTCACATTCCCTACTGATGGCGAGCATAGTTTCACCGTTTCCCCTTCTCATGTTGACCATACCCC
>Ga0209589_1003742_pt1 | contig 26548 bp, 10 predicted proteins | sample CowpeawhiteBW_FD_187525 | JGI IMG/M metagenome (GOLD analysis project Ga0209589, IMG submission 187525) | Root nodule microbial communities of legume samples collected from California USA - Cow pea white BW (SPAdes) (version 2) | ecosystem: Host-associated > Plants > Roots > Nodule | place: USA...
AGGCACACCACGATGCCAACCAAAAACAGTATAACGGTTCGACTAAAAGTTTACAAATCCAGGAACAGCGAAACACAGGGGTCGTAGCCCTAAAGAAAGTCCAAAGGAAGCTATAGTCCAATCCACGTGGACTAGGCAGCAGAATCACCATTTCCTTGCTGACCACGAGAATCTCGCCCATCTGTTCCCATCAATTTCATTGATGATCATCGCAAAAAAGAAGAGCCACATACAAGGCAACCATACAATAAACAGGGTAAGCTAGAGCCAACAACATTTTCATCATACAGTTAAACATAATTTCACCATCCAATGTCCATACAACAACCAAGCATGTTATGACTCTTCAATCAATACACTACAACTCGACTCGACTCATCCAGATACGTATAACTTAGTCGGATTCAGCGGATGCTTGCACTTGTGGTGGATACCTCTACTCGACCCTGAGCTGCTCACCCCCGAGCTATGTGTTACAATTGTTACGATGAATCAAATCTCCCTCATCACAAGGTTAACCCTTAATGAATTTCAGGCCTCCTGCTACTCTCACCACAGGGGTCAGCCCGCTCTAAGTGAGTCTAACTGGCCCCTTAGAGTGTCAGGATGCAGTCCTTACCTTGAATCCTTACCTAGTAATACAGATGGGGCACCACCATGGACACCCACTAACAGGGGCCATGGAATTACGTCCCGACCACTGAAGCGCAACCTTGGAGGTCTCACTTAGAGGCCCCAAGGAATCTACACGCTGACATGGACCAACATTCATAACTCAGCAATAAGAGAACATCAAATCATATTTACATTTCCATACCAACCCCTGAGATTAATTCCTCATACGCATCGTGTTTCAAATCCATACCTCTGATCACCACCACCTCATGAATCTAGGGCCTCATCTCATATCAATAACGTGTTCCTTTTGGTTCAACCCACTCATTCATTTTACATGCCACGATCACACCCAACCCGTCATACGCAATTCATAATTCATGCCAAGCATACATAAGACTCCATTATATACATGTTTCTCATCATACAATTCATACCTAAACCAATATCAATCATCCAAGAATAAGCAAGCACCCAAACAGTGCACAGCCTCGCCCAATCCCTCGCTCAGGCTGAGGGGTCTCGCTCAGGCGAAACGTGCTCGCTCAGGCGAGCCCCTTTCGCCTAGGCGAGGGCTCGAAAAGGGGAGCAGGAGCACATACGGGATCTCGCTTAGGCGAGACCCCTCTCGCCTGGGCGAGATGCTCGCTCGCTCAAAACGTCGAGCAGGTTGCCTGGGCGACCTTTCGCGCAGAAGCCCTAGGCGAGCTCCCTGTTTCATCTCGCCTAGGCGAGACTGACTCGCTTGGGCGAGATTTACAGGTCTCGCCACTGGTTCATCTGGAACAGCCAGGTTTTCAAACCAACCAAACATACAGAATGTTCTCACACATCAAATCGAAAGATTAAGCCATACAAGCAGCAACCAACTCAAACACAGACCAAAATGACTGGAAACTAAGAACTCTAACTTCCCGTACCGAGAAGGGAAATATGAGGCTTCGGTAACCAAGCGTGCGAACACAGCAGCTCAAGGACGTATAGAGGAGCTGAAAGGATACTGAAACAGAAGCACGAGACGGGTTACCTGGAAACCCTAATGGGAAGAAATGAAAAGGAACAATGGAGACGCGAATGGCTAGCACAATACTTACATGGGGTAGAGAACAACTTCGAGCTAGCTTGAAGATGGCAGAAACCTAACCCTAACAGAGCTCTTCGTGAGAGGGAGAAAGGGTTGACGACTGGATCTGTGAGAATGAAAGGGTGGAAGCGTTAGGGCAACTATGGACCAGCTTTATCCCTTGTACCAGCTCTTTGGCCCATCCAATTTTGGGGCAGCCCTTTTTATTAAAGGTTATAAAATAATAGGGTCTTACATGGTTGATTCAGAAGTTATATGCTCAAACATTCGAAGAACTTTAGAAAAACTAATTTCAATAACAATTCATTCTAACCTTAACAAAAGCTTATTTACCAAAACAAAATTATTCAAAGGCAATTTAAAAATGTATTAAAAAAGTGTTTGTACTTGTCGAGGAAAACATGGTAGGAAAGTCCAAAACAAGACACGATACTCTTTGTAAGTTTACACATGTGCAGGTTTAAGAAGAGTGCAGAAAAACAACATTAATATTGTGTCTCATGCTTTTACTGGAGAATCCTTTAGTCAATTGCTGAAGCTGTAATATGCTGACATTACGCATGAATTTAAACTCAAACACTTCTGAAACTTAAACGAAAACAATATATTATGTTCGATGTAAAGCACTTAATCTATTAGTTTGCACCATAATCTTTGTTCATATGTGGTGTGTCTCACGTTGATGTACACGTGTGCCACATTTTTTCTTATGTTCCCACTATACTTCAAGTCACCATAATCCAACTTCTATCTCGAGAATCAAATGTGCTAGTTAGAATCTATTTTAAATTCTTAATTCACTTTTTCTTGACACATTTTTCTTCTATTTTTTGTAGTGTTTTCAAATATTTCATGATTTCAACATGAACAATCAGATGTGTGCTAGTTAATGAGTACAGATATAAAAAACAAATATCGACGAAACAAATGTGAGGTGAGGAGATAATTGTGAAAGAGATTTATATAAAAAGTGAAAGAAAAAGATTGAATGAAAAAATTGATCATCTTTATTATGAATAGTTGAATTAAAAATTATCTATAACTCTTATTTATTGTTATAAAAATACTTAAACATATTAGCTAACTTAAATAAACATTAAAAATATATTAATTAATTGAATTAATCAATGCTAACTTAAAAAAATAAAATAAATTTGAGATAACTAATTTAAATAAATATTAATACCTAGATTATTCTAACCTAAACATCAAAGGTATATCAATTATCATCTTAATTAATATTAACTTAAATAAATAATAAAATAAATAAAATTTGTGTTAATAACTTAAATAAATATAAATACTTAAAATAATATTGACATCAGTTATAACAGTTATAATAACTCTGATATTATTATTTTTAATATTTATTATAACTAGAATTAGTTGAGACAAATAAAAATATTTTTTTATTAAAAAAATTAAAGTGTTGCCTTAAAAATAATTAAATCAATTTTATTAATATTTAACTTGAGTCTATTAATGTCAACTTTCTCATTAATAAGCACTTTTATTAAAAAAATTTAAAGTAAGTAACATTAATTGAAATTTAATTAAATCAGTTTTCTATCAAATGTTAAATTGCTTAACATAAATTTATACTTTTTTAGTCATTTTCTTTTAAATTAATATTTGATATATTATAATTTTGTTAAATGCGTTTCTTAGTTAACATTGAGCAAGAACATGTCAAACGGTATAAACAATTCAAATATTAGCATAAAATGTATTCGACACAAAAAAAAATAACGTAATTAGATTAAGCTTACTATATATGTTTATTTTTTTAAATTTGAAAATCAAAAAATATCAAAATTTTAGATAAAGATGAAATTTAAATTCAATCAAATTTCAGAATTAAAAATATATTTAACCCTAATTTGTTTTATATATAATATATATTCAACTCTATCTCTTTGTATATTTTCTTAATTTTCCTTTCAACTTTCTATTTATATATTATTATTTTTTTATTTTTTTATTGTCATTAATAGAATTTATATCAATTTTACTTGTGATGAAATCCATTAATAGATTTTATATTTTTCTATCTTGATTTGAAAACTTCTTTTAGGTAAATTTAAACGATTTTTATATTTTCAATCATCTCTCTCTAGCCATATATTGGCCGGTGACAGCTAGTATGCATGCATGTCAGAAAGTTAGGGCCACACAACACATAGCGTACGAAACTACCGCTTATTTTTTCTTTTCCAGTGCAATTTATTTTTAAATTACTAAAACGGGTAATTTTAAAAAACATTATAAAACAAAAATAAATCGTGTTTGGTAACGCTCTATCGTTATAAACTTCACAATTTTCCTTTTAAAGTAAACCAAAATTCTTCTTAAAATGAAAAGTGCGGTACACGTTTATTAACAAAAATCATGTTCAAAACACAACTTTAACAAATTACATAACACGCCTTTCAAAAAAAATTAAAAACATGTTTAAATACATGCTTTAAGTAATTGTTTTCAAAAATTTTAAATTATTATTCTTATCATATTTACAAAAATAAAAATCATATGTTATTAGAATGATTAAATTAAAATTTTAGTAGAAAAAAATTACGATTTCAGTTTATTATTTTTATAAACTAAAACCATACTTATATTTACAATTTTAATTTTAATGTATCAATAACAAACATTATTATTTATATTATTTTTTATTGTTATTATGTACCAATAATAAAATATGATTTAATATTTTATAATAATGCTAATTACTAATAATTTAAAAAAAACTATCAGCATTATTTTTTTTATTACTATCAGCTACATTATTATAATTATTTTTGTAATTATAAATAAGAATCCGGTTAATTGAAAAAAGTAAAAATAAACTAATGAAATTGTGTTCTAAAATCGAATGTAATTTGTTTAACATATAATTTTGTGAATCGTGCTTTAATTCTTGTTTTTTTTTTTGCTTAAGTTATAAATATGTGCTAAAATCTGTTTTTTTAAGCAATATGTTTTTGTAGAAACTACGATTTTGATGATATTAAAGATGTAAAGTGCAATATTTTAGGGGTGAAAGCGAAATTAGCAACAAAATATGTCAAAATAAAGGATAAAAAAAAACATTGGGGGTAGTAATTAATGTAGCTATGAAGAATAAAATTCACAACCATCGAAGATGTATTTGATTATATATATTAATCCTTCTTTTCGAAGTAAAATTGTATGCACATCTCTTCATATTTGACAAATCAAATATGATATAAAATTTAAAATAAAGTATCAATGTTCTAATCATTTAAAATAAAAATAAGTATAAGAATAAGAAAGATGTATACTTATCTTTATTTTTATATTTAATTTAGAAGGTCAAGTATTACTTATATTTATAATCAGTCAATCTTATATTGGACTCGTAAAGAAAATAGAATATAAGAAACATTTGTTTAGTAAAACGTGTATATATAGATTTTAAATATTTAATACAATTGCAACTTAAATATTAAATAATATTTCTTAAGTTGTGTATAAAACAAAATATATGAGATATTTATTCGGTAGTGGGTGAATTGGTGGATATTAAATATCAAATAACCATTTTTTGAAGTTACATATATATGTACAATACAAAGAACATTGTGTTATATCTTTGTAGAAGAGATGAATATCCCTTATATGGCTATAATATATTATTAATAGTCTGCTGCTAAAAAAAGTCAAAAGATTAAAAAGAAAATTATCTTCATTTTTAATGTTTGCTTTCTACTCTTCCAAATTCGATAACCATTGTTTGTTTCTCTGTTTTGTTTGAGTCTTTGATTGCAAAAAAACGAAGTAGGTGCATGTATATATTCATAGCCAAACATACTTTGTATTAGAAAAGCAAGATTTTTATATAACGTGTGTGATTCATATTTTCCAACTAAGGTGAACCCTAATCCAGATAGTGGTGATATATTAGTATATTTAATGCTAAGGTAGTGTGAAATTGAATAATGATGAATGAGAAGAAGAAAACGAAAGTGAACATTGGTTTAGAGTGTTGTAATTGTTACTTCACACCAGAATTTGGCAATTAGAATAGAAGAAATGTAGAATTTCTTTAGCACTTCACAGCAGAGGAGTGTCCAACTTTAATTGCACATGTGCAAGGTGAAAATATAAAATTGTGTGGTTAGGTAAAGGCTGTGAAGAAAATATCGTATTGGAAAACTGGTGTTTAAGAACGTCTTTTCTAATTTCTGTTCTCTTCTTTCTTCTTTAACTTATCTTCTCTGCAGAAACTAGATCATTTTATAATATTAACATGTTGAATTAAAGAAAATTAAAAGAACAAGTTTCTACAACAAAAGTGTCATTGAAAATTTCATACTTTGATGAGGATTCAAACAAATATGATATAAACTTGGTAAAATGTTTTAGAGTTAAAGATTTTTTATATCGAAAGTCTTTTGTTACAGAGAAGCATATTCTCTTGTAAAACGATGGTACAAAAGAATGGCTATCAATAATATATTCGTGTCCAAGAAATAATTATTTTAATGTAAAGAAATTCATATTTGAGGAGAAAATTATTAATAATTCAAAAGCAATTAAAATGTTCACATGATTACTATATTAAAAGAAAAACTCATAAATTTATTGTTCAAAGATTTTAGATTAAAAATACCTTGATATTTAATATATAATTGTTCGCAATTTATTGGTGTTAAATTTCTTTTATCTCTTAACTTTTTACAATTTTATTAAATTAAATTAATCATAAACTTATTTACTAATATAATATTATTTTAAAATTTAAATTAAAAACGTGACATCTTTTATATATATGTATATATATATATAATTTATCACGAATAATTGAAGTTGAATCTTTTCTATCTCCTTTCAAATAAAACCTCAATGTATAAGCTCAATCTTTATTTTATAACTCAATTTTAAAAATTTAAATTATAAACACATTTATTAAAATAGTACCTAAAGAAAATATGTCAAAGTAAAAATTTCGACTAAATAAACAAAGACAACTCTTATCTTATAAAGCAATTTCAAGAACTTGAATTAATTTTGAATTCAATTAATAGAAATCAAATTCTTGTAATATTAATATTAAATAACTAAAGTAATAATATTAATATAGATTAATGTATTTAAGAAAATCACATACCTAATAATATTCTTTCACCAAAAACTATCACGATATTGTCTCAAAATGAAAATGACTATTCCTATGCTGATATGAAAATTGTTATGAAAAGTAAGAAAGTGCTTAATTACGAACTATTTTTACAACTGTAACTATGTCCGTGTAGGTTCTGTTTTTCTCAGAATAATCTCAAGAAAAAACATATTATTAATTTTAAATACATATCCGCTAAGTATAAATAATTTTTGAATAAAGTCAAAAGGAAAAAAGAAGTATAGCATCAGAATCTTTTTGACTACGCAATCAATGGGCGAGACCACAGAATTTAATTATTATTTATTATTATTACATGTGTGACATTGTGAGGACCGGAAATTGCAAGAACGAAAGTTCCCATGCTCTCTTCAGAAAGACAATATCAAATTTTATTCTGTTTCGTAGGTAGTTAAAGGAGTTGAAGCCACGTAGGACCAAAACATCCACATCAATTTATAACAAATATATATATCTATTAAATTAAATAAAGGAAACCACAATGTTAATATTTTTTCTAATAAACCCTACTATATATATATATATATATATATATATCCTATTTTCTCAATCCTGAATTAAAATACGAGTGTAAGATAAAAAAAATGTTAATTATATGTTATTTAGTAATTGGCAATATTTTGTTAAAAAATGACGTGTACTATTTTGTTAAAAGTTGAACACTAGATACCAATTAGTCATTTCACACACGCACACACGTATAGAATATAGACTTTGGTGTAAAAATTTCAATTCAACCATGAATACAGATAGAGGAGCCTAGAGCCATAAAAGAAGTCCAAAAAGTGTGTCATCAAATCCAAAGTGGATTTGACATGATTTATGAAATGAAAGTTGAATAAAAGCCTCCACAAAATCTAATATTCACACTGCCTTATCCTTTCGCCATGCTCTGTTTCTAACATGATTCTAACATTATAATTACGAATCAAATTAATCGAAATCCTTAAATGTGTTAAAATATTGAGAATTACAATCAAATAGTGTCCCATGAGTATTTTTTATTCTTATATTAAATATTGTTTTAATTTTTGTGCTATAAATTTCGTGTATTTATTCTTAGAATAATATGTTCTGATTGTGATACCTTTCATCAACATATGGTTCAGTTCCGCGGAGTAGTGGAGTGGTCCAAGCCCCCGCAACATATGACTTGATTTCTTAAAGTCAATAATTTCATTATTTAAATATATAATATCTATATCGATTATGAATAATTAAAGTCAAGATTTTTTTATGGGAAATATAATAAAATTATGAAGTAGTGAGATCAAGTTAAATGTTCAAGATGGAGACCGAATCAAAGATCTTCAATGCTAAATAAATAAAGGTTAGACATCAAATAATACCCGTTGATAACTTTTTAAACAAAAGTTGACCTTCAGAAAAAGGTGTCCAAGTTAATAAAAATGAATTTATACTTGATAAATTATGTAAAAGAGATCTGAGATTGTTTTATTCATGAGGGGTGAGGGTGGAAATGTGAGGACATTTTATTGAAGTTTTAATATGAACCCCAATTGTACATTTTTATCAATAGATGTTAGTGACGGACTTTTACCAATAAACATCTACCAATGAATTTGTAGATGTTAGTATTTACCAACGAATGTTTATGATCGATGATAAACTTTATTGATAAAATTTTGTTATTACGATTGATTATAATCGTCAACAATATTCTATTTTGTTCTAATGTTTAAATGCAACTAAACAAATTGAAAAATACCATTAGTTTAAGTTAGAAACGAAGGAAAAACTTTATAAGTAATCATATAAGTATTTAATGAAAGTTCATATGTAAAAGAGTAATTATATAAGTATTTAATGAAAGTTCATATGTAAAAGACTTTGTGAGACTTAAGTTAATAATAATACATGAAAGTACAACACTTTAATATGAAAATGAAAAAAAAATTGAGTTACGAGATTACGTTCCATCTAATGATTTAATGGAGAGGTGTTCATAAACATTTTAGATTTTTCACATATTAATATAAAAATTAATAAAAAATAGTTATGTCTAATATATGATAAAAAATAATTAATTTATTATTCATAACCAACGTCTTAAAATAAATGATAAGATTATTGATTAATAACTAACATATAAAATCTATAAAATAGATACGTTTATAATAACATTAAAAATATTATTAAAATTAATCAAATACTTAAGTTTTAGATAATTTAATCAGTGTATCTTCAGAGGTCTCGTATCGACGATATCTATTCAAATTGGATTAGATAAGTCTTATGACAAATGATGCACCATCTTCAACATCAAACAATTAAGCAAAGAGATGCACAAAAAACATCATATTTGATCATTGATGGGATTCTAGCAAAGTCTTATTAATATAAAATAAAAACATCTGATAGTGAAAATGTGACCAACTTTGTCAGAATCAGAGGGCATTCTTATTCTTGTAATTGTATGCATAAGGAAGTAACAATAACATTTTGTGACTTTATAAATACAATAGTTCCTTAAAAATGTTAATTCATAGTTACTTCGAGAGACACATGGAGATGATGGAGACATGATAACTAAGTAGAACAAATAGATCACAAGCTAGAATGTAGTTTTGTTTTGGATTAAGTAGTTTAGTTAACAACCATCAAATGTAGGAGCCAAAAAAGGGTCAAAAAGAGAGGACTTGTTTGTTATGTTAAGAAAGACATTCTTAAGTTTTTTCTTTTCTTCTTTATTTTTTTTCTCTAATATTTTTTGTTATTATGGTACACCCAATTGTCCTACATCGTTTGGGAGTCAAGTTAATGAAAGTTTAAATATCCATTTCTTCTTCAATATTTTGAGACACTTTTAAGGAGAAAACTATGATGGAGTTCCAGACTCCAAATTAGACAATACCTTAGATGTGATGATTGATCCTAACGATGTCACCAAAACTTTGTTCCGGTATACCTAATAGTTTTATATTGCTAAGGAATCGACCAAAGACAATTTAAAAATATTTCTCGTGATGGAGCTTCAGACTTTAAAATGAACGATTTAAATATTTTTCGTAACATAGCTCCAAGATCTAAAACGAACAATATATAGAATACAATGATCGAGTCTAATAATGAAACTGTAACTCAACGAGGAGCAATTATACGTTATTTTAATTTAAAATTAAATAATTCAAAGATGTTTGAAATTTAATTTATTGTATTTTGTGCATTTTAGATAAAAAAAGATTATAAGAAAAAAGTTTTGTAGATTTGATATTGTTGGAATAAAAGAGATAAAAAAATGTAATGGATCGAGTGGTGTTCTTGGGCCTGTCTGCGCTGAGCTTCTTTGTGACTGCCTTCAACGTTTCCTCCCTAACACGTGGGCAGCCGCAGACGCACGTCGCTGTTACTCTCTCTTCTCTTCATTGTTGCTAAATTAATAGTCACGTGCCTTATTTATTATATTCATGTTCAGTCCTATTAGAACATTCTATAGTTATATCAATATACTATTTTTACGTTGTTTTATATTATACTAAATTTATTTATTTCAAAATTATACTAATCGCTAACTAATAGTGTTGTACGAGAAAAAGAAAGTATGAATATATAAAATTATATATTAATATAATTTTTTATTGACTCTGTTGTACTTCAGTTTGACTGTTTGACTTTTCAATATGATTACCTTAAAATTAGTGAAAATATTATATAAAAATAATTAGACAAAACATGTGCAAGTATTTGACACTGAGAAATATAAGATAGTGTTTAATTACTGTTTTTCCTTTGTTTCGTTTGAAGTTGATTAGCCTTCGTAGATTGGACTAGTTTAACATTTTTTATAATCGAGTAATTATTTCTTAACTGTCTCGTAAGTGATTTCGCACATTTGATTATAGTTAATTAATTAATTAATTAATTATAAAGTGATTTTTTTTAAAATAACTAGTGAAGGAGTGTGACTCATTGTAGATGTCGCTACTTAAACTCTAATTTCAACCAAACTTTATCTAATTAGAAATTATAATCCTAATCGCTATGGTGACAGAATTACACAAAAAAGATAGTTAAATAAATTATAGGAAGTTTCCTATGTTAGTGTTACATGTTAAGTTGTGACAAAGAGTGAATGAACTTGAGTTCATAAATAAAAAATCATAGGTATAATAAAATTAACTTTTAAAGTAATAAAAGTTGTGTCTTTCGTATTCTTTTTGCTGTTAGTATGGGGTGCAGGAAGCAGAAACCTTAAATTAAACGTAATTGGGCCAGCATCAAACTGAGCCCGCTTGCAACTCATGCTATTTATTGGGCTGAAAAAGGACTAACTTGAAACATGCTAAGCCACGTTACTGTAAAAGCCGAAGTAGGGTCTTGCTATTCCCACCCCCTTTCCCATACTTTTTCAAACAAGATTGAAAACATACTCTCAACTTTTTTCATTTCCTACAACCCCTTTCCCTTGTTACACTCCCTTTTTTGTTTTTTTTCAAACCCTTCTTTTTCCCTTTACAAACAAGAGTGCTTAGTCTTCAGGGACGGATCCACTAAGGCCTTTGGGGCCTCAGTCCCCTAGTTTTTTTTTTTTTGTAATTTTAATTTTTGATATTACTATAATTTAGATATTTATTTAAATTTGTGAGCTCGGTTACGAAAATAATATTACAATATTTATATATGTTATTATTTTTTTATAAATAATTTATTTTTCTTTTACAATATTTATAAAGATATTATCATTCTTTTTCTTTTTTGTATTATATTTTTATAGTGTTTATAGTGGAAATTATTTCGTCATTCTCTCCAATACTTAGATAAAATGTAAAAGAAAATTTTTTTTCTTCTATAATTTTGTAGTTTCATTATAAAGCTTATAAATTAGTGAATATGTAAACAACTAACTTTAATTTGATCGTAGTTATTCAAGTATTAAAACCTGTTTACTTTTCTAATAGAATATATAGACTTAAAAATATTATATAAACGAGTTATCCACCTAAATTTTAACCCACACGAGTAAATCTTCTTTCTTTTTACTATTCACTATAAGAAAATATTTCATTAATAATTCATTTTAATGATCAAAAGTTGTTACTCACTATAATGATCAATTTTGGTACCAATTCATATAGAATAAAAAAAATATTGGTTACTGAAATAATCACTATTATGAATAAAAAATATAATTGGTAACTAAATTGATATTTAAAATTAGCTACCATGATTTTGATTACAAAAGAAAATTAGTCACTAAAAATTAATTACCTAAATTTTTGCTACCAAAATGACTTAATTTCTAAATTGGTATTTAATTAATTAACGATCAATTATAAATTTTTATTTATAAGGGTGACTAATTTAGTAACAAATAATTTTTATTTATTTTTTTATTTTCTTGTAATGAATATTCTTTGTTTATCTTATTTGTTTTCTTTCTTGTCATTTGTTCTCAACTATCATTAATTTTCTAGGGTGTAAAATGTTTTTTTTATACAAATGAAAGAAAAACAAACTCGCTTTCACAACTTTATTTTCCTTACTTATTTACGATATGAAAGCAATTTTAATTCAAAGAGATGGTTTAGATACTACTGTTGTAAAAGCTTATCAGTAACAGTTTTTTCTTAATACAATTATTATGCCACTTTTATAAAATATCATCATTAAACTATATACCAATTTGTATTATGAAGTGATGATTAGTGTCATGTGGAAATAAAGATTGTATTCATAGGAATACCCAAAATGAACAAAATGCATGGTGCCGGGCTGAATGCTCATGTAAAGTTTTTACCTGTTCTGAAGTAAAATACTATTAATTTACTCCAAACCAGAATAATCTACCCAAACCAGTAAACCACCATGCAAATATAAATTATCTACTGTGAATTTGGATCCACATATATTTGAACAATTTCACTATACTCAGCATTTTGAATTCAAATTATGATCCATTTGAACCACTCATGTTACTGCATACCAATCTGAAACATATGCAAGGTGTGAAACCAAAATCACTGGCCCTAATCCATATGATTTGGTTCTGTTAATTCTCCATTGATTACACATGGTAAGGGAATAAAACACAAAGCAATCGATTGAGACACATGGCATTAATTGCTCTCACATGTGGTGGGACTTTGCTAGTGTGACACCTTCCTTCTACCATCAAATGCTCTCTTTCTCTTTCGAAAGCAGCTTAGTGGGGTGTTTTATTAACCAGGTTTCTTATCCTTTCACAACATCATGCATCTTTCATCACCTCTTAGGTTATCCTTTTTAGATTAGAGATCCTACACATGTATAAATAAAGAATAATTATTATTATCATATGATCCAAATCTGGAAGTTTAAGATGTATATGTTAAGAAGTGAACTTTAAATTTAAGTCAATCCTATCAAATCCGATTTTAAAGTGAGGTTTGCATTTGTTTATATATTATGAATTGGTCTTATCTTTAGTCGATGTGAGATTCACATCCCCTCTCACTGAAACAAATACATCTCATGTGTGAGATTAGATATTAATGAGCAATCCGATAACGAGTGAAATAATAGACTCTACAATTACAAATTTCACTACAATAGGCCCTAAGAATGATTTTCATATTCGGTTAAAAAGTGAACTTTAAGTATAATTAACTTAATCCTCACAAAACCGACATGTGAGATGAGGTTTGCACTCACAAAATCAGATTGAAATTTAGGAGGGTGTGTTGAAAGTTTTACATCACTAGAAATAAGGTCAATTAATAATATATAAGTAGGTGCAAAACTAAGTTTTATAAAACTGAGTTAAACTTAAAATTCATTTTTTAAATAAAAGTGATCTTATTATTGGATCATCATAGTATATTCTATATTTAAGATGGCACATGTTAAAACTCTTGTCTTTCAAGTTGCTTAAATGTGATCAAATTAAACCTAATTAATTTCAAAAGTGTAAAAGTTAGTTTATGTTCTTGTTTTTAAAGTAAAAAGAATTGGAAATTAAGACAGAGATATGTGTCTAATTTGAAAATTACATATGTTCCACATAAAGTTTGTCCATTTTTTCATCATTTTCATTTGTACATGGGTCACATCTTGTGCCAAACCCATCAAAATCATTAGTCACTGTACAGAAATATTGTGCCATAGTTTCTCCCATCTTCCTTTCCCTCTTAAGGAAGAAAATAGCAGGAGCCTATGCTTGTGCATGAGGGTTCACAATCAAACTCATATTTTCTGTCTCCATCAAAGCATTACTCTGAGTCATTAACCCTAAAAATGTCCTGAAATCATGTTCCATATGAACTTCTGGTTGACAAGGAAAATAAAATCTTTGTTGTTCTAGGGTTTGTGGTTTCAGCATTGTGGAAGTTCTGTACCAACCACATGTCTATGCCCCCACCTTCCTCCAATCTCCACTTGCCCAAACAAATAAGTGCTTATATAGCCATTGGTAGTGGCAGTGCAATCCTTCCCTACTTCTAGAATGTGGTTTTTCTTCCTCATCTTCAACAATTACTATATATATATATATATAACACATTACTGTGAACTTTTGCTTATTTATTTGCTTCTAACTCAGAAACTTTTTGTTTTAATTTACCCTTTTAAGTTTCATAATCGAATGATGATAAGAGAAAAAGGGTGTTTTCATTCTGTGCACTTATATGTGGTATTGATATGATAACTCGATTTTTTAACATTAGTATATTTAGGTGGTCCAATGAAACTTTCGTTAGCAAGTCAAATGTGGTAGATGTGTCTGTTATGATTACTTTCTGGTGTAAAATGTCGTAGATTCCCATAATGAAGATTCTCTTATATTAAAGAAGGTGAAATAATATTACTGATTACCAAATAATAACATCAAGTATATAGTTTGTTGTAACTTATATAGTATAGTTGATGGCCTCAAAGATAAACATAAACACATTGCTTGAGATGTGGTTGAAATAAGCTGAAGTTCAAAATAATGGGGAAGAAATTTAATCATGTTGCAATTGCTTTTATGATGGAATTTTAATCGGGGGTGGACATGAATTGGATTTTTAATAATCCAATCCACATCCAATCCATTGTAGATCCAAATAATTGGATTAGATTTTTGACTCAAATCCATTTTATTAGCAAAAGTAGTTTGGATTTTTTTTAAATCCAGATCCAAATATTTGGATCAAGATTTAAATCCAATCCAAATATTTGGATCAAGTTCAAAATTCAAAATCCATTTTTTATAAAAGAAATTTAAATGGAATTTTTTAAAACTTGTGTCAATAAGGCCAACATGACTCAGTTCGTACAGGTTGTCAAGCACGACCCGTTTAAGTTGTCAGGCCAACCCATAGAGGTGTCAATTTGGCCCAGCCCACAAGGCTTGGCCCTGGCCCATGTGGGCTAGGGCCAAAAAAGCCCCCATCAAAGAAGTCCACAGGGCCAAAAACCCTACAAAAGCCCTATGCGTCAGGGTCAACCCATGGGCATTCATCTTCAACAGGAAAAATATATTATTTTTTAAAATAGATCCAGAAAAGCACGATGACCTGAATAGGTCAGACGACCTGGACGGGCCTTACGAAATGGACGTGCCCGACGACCCAGACAGGACCGACGACCTGAACGGGCGCGACGACCCAAACGGGCCCATAGACCAGAACGGGCCCGACGACACGCGTCTTACGACCTTGACAGACCCGATGATACGAACAAGCCCGACGACATGAACAGGATGTCGGGCCTGTCCGGGTGATAGGGCCCGTCCGGGACGTCTAATTTGTCCAGGTTGTAGGGCCCGTCCAGGTCATTGGGCTCGTTCGTGTCATCATGCAATCCGGGTCGTAAGGCCTGTGTAGGTCGTCAGGCTCGTCTGGGTCGGCCCGTCTGGGTCGTTCGAGTCATTAGGTCTGTCTGAATCGTCAGGCCCACCCGGGTCGTCTGGCCCGTTCGTGTCGTCGTGCCCATTCGGGTCGTAAGGCCCATGTAGGTCGTAAGGTATGTCCGGGTTGTAACATCCATGGCTACCCCCTCCTCGGGCCCCAGAGGCTGTTAGGTTACTACAGCCCAATGCACCCCAATCCATCACCCTTCTCCGTCCATTCATACTGGGTGGGTTGTTGCCAGTGGGAATCGAACCCCCAACCTGACCTTTAACACCTCTGGCTCATCTACTAGTGAAATCCATATCTATTAAATGAATTTTAAATGGATTGGATTTTTAATAAAATGGATTATAAATGAATTGGATTGGAGCAAAAGTGGATTGGATCAAGAAAATTAGATTTTTTGTTCACCCCTAATTTTAATGACATTGTGAAAAAACTACATAGTGGTACAAAATTAAGTGAAAAGAAAAAATATCATATTTTTTACTGAGTTTCTTTGGTACTGTTATCTTTTGAACACTAAAAATACATTATATTAAAATTTTAAATATATTTTAAAATTTCACAGTGAACATCAATGTGTTTTGAAAACACAATAAAAAACAAAAAAAATCAACAGAAAATTCAAATTCAAACAGTATATACACATCATTTGATTAACCATGAAAGGAAAAACTCATAAAAAAATTTCTCTTTTTTGAGTTGTAGGTTATTTTGGGGTCACAAAAAGTTTGGAAAACTTTGGCAAAAACTAAAAAATAAAAACGAAGTTTCAAAAGGAACCAATAAAGGTGAGAGGTGCAGGAAGAGATGATCATTTTCCCATAGAATACATAATTATTTTTATTAAAATAAATAAATAAATTTTTTTATTTAATACAACATAATCCAAATAGGTTATAATTGTAATAACCGTAAATGACAGTTATATATATATATATATATATATATATATATATATATATATATATATAATGTTTTTGTGTATATTTGATTATGTTTTTGTGTATATATGTTTCACTTTTTTTATATATTTGATTGAAATATTGTTGTAATTGAATATTATTGATGTAATGGAAATTAAATGATGATATATTAGCATATAAATTCAAATGAACTATATAAGTATGTGATAAGTTTTGCATTAAGGTAATACATGTGTATAACATGGAGTGATGATTTAAATTCATGAGCATGTGATGATCTTGTTTGAGATTTTAAAAATAAATGTTTTAAGATTTGGAAATAAAATGGGTAGTGTATGGTTGAGTGGAGCTAGGATATTAGCCATAAATATAATCTTTTTGTGTGGATGTATGACCGAGTAGTTACTACAAGAACCATAATTTACTATGAGATTTTGATGTGTGATGTGAATGTAGTTATTTTCAATGAGAAAATACTACATTGGGTTGTTGTAGGTTATGTATTGATCAATGATTCATGTATGATATTATTATATAACTCTACTAATATTGGACTCACATATAAAAAGATATTAAGTGGTGAGAGTTGATAGAAGTTTGTGTAACCTAACTTATGATATGAAAAAGAATTATGTCTGATTGGTCATAAAGAATTTATCATGTCATATGAGTGAGAGACTTAATACATGATATATGCGATTATGTGAGAAAAAGATAGTATGACATGTGGATAATCTTTGAGTTGATTCAATATACCAGTCTTCCAAAAATAGAATCAAATATATATGATGCAAACACACAATTAAGAGTTTGAACTAGATGATTTATTACTTAATTAAGCTAAACACTAGCAAACTATAGTAGTGACAAAGGGAGTCATGACTCCCCAATTTTTTTTTTAATATTCATATAATTTTAACTATATTTTTTAAAAATTTACTATTTTTAATATATTTTATATATTTGATATTCTAATTTTTTTATACATCTATATCTAAATATAAAGAACTTTTGTTGTTGTCAACATTTCTTTTTCAATTTTGCCTTTTATATATTTTTTAAATAAAAATAATTATTTTATTAATATTATCTTTTAAGTGATTATTTATTTAATTTAACCCTTTTTTATTTTTTTTTAAATTTAATCAATATAAATGAAAAATAATTATTATAAATTTTAAAAATTATTTATATTTAATTTTATAATTATAATAATAATAATAACAATAATTATAATTTTATTTTTTATTATCATAAAAAAATGTAAATAGAATGTTTTTACTAAGTTTCTCTTATAATTACATGTATATAATGACGAGGAAATTCATCTGAGATGTGATTGAAATATGTTTTTAGGTTTGTATTTTATGAAAACTAACCTGTTTCTTTAATTTCAATGAAAAAAATTATTATTATAAAAATAATTGTAATAGTAAATTATATTTTTAAATTTAAATTATAATTTCAATTTAATATAATTTTCATTATTTAAATTAAATTTATATCATTTTTATCTTCAAAGAAATAATAATAATGATCTAAATTTATTTAATAAAATAATTATTTTAATCTATTATACCTATCATATGATAGATAAATTTTCATATCAAATTACATAATTTTTTCCTCCAAATAACATTACTACTTTTTCTCCATTTCCTCAAATTTATTCATTTGTTATTTCTTAAATCATATCTCCAATTCAAACACAACGTAGAACTTTGATATACAATCCCTCATACTTATTATATTTTATATTTCATATTTTTTATTAGTTAACTAACTTATTAATCACAAAACAATGAACCAAAATAAATAAACTAATTAAAAAAAGATAAGCGTGATATTCTGATCTCACTCAGCAACAAGCGTCAATGGACCCAGCCACCTGGTGGCGACATGCATGATGCATGCATTCATGTCACGACCCATGTCATGACCCATGACATGACCCCACACGCTATTCATACCTCGTGCCACCCACGTTTTCGATTCGTAACGCGCCTCGCCCATCTATTATAGTCTGTGCTCACGTGCTCCACCGCTGCCACGTCATCCAATCGGCACCGTTAATATCATTGACCGTCAAACTGTTTCTGGCCGTTCGATCGCTCACCATAGGATTCTGATGCTGTCGAAACCGTTGAGATTTGCTATCCTGCTTTTTCCGTAAAAGAGGTGGGGCCCGCAGAAGACAAATTGTGTAAACTGCAAAACTGTATCAGCCGCACCTCACCTCACCGTTGATTTGAGTAATACATTTTTATTAAATAATTCGAATCACTCTTTATTAATGAGTTCAACATAAAAAGTTATTTTATTAATATTTTAAAATTGTTATAATGACCATTAGCACTACAGATGGTGGATAGAAGCTAAAGGAACACACTAGCTGCTATGTTACCACAAATGGAACTTCGTATTTAAATTTAATTTTACTACTAATAAATAATGATTTAAAAGAATAAAACAATGAAATATTTATTTTAATTTATACAATAATAAAATTTCAATTAATGGTTATTCTAAAGAAAAAATAAAAACATAATTATTTTAGTTTAAAATAATAGTTATTTAAAAGATGAAATTAACTATCAAATATTTACTTGCATACGCACGTGCGTGTGTGTATATATATAAAATCATGTTCGTCTTAAAATAAAACCATCGTTAGAATATTTATATAAAGTTTTCTTTTTTTAAGATTTTGTTTATAAATTTGTCCAAGTTAATTCTATGTAAAACTGGTTAAACAATTTTGCTTATAATTCTGGATGGTTGTTTTGACTTTGACTTTCTTTTTTTTATTATTATCAAATGTAAGGCAGATTAAAATAAGGTGGATTAACATATATTACTATCTATATAATAATCTCATGATTATCTCATTACCATAAATAATGATAAAAAATGGCTAAAGAAAAGATGAAAAATAAACTAAGAAAAAACAACAAATTATTAGGTAGAAAAATAAATACTATAATAAAAATATAATACAAAAGTCATGTCAATTTTAATTAAAATAATCATAACATGTCCATAACATAACACCCGATTTTCTACCACTTTTTATTTAACTTTGATATACTTTATAAGCACAAATGACAATTAAACAATAAAAATCAAATTAATTAGAGTTTTTTGTGTTTTTCGTATTTTAATTTAGTTCAAACTTAGACAATGTTGTTAAAAAAAATAGCATAATTGATTTTGGTGAACAAATAGGTAAACATTTCAAGAAGTTTAATGTGATCGGTGATAAATTAATTATAATTAAAATTTCATAAAATAGTGAATGCTATGAATTAAAGCATTATTAGTTCATTTAATACTAAATGCATGTTACATTATAAGTAGTTCTGAAGTGGATAAATATTTATTATAAGTGATTGCAATGCCGGTTCATAATTAGGTTTTAAATTTTTTTTAGAAAGCTCAATTCGAATATGGAATGAATTATGTTCATAAAAAGTAAAATGATTAATAAAAACATTTACACCTTAGGACAATTAAATGCAATGAAGTAAAGATAATGTGAATGTGTATTGTTGTTGCTTGGACAAAATACTATAATAAAATAATAAATATGTTTAATAACATTAAATTTATCATTAATCTATACTGCTTTAATATTAAATCTATCAACATATTTTTCAAAAAAGATAAATATTTTCTAGAATAGGCACATCGTTATTTAAGGACAAATGTGGGGAAATATAATTAATGAGAGAGTAAATTTAATGAGATATTAATTAACATGAATAAAAAGGCAAAAAGTTAAATATTTTTATCTCTCCGTTATTTTCTGTACATTCTGTGCAGCACCCTTTGTCGTTTCTCTGCGTCATTTTCATTCGTTTTTGTTTTTTACCTTTTTAGTTATCTGTTTTTAAATAAGCAAAATAAAAATTAAGAAATATTGTTTAAGTATTTACAGAAGTATAAATTTAAAAACCTGAATGTTTAAATTTGAAAATTAAGAAATTTAGAAAGAGACACTCTGAATCTGAAGGTCCATAAATGATCCAACTATTTGTGGCATTATTGTATTACATATCCTGTCGGCAAAACTTACAAAGAAATCCTCATAAAGTGCGTGTGGACTTTCACACCCTCCTCCATCAAATCCAGAGCCTTTGACATTTTCAAAAGTCAACTCCATCAAACACCAAAATAAATAAATAAATAAAATATATTAAAAAGTAAATAGATAAGCATAGAGATGCCAAAATGCCATCCACACACTCTCTCTCCAGAAATAAAGCAACTTTTTCCTGTTTTTCTATTTTCTTATTACTTTTTTGTTCCGATAACAATTTTATTTAACTCTGATACCACTATCGTAATAAACAACAAAACCATATGTTCAATAACCTGGGCCAATGTTTTTTAACCTAAACATAGTTCAAAATCATTATAAAATTATATAATTCTTAACAGTAAAATTTATTGTATGTAAAAAAATCATTAAACTGTAATAATTATAAAATTATGAAACACTGTCATATTTTTAAGAAAGTTAATTATCTACTAATTATCCTAATTTTGATTAACAGGAGTGGAACCAGTGAAGGCATTTTCTGTCTCTCTCTCTCTCTGGACTTTGCGCAAAACACCCTCTTTTCTCTTTCTATAAATACAAGTCCATCCCCACTCATTGCACCTTATCATTTCTCTCTCTGGTGAAAAGTCAGCGCCTTCTTTTGTCTTTTCTCTCTCTCAGCAAAGCGCATACGCTGCAGAGTTTGTCTCCATGGCCGAAGATTGGGATCTACATGCGGTGGTCAGAGGTTGCTCCACCGTCACATCATCCGCCGTGTCGTCTTCTTCCTCCTCCTCCTCTGGTTTTGCCTCTTGTTACTTCCACCCCGAAGGTGTTCCTCCCTCCTCTTCTTCTTCTACCTTTTCTATCTTCAGAGGCGAACAAGGAAGCCAGGTTCTGTCGCTTTCTGCGTACCCCTTTGAGGCAAGGAGCCCCATTGAGGAGCTGCATGAGCTTTGCAGGCCTTTCTTCTGCAAATCTCAGCCTCTCTCGTTGCAAGCCTCTTCTCCCTTGTCCTCGCTCTCTTCCTATTCTTCTGCGCCTCCCAAAACGGTTTCATCTCAAGAGAAACAACACCAACAGCGAAACAAGCAGCCGCTCTCTGTCACCACCCCACGATCTAAAAGAAGGTACAAAAGTTCGTGCTTGCTTTGTTTTGATACCCCAAACAGGAAAAAAACGATCTTGGACTGTGCCTTGTTGTAAAAATCATGTCTTTGCTTCAAAATTCTGCGTGTGTTAAGGTTTTAGATTGCGCCTGTGGTTGTAGACTTGTAGTTTTCTTACCATGTTGATAATTATAGACAAACGTGACTGATGAGACCGCAATTGTGTTTGCAGACAGTGTTTTGAAATCTTGGTATGTTAGTGTGATTGTTTGTGAGATTTGCTTATGAGTGTTTTTGGTCTTTTACAGGAAGAACCAGCTTAAGAAAGTGTGTCAAGTGCCTTTTGAAAATCTCTCCTCGGACATATGGGCATGGAGGAAATATGGCCAGAAACCCATAAAGGGGTCTCCTTATCCAAGGTTTATATTTTTTTCACTTGCAATTTTCCAAAAATGTGTTGAAAGTTCATGATTTGGTGACCCTTGATTTAAAGATTTATAACCCATTTGTGCATGGGTGATAAAGGTTTTTGAGATCTCAATAGTGGTTTTTTTGAATTAATTATCACACGAAAACCCTGCTTTATGCTTTAAGTAATCAAATCCTAATTTCTAAAGCTGTGTACTTTAGGATCTAATTGAGGTTGCTTTGTTCTTGTAGGGGTTACTACAGATGTAGCAGCTCAAAGGGGTGTTTGGCAAGGAAACAGGTTGAGAGGAACAGATCAGACCCAACAATGTTCATAGTGACATACACTGCTGAGCACAACCACCCTGCTCCTACACACAGAAACTCTCTTGCTGGTTCCACACGCCAGAAGCCATTGGTACCTCAAACTGTCACAACCGAACAAGACTCTGAGAAGAGCAAGAGCCTCACAAAACCCTCTTCCCCTGCAACCTCAGGGGCAGAGGAAGAAACTCCAGCACAAGTGGAAAAGTCTGAGAGCAGAGAAGAGAAAGAGGACGTGATGGATGATGAGGAAGAAGATGAGTTTGTTTTGTCTGACATGGTGCTGACAGATGATTTCTTTGAGAGCTTGGATGAGCTGAGTCAACTCACTGCCCCTTCTGTTGTCACAGGAGACTGCTTCAGTGACCCCTTTTCTGCTACTGCAATCCCTTCTTGGGTGGCCAGTGCTGGTGGATGCATATGATTCTTTTGGTGACACAATTGTTTCATGCTTTTCATTGATGACAATAGGGACCTTTTTTTCATCTTTGTTTTTTGTTCTTAGAGGAAATGGATATGGAACATTTTGGAGGAATCTTTACTAACAATGGTTTGTGAAGGGGAGGAAATTTTTTTTCCCAAGTAGAGTAGCAAGTAGTAAGATAGATAGATGAAGCATTTGTAATCTTAGCATGATCAGGGATTCATAGTTTTATGCATTAGGTATGTTAATGTAAAAACAATGTTGAAGTTGTGATTGAGTTGAATGTATTTGAATTTTGATATAAATTGGAAAAGCACTTTTGGGTTGACTTGTAGTGTTATTTTGTTGAAGGTAATGATTATAATTGTGTGAGTGTGACATGGGGGTTCATGGTTGTTGCTTGTTGGGTATATATTCTAGTAGTACTGTGGAAGAGCACCAATTGTAGTGAAGCTTTTTTGGGGACAGGAGGGGTTAAGGTAAGTGAGGAATTAGATTCCATGAAGCATATGCGTTTTTGATTTATATGGTATCTGCGTCGTCTCTGTTTTATTGACATAGAAGCAAAGTATTTCACGTCAGCTCCAAATGAGAGACACGTTTGCTTGAAGTTAACATGTTAGGCTCACCATTTCTATGGTATCTGCCTTTTGTTTGGCTCCCAATACCATTGCATCTCATCCCTAGTGGAACCTCTCCATTTACCAAACTTGCCTCAGCTTTAGAAAGAAAAAAAATATGATAATTTGGTTTTATCATCTTCTCAAGATCTGTGGTTTCACACTACCACTCACCAGAAGACGTGTCACTTCATACACTTAACATCTAAAGAATATAGTTATTATATATATACATTTAACTGTGTGTACAAAATTCTATTGGGAAATCATGTCCTCAATAACATCTATTTGCATTAACAATTGTATATTCATATATATATATATATATATATATATATATATATATATATATATATATATATATATATATATATTAAAGTTTAAATTAAGTGAACTAGTATTAAGTGATATCTTTTTCTTAGCGAGGTCTGCATCGGATAAATGGTATTGAATAATATTTTTTATATTTTATTATACTAAGTTAAATATATGTTTTTAGTTCCTCAAATCTAACCTATTTCGTTTTTTTTAAAAAAATTTGATTTTCAAACTCTAAAAATGAATAGATATAGTTATGTTAACTCAATTATGTTAAATATTTTTTATGTGTCAAACACATTTCTTAGTTGACATTGAAACGAGAATATGTCAAATGATGTAATTAACTTAAATGTTAGTATGAAACAAATTTAACAAAAAAAAAACATACTTAAGATAAAAAAACTATTTTCATTCTTTTTTTAAGTTTGAAAATTAAAATGTATCAAAATTCGGATAAACACTAATTTCAATTTCATGTTAAAGTTTAGAATTAAAAACATATTTAACACTAATATATTTTATGTTTATTTTTCTTAAATTTAAAAGTGTTTTAAGAGAATTAATACATGAGAAATCAATGAAAAATGAATTTGAAATTTATTAAGAAGTGTCTAACACGTTATTTAAAGGTAAAGATCGTGTTTTACACCATGACATCTAAAATAATAGAAAGTTTTACTAATTCATACATTCATATTAAGATTGTTGGTAAAGATAAACCCGCATTATTTATATTTTAGAGGATTTTGGATTTTCCGTTGTTTGCCCTAAAAAAGGATTCATTTCATACAATTAGAAGAAAAGGGAAAATACGAGTCGAATTTGGTGATGTATATATATATATGCAATTAAAGGTAGAATTTTTGTAAGAGCCGTGCGAAAGTGAAAATGTGAACAAGTTGATTATTGGAGCATTTTACAAATTGTAAACCAAGTATTTGGACAGTGGTACACCCAAAACTATCTCATGAACAACGATACTTATCCTTCTATTAATGTAGATGGAAAAAAAAATTAGATAGCATAAATTCGTTTCTTTCATGAAACACAAAAACTTGGTTCTCTCTCTCTTTTAGAAGTCAATATGGAAGTTCTACTCAATCCAACACCCCATTTGAGAGGCTTGGTGGGAATTTCTTTCAAACTTTTTAAAACACTGAAATTCAACTATGTCGGTAATGGGGCAAAGAATTTACCAAAAACATCATCATAATCATGCCTTTTACTTGCCGGAAATTTATGATTTTTGTAGGACACCTAAACAATATAACTGATAAACTAAGATATGGTTCTTTAAAAGCCAAACTTGATGGAAGAACCTTCAGTTCAAATAACCAAACTTTACATGTTCCAATAAAAAAAGAAGAAGAAAGAGATACGCCATTTTTCGTAGAAAAGAAACTAAATCCAAGTAGCATATAAATTACCATCGACTCAAAACTTTAAGATAATGAGTTCGTGAATCTTTATTATTATATAGTATTCGACTTTTTCAATTTTATTGTGTGAGACTTAAAATCTTTATATGTTGCTCGACTTTCTTATTTTACTTAATATTTGTTAGAAGTCTCATATTGACCAAAGATAAGGCCAATTCATAATATATAAATGAGTGCAATTCTCATCTTACAAGCCGGTTTTGTGGGGTTGAATTAGGCTTAAAGTCCACTTCTAATAATATTAGACCTAAATCCAGACTTAGATTAGATTGCTAACATTATGGTTCATGAAGGATCTTGTGTTATAATGGGCAAATCCAACTTTACCAAACAGAACTGTTTCACCAATTCACCATCCACAAGCATCGGTGGTGAAGAATGAAGGCCTCAAAAGTTGACCTTTACTGAAGCGCATTTAGGATCACATCAAGATAAGCTTTTATATGAACACAACACATAACAAAATTATACACTCAACCTAAATGGAATTGACCTTGTCTGAAACATGCATTATGTCTGAGTTGGATACATGTGTCCAGGTTCAATATGTCATATAATATTACTGTATTCTATTTGTTATGTTCATTGCATAATTATGAAGTCTCTGGTGTAATTAAGACACATGTTTTCAGGTTTGGATTCACGTTTTCTCTCTCTTTCTCTCAAGGGATCCATCAAATCGCTTCACTAATGACAATTCAAAATGACTTAAGAGTATGAGTGAGTGTGTGAATCGGTTGATGCAGGGTTGTTCCATTTCAAGTTTTATGACATCTCAACTAATCAAATACAACATTTAAGACATGTATTTATTTTGTCTCTCATTTTGGGTCTACTTTTGTCTCCTAACACTTTCTGTCATGTTTCAATTCTAGTAAGTACAAAGTAGTAACAAAAATATTACCCTCACAAGTAGAAACATTTATAGCATCGAAGGATGCTTGTACGATGACTACCTGTTAGAAACATTTCAAAATCATGGTTTTAACTAGGGATGTCAAAAAAATCCGTACCCGCGGGTATCCGCGGATAAAATCCGCAACGGGTAGGAAATGGATATTAAAAATGGATACCCGCTACCTGCGGGTATGGGTGTTTTTGATACCCGCATGTTAACGGGGCGGGTACGGATATCATAGTATCCGTACCCGTGGATACCCGTATCCGCTAAACTTTACCTTATATATATATATATATATATATATATATATATATATATATATATATATATATAT
>Ga0209589_1003744_pt1 | contig 26536 bp, 20 predicted proteins | sample CowpeawhiteBW_FD_187525 | JGI IMG/M metagenome (GOLD analysis project Ga0209589, IMG submission 187525) | Root nodule microbial communities of legume samples collected from California USA - Cow pea white BW (SPAdes) (version 2) | ecosystem: Host-associated > Plants > Roots > Nodule | place: USA...
AGAAACCACACTAAAACAGAATAAGACTTTCGAATGAGGGACTACAATGCAAAAAAAAAAAAATTACCACATGGTGGGACACACACCCATACTTAAGAAGCTCAAACTTCCACATTACACTAGTATTAACTGACAAAAGTACTTAGGTTTCCCAAAAACACAAATTGCAACGACATCACACATGCACCGAACAAAACCATACATGGCATCATCCAAAATCAAAAAATGTACTCACCTCAGAACGAACGATTGAAACCATAATGCAATTCCAATAATGATGATCAAAGACGAAGCTTGAGGTCTAACCTTCCAATCACAATGAAGCTTTGTGGAATCTCAATAAAACTTCGAATAATAAAAACCAGCAGAATTACCAATATGTTTTATTTACATTAACCCTAATTTCAAAAATAGTTTTAAATATTAAATCACATTTTTATTTTTCTGCCACGTCACTAATTACTTTGACATTTATGGTCTTTGTCACTGTTTCAGCACACATAACCATGCTATCTCATTGTTCACTGAACGATGTTTACCATAACTTAACAGAAAGGGTATATTTACCATTTAACAAAATTGGAGACCTAATTGAGACTTATAAAAAAAAGAGAAACCAAATCGAGATTTTGGAACGAGAATGAGGACTAAGGGCATAATTAAACCAAAAGAATAAAAAAAACATAGAAGATTTCCCAACATCTCTTAGGAAACTCATTTCTCTATGAAATATGTCAAAAGAGAAAACAAACAAAAAACTTTTAAACAAAAAAATATTTCCACTTATACACCATTATGTATGAATTTGTTTGGACCAACTAAGATATTAAGTCTTAGAGATAATAAATATAGATTGGTCATATTAAATGACTATACACTACAAAAAATTGTGTAAATTGTGATGGGGTTTTTTATGAGGTGGTTTTAATCGCCAATGTTTATGACTGTGGTGATTTCAAAAACTACTATAATTCGCATCACCACAAAGCATAATGTGGCGATTTCAAATGAACTTTCACATAAATCGTCAATTTTTGCAATGTATGAAGTAGCAGTTTCTAGATGTGAATGCAATTGCAATAGTAGTGAAAAACATTATGGAACGAAATAATGATGCATTAATCAAATGAACTATTTGTAGTTAATTTTTAACTGTTAATTCATAAAAAATTATGGGAATCTATTTGTAGGTTATACTTAACGAGAAAGAGAAGCGAGTGCCTGAGTAATATGTTGAATTCGTCTGAACTCATAATGTGAAAAAGAGTGGCAATGAGGTCTTTGATGGTCAAAGCTACTCCTAGCTTGAAAAGCATCAATAAAGCATAAGAAAATGTAGAAAAAAGAAGAAAGAATGATAAAATGGTGTGGTGATGAAAGGGGAAACCTAGCAAGAGCTTAAGGCAAATCCAAATAGTGTTGAATTTCACGTGTGGTTGCTTTTCTTGGGGAGGGGTAACATTTTGAGCTTTGGAATTTATGGCATAGATTTTCTTGACCACCAAGATGTCAAGCGTGAGATGGACCATGAAATTTGTTCGCAAGATTCAATGCTTGTGTAGTTGCATATTGATTTGGCATCATGTTCACCTTAGTTGAAACCAGAGGACCCTGTGCGATTCCCTCTCATGGACCCGCTTCAAATACTGAGATTTACTGAGCAACAAAAAACACTGACAATTTTACACAAAAATTGAAAGTTTACACAAAAATTGTTTATGGGTTACCCTTTTCTTCCTTCTCTTAACAAAGTGTATGAAGGAAGGTCAGGTCACAGAAGATGATTAAGGAAAAATATAAGAGTTTTCACAATGAGAGTTTTAGAGTTAAGGTTTAGGATGAGAATTGGTGGTAAGAGTTTTTGGTGAGGATGAACTTTTTTAATTTATGGTGAGGTTTGCAAATAGACTTAACGGTAAAGTTTTGTAGGAGGGTCTACACATAGTGATCCTCAACGAGGATTTACGTGAACAATGAGGGTTGAAATGGTTTCAATTCAATGGAGGAAAGATAGCTTCACTAAACGTTTGAAATTGAGAGGGGTTTGCGAAAGAAAAAAAGACTTAGAGGGTGAATGAAAAAATGGTAGGGAATAACAAAAATAAAAAAAATAAGAGAAAATTAAAAAAATGATTTAATGAAAAAAAGGGAATTCGATAAAATTGAAAAATGTCACTTACAAATGTCATAATTTACATGTAAATCATGAAGGTTCTCCAAAAGTAATAAATATCGGTTAAAACTGCTATATTTTACATGTAAAATATGAGGGTTCCTCAATTGTCGTATTATAATGGAAAAAATGACGGTTTTCAACAATAACATATTAAAATCATCATAATCTATACGATTTTTGGTAGTGATACCAAATTCATATGGGCGTAATAACAACATAAAAAACATGAGTCTTTTTAAGTGTTTGAGATATTTTGTAAAAGCGTACAAATAAGAACATTTTTTTCATTTCCAACATTAGATGAACCATGACACAAAGTTTGAAAATGTAGAGTACAAATCATACTGTAAGAAAAAAGGATTTTCCACACTTTCTTTTCACCAAGATCATCTTTACAAAATTAGGTAGTTGAAAGGTAAAACAGAGCTTTGTATGAAATGATAAGAACCATGCTTTGTGAAAATTACTTGTAAAAGAATGTTTGGGTTTAGGTTCTTAACATATCATGTACAATAAAGACTTTTAATTAAACACATGTCAGATAAGACTCCTTATGAAATGTTGAGAGAAAGAAGATTGAACATTACTCATTTCCATCCATTTGGTTGTGAATATTTAATCCTTAACTCCAATAATCAATTGAAAAAGTTTGACTCAAAGGTGGACGAAAGTATCTTTTTTTGAAAACTACTAAACTTCATTCGTACACATGTCTTAAATTGAACCAAATCAAAGAGGAGGTTCTAAACAATGATTGGATTTAGCTATAAAATAAGAGCTAAATAATGTTAACTAGTGACATCGAACCTTAGGCCTTTAATAAAAAGGAAATGAATTTAGAACAAGAGGGGTCTACAAAATAAATAAGACAAGTAAGGTCAGTAGTTCAAGTTATAACTAGCAAAAAGGTGAATTTCACTAAACTTTTTCTCTACTAAACATATTACAAGTGTAACGTCCTAGCCGGAAATTACTTATTAAAATAAAATAAAAATAAAACTTAATAAAAAACCTCATTTATTATCAACAGTTCCCAAAAGGTGGGAAAATTTTAAAACTTTAAATTCAACGCACCAAACCAGATGATATTATCCGCAACAATACTGTAATACAAATATCTCTGTCTATGAAATTATTACAATAAAACCATATTCTGACAAGCTAAAATCAGTAGAAACTCCCAAGAGGTCCCCACTCTGTCTCATGCATCAGCCTGTTCACCTGCATCCACATCTGCTCTCATGTAACAAGTTCCATGATCATCGCTACACACACACAGATAGGGTGAGCTCATATAAATAAATCAAACAAATATGATATTAAATACAACATCTAACCATTAAAACTCGAGTTAGTATACTTCTCTCTTTTTCCTTACTTCTCCATTTTCAACACTTGCATTAGACGTCTATTATTTCTATACCCTTTAGATGAGATCAATGATCGATCTTTGCTGCACGAGGGTCTACTCGCCCCTCTGACTACAAGCCACCATCTGATAGTCCACACGTGGGAATAACTTTGCCACAACATCTCACCGTGACACCAAGTGGAGTTCCCCAAAACAAACATAAGTTTGTAGTTGTTCCCAAACTACCAAAACTCTATCAGAATACACTAAAGAGGGCAATCATCCGAAACCTCACCGTACGAGCAACAACCCGCACATTCCACTGGACTTCCTAAACCACCAGGCTACAACCTAAAGTGGTCACGTGTTACCCCAATACAAGATACACTCTTAACTGGGCCCCCAGCCAAAATATCGCATCATGAACATCTCTTAAAACGGTGTAGAAACCTTTTCTTGCGCACCATCACTGAACCAAAACCGCCTGGCGCGCATCTCACGCCGCTAGGCAGAATCTGAGTCCAGACCGTCTGGTAGGCATCACACACCGCCAGGCGCCAAGCGCTTGCAGAATCATCACTACACTATCACCGCCTGGCGGACTCCACCTTGCTGCCAGGTGCTTCGCTGTCTGCCACCGCCTGACGCACCCCTCTCGCGTCGCTAGGCGCCACGCACCATCAGGGCTTCTGCTGCACCATTCCGCCTGGCGGAACCATTCCTACCACCAGACGCCCTATGCGCACAGTGACTACTGCCACTAGTTTGTGACCCTACCGCCTGGTGGCTCGCTCATGCCGCCAAGCGCCATACCAGTAGTACAATGCTACTAGTTTTTGGTATTGAAAACAAATCCCAATGGACAGCAAATCATGCACACACTAAATTATAGCACCAATATGGTTTTCTATTCATACATCTACAACAAGATTACATCACACCCATTTAAACATGCCATTAAATCAAGTATTGTCATGCACCCATGCTCTCCTTCATATACTTCCTTAAACATGCCACATATATTACACATACACACAGTTTTATGATCATACAGTCTGATATTTATATAAACTCATGACATCACACTTTAGTCAATATAGCATATGTACTCTCATAATAGTTCACAACCACAAACCCATGTCTAGGTAAGAGTATACCAACCCTACCATCTCATTTAAATCCATCTCACTCTTACTACCAAGTTAACATACTTTCACAATTATAACTTATCTCCTATCACAAACATTTAAGACATGACTACATTATATCACCTTTTCCACTTTAGCTTTTTTTAACCTTATTTACTCACTAACATGCATCTTGCAACCACATATTCCAATTCAGTCATATACATAAAAATTCACATTTAAATACCTCAAGACATGAGATCCATATAGAATCACAAAACAACAGACTAAACTGACGAGCCGCCTAACGGTAGTTCCTATTCCGCCAGGCGGTGCATGCATACTTGGGTTCTGCCCAGATTTTTCCAGCATTGAAATGCAACCTCATATCCCAACTCAAGTACCCACCTTCATACTAACGGGTTTCTATATATGCACGCACCATACGGAATTCATACATCATTCATATCATTCTCAATTTGGTAAAATTAGTGCACCAAACATTGAAATAATTCATAATTATTATCCCCAATCCCAGCATAAACCCTAACCCACAATTCTAATAGCGAGTTCATGCAATTCCCGTCATTTTAATATCTGCAAACCATAATTCATCATGCCAATCATTTAAGTACAATAAAAATTCAATCCCAGCATCATCACACCACAGAAATATTTATCAAACAGAGAAAACTGGGCAATCCAACTCGTGCCGCCTGGCGAGTCTCCTTCGACCGCCCGACGATTCATAAAGAAACCCAGAAAAACTAGGTGCAAAACGCATGTGCCGCCTGGTGGCAGTTCATGCGCCGCTAGGCGGTTTTTGGGAAAATCCATAAAATGCGAATGGAACAAGAATTTATAAGTTTTTCATTTCAAGCCTAACCCAGAACACATCATTATATGATAGGACAATTAAAACATGTAATAGGAACTCCCCTAACTTGGATTTCAGGCCAATAGTTATGCATCTAAAACTATCTTCTTACTCATCACATTCCAATATGTCATCAAAAGAAATAATAAAAATTAAATAGTATACAATTGGCGTACATAGGACTCAAACCCAAGTCCTCTCACATAATTCAAGTACTCTCAACCAATTGAGCTAGTACTTTTTTCATGTCATGAAAGTTAGCATTTAATGTCTTAAAGGCTTCTCTTACTCACATTAATTAAATATTTACTTATTTAATTATTTAAATTTAGTGGGTCTTACAACAAGCAGTACAAATTTTTTCTTCTTCCTTATTTTGCTCATGAAAACATTCATTGCATCATTTTACAAATTAGCCAATGCTTACATGACAACAACTAAAAAAGCATTACCTAAAATAAGAATAAGTCATTGCTTTTTATTATTGGTTATATATACTGAGTTTTATTTGTCTAAACTCATAGTATATAGCAAAAATTTTGTTGAACTCGTCATAAAATGTAGATAGTTATTGGCAATAGTTATTAAAACTTGGATAATTTTGATCATATTTTTTAAATTGTAGGTAGTTTAGATCACATATTTAAAAGTGTGGGTAGTTTAGACAACATATTTAAAATTGTGGGTAATTTAAGTTATTGTAATATCATTGTAAGAGACATGGGAGATGGACATCAATTCTACATTCTTGTAGTCAGATTTATCATTATGAGAAATTGAACTCTCTTATGTTGGGATTGAATGTAGATCCTTTGATTTTCTATATTGGTATTCATTTCTATATATTTAAATGCTTTATTCAAGGTTAATGGTTTGATTTACATTTACCTTTTTGGATGAACTAATCAATCATCTTATTGCACTAATTTGGATTAAATTAGGAAACTAGTTTGAATCTAGGGTCTAATCATCTACTATTGTTAGATGATAGGAATAGATTTTACTACTTGAGTATAAAGTCCTGATCTTCATTGCAAGTATTGACTTCAAAAGGAGTAAATATGACACATGTGCTTACTATGTTACTAGTAAAAGATCACGTTGTTGTATTCTTGTATGTTAATGACATTTTCATGGTTAGAAATAGTAATCATGAGACAATGTGAAGGTTGAGTTGAATGGAGAGTTTAATGTGAAGGATCTTAGAGTTGTCAACATTAGACAATGTGAATAGAAATGTCTATACATGTCACATATGAGACACATCCCAAATAAATCTTCAACAATTTTGGCATGACAAACTTGAAATCTATTTCCTTAGAACTAGCTCAACATTACAAGTTCAGTTATCAAAAGTCTCCAAAAACTATGGAGGATTAAAATTATATTGATTTTATTTCATATGCAAAAATTGTTGTCCTCACATAGCTATGTTGTGAGTGTTGTAAGTAGGTTTATTGAAAATCATAGGAAATCTCATTGGTAAAGTCTTAAAACAAATCTTGAAATACATGAAAGGGTATAGAAGAGTTTTAGTTTATAGGGTGTTAGAAGTAAGGATAAAGATAATCCTACTCAGGGTTTTCAAACTCAAACTATGCTGAATGTTTAGACACCAAAATATCTCTCAGAAGCTATATGTTTACTACAAATGTCATTAATATTAGTTGGAAGGTATATGTATAGAAGACAATGATTTTTTTCGATAGACAAAGTTAGGTACACTACAATCACGAAAGTTGTGAATGAAATGTTATAATTGAGGGGTCTAGTTGAAGAGTTGAGGATGTCTATTGTGAAAACAAAAATGCCACACATTTTGATAGAAGACTATCTTTGGAACCCATAAAAGAGGAACTTGAAGAAGAATCATGACAATTCAAAGGACCTATGACATGGTAAAAGAATAAAAGATGAGAAAAACATATTTCTAAATTCGGTATTTGTTTTTAGGATTATTAGGCCTATGTAATTGGGCTTATTTTTATCTTTTAATTGTTTTTAGAATTATTGGGCCTATGCAATTGGGCTTATTTTTATCTTTTATCTTTTAAACATTAAAGGATCTATAAATACATAGGCCTACAACAAATGTAAATACTTTTAGTCATATATTGAATTTTATTTCATTAAAGAGAGGATTTTCTTTGTTCCTTGACTTGCCAATCTTATTGATTGTGACGACATTATAGTCAAGTTCTTATCAAAGATTGAAATCTTTGTGGCGAATCTTCATTGAGTTATCAATCTTATCGATTGTGGCGTCTCTATTATTTTCTGATTAAAGAGTGACCTTTTTGTGGCAGATCTTCTTTTACTTATCAATCTGCTAGATTGTGGCGTTCTTTCATCTTTGTCTTATTAAACGTTATTTATATAAACTTTGATTTATTTTTATAATTGTTCATTTATTTTGCAAAAGAAATTCAAAGTCAACAACAATCATCATCTTTCTTGGATGGATAAGATTGTATCACACTTACCAAAGAGTCAAGTCTACCATAAAAGAACACAACACATTCATATCAAACTACATTTTGTAAGGTGAATGCTTAAGGATGTGAAAAGAAAATGAAAGTCCCAAGATATCGTAATTCACTTGATATGATTACAAAAGTCTTATTAAAGGTAGCAAGTTCTTTCATTGTTTGAATTTGATCCTCTTACCTATGATTGATTGCAGTTGAACCGAGTCTTTGAAAGATTTGTTTTAAACCAAGGTGGACCTTTGTAGCAATCGGTTCAAAAAAATATGGTCAAAGATTGTTTAGCTAGACAAGGTTGTTTGATAGTACATGATTATCTTGTCTTTGAGAGTTGTTTAGTGAAAGTCGTTTGATACACACATGGAATGAAGAACTTGTCTACCCATCTAATAAAGGGTGTCTCATTTATTCATTTGGTAAATAAATGTCATCTACCTGTTTGGTAAAGACCATCTCAGCTACCTATCTACTGAAGAGCATCTGGTATACCCGTTTGTTAAAAAGTGTTTCGTCTACCCCTTTGGTGAAACACGTCTTGTATCTATCATAGTATGTGCATCTAATGTATTTTCATGGTGTCTAAATGTTAAACACATGTTTCACGGGTTACAGATTCTGTTAAGTGATACACGACATGATTCTAAGAAAGTTTATTATATATGTTGTAAATACATACTCCTTATGTAAAACATGACATTACTTGTTAGATAGAGTTAAAATATTGATCATGACGGGAGAGAGCATTTACTACATGAAAAATGTAACGGTTGAGTAATAATATGTGAAGTTCTTTATAATTCATTTGAAGAAGAACTTGTAATGCCTGTGACAGAGGCTTCAAAATTTTTAAGAACTTGGATATTAGTTCCACAATACTCCTATCTAATCTCACGTATTGATACTTTTTAAGAATGTCTTCGAATTCAGTTCCTTATTACTTCAAATAAGGCATCTTTTAACGTCCTATTGAGATTGTTGATATTCAATTTGAACCAAGAGGTACATCAAAATCCTAGACCAGTATATTGCCATCAGAGATACAGAACTAGAGCAGAAATTTTCTCAAATTATTTTCGGAATACATCTCTAAATTTCTTGAGGAAGGTTAACAAAGGTGCAATCCTCCACATTAAGAAATATCTCCATCTTTTAAATACCTATGAAAAACAGAAAAAACAAAAAGGATAATCTTTGTAATTCCTGAATAAAGTTTTAGTAAAAAATCTCTACCTATAAGTTAAAAATAGCCATATTAGACATTACCGAATCATCAATCAGATTCACTTCCATGAGCTTGAAGCATCTCAACTACTTGGCTCATGGTAGGCCTTGAATCTCTGTCTTCCATTACACAGTTCAAAGCCACTGTTGTCAACATTTCCATCTTACTTCTATCATAATCAGGTCCAATAGCAGGTTCAACTATTTGTTCAACCCAATGTGAGTCCATGTTGCTTCTCTTTTCTCTCACCCATGCCACTAGCCTCCCATCATATGTCTCTTCACCATTAATTTCTTGGACACTTGTGCTTTTCCCAGTTACCAGTTCCAGCACAACAATTCCATAGCTATAAACATCCACCTTGGATGTGATTGGCAAGTTAAGAACCCACTCAGGTGCCATATACCCTCTGGTCCCTCTGATCATAGAGATGCTTGGATTGTTGGGGTTGTTTCTGTTGAGGAGCTTAGACAACCCAAAATCTGCTAACTTTGGCTCATAATTGGAATCCAGAAGTATATTTTGTGGCTTTATATCACAGTGCAAAATCCACTCCAAGCATTCTTCATGCAGATATGCTAGAACTCTTGCAGTTCCAATTGCAATGTTGTATCTCTTACTCCAATCAAGAGTGTTGGATGAGAGATTTTCTGCCAAAGAACCATTCTCCATATACTCATACACCAACAACCTATGCTTTCCCTCAGCACAATATCCCCACATTTCGATCAAGTTCATGTGGTTAAGCCTTCCAATGATGCTCACTTCAGCAAGAAACTCCCCTTCTCCTTGTTTAGCTTCATTCAGTCTCTTAATTGCTGCATGTCTTCCATCTGATAAAATAGCTTCGTAAACAACCCCTCCCCCACCTCTTCCAATCTCTTTACTGAACTCCTTCGTAGCCTTTTTCAGCTCGGAGTAGGTAAATTTTCTGAATCCCGTTGCTGTAAGATGGTACCCCTTTTGATCTGCATTACTCTTTCGGTTGGTTCTAATTAGGAAGCACCAAATCACAAAACCACAAACCATTTGAAAAGCTCCAAGTGCGGAAGCAAACCACAGAAAAACACTCACAATACGGCTTCCCTGTGGTTGTATATAATCTCTTTGAAGTTGAACTGAACAAACTCGATGATCAAGTGCAGTGTGATTATTAGAAGATTCTTTCACAGAGAAGCTATAACTTTTGGACACTCTCAAGTATGTTGTTCCTGGGAAATTCGGTAAACGCCGTCCATTGAGCAATTTTGTTTTGGTATAACACTTGAAGGCTATGCCCCTTTTGTCAGTGTAGGAATGCTGAAACCCTACACAGCTGCAATTTTGCAAGCACAATTTTTCACAAGCAGTAAAGTTACTAACTTCTACATAATAAAAATCATACCCGTAAAATTCAACACCCCGCACCCCCAAGAAGGTTGACTCATTCTTATCGCAGGTGAGCTCGAACATGGGTTTACACCCATGAGACCAATCACTGAGGTTGTTCCATCTGTACCCTGGAATACACTCACACTTTTTCCCACTCTCATGATCAAAACCACACGTGCTGTTGGCTCCACAAACCCCATGAATCATGCAGCCATTCCTAATCGCTTGCCACGAAACATACCATTTCTCTAACACACTATTTCGACTATACACTCGGAAATTACCATCAGAGTCCAGTTTCAACCTTCTCTGCAGCATGGTTCCATAATCTGATGTCACAAAAGTGAAGTTATCCGAGGAATGAAAGGCCCCAAAAGAATTCAACACAGCAATTCTACTGCTATTGAATAAAGTTCTACCAACATCCCAACTTACACGCCAGGGAGTTGGCCAGTAGTTGCTGGACACATCAGGGCCATCATATACAAGACGAAGAATGTTCTCATCGCCGAAATACAGCTTGTAGAAACCAGATGAATGGTTTGTGTGGCTTCTTGAAGACAGAAGATATGTGTATCTGGTAAGAGGCTGACCAGGAACGAGAGTGTCGGTCGGAAAATCGAAACTTTGCCACAGAACGGTTCCTTGAAGCTGGCGTAACACTAGATTACCATCGTCATTGAGATGCAACTCTACTGGGTCAAGTGAATCGGTGTTTGAAGACCAAGCAGTGTTGAAAGCAGCATCAACTAAGACAACGTTGCCATCGTTTGTGAGGGAAAGTTTTGAGCGTTTTCCGTTGACAGGTTGGTCACGGTTTGCCATCCATGTGACAGTGTTGGGGCTGTGAAAATGAGGCTCCGTGAACCATATTGCAAACGAATATGCGTTCTCACCAATGGCTAAAAAGCCAGCAGAAAACATGGCGTTTGGTGAGATGAGAATATGCTGTGGATTTTCCACAGAGAGGGAAGAACCCATTCTCAAGGTTGATGATGAAGAAGATGAACGCTGGAAATACATTAATGGTAGAAGAAGGAGTGTGATTGACAAAGCCATAGTAACATTCAATGCAAGTTATTGGGAGTATTTGTTGAACTGCTGTTAAAGAAGACGCATGCTAATGTTACTTATATGACATTAAAGAATAGATATATATTCGGAAAATTAAACTATTTATTACTTTCTTTAATATTAATTACAAATTAATCTTAATATTTATGAAACAATTTTTTTAAAATTAAATAAGTGTTTAATTATTTCAAACGTTCGAATAAAAATAATTGAGTCAAATTTTAAATTTTTTATTATTGGTAAATTTTCTTATAAGAGTGATACTCATGATACTGGTTAATTTTTGTATAAGTGTGATTTCGGAAAAGTTAAATAAAAAAATATTAGTTTAAATAAAATTTGATTTTTATAAATAAATTGTATTAGGATAAATTTTAATATAAATCTCTTTTTTAAGTAGTAATCTAAATATACATATGTTTTAGTATATCTAATAAGTCCAATATAACGAAGTTTAAATACTTTTATCTTCCTCCACCCTTTTAGACACTTTTTAAGGACAAAACCATGACAGAACTCAACGTTACCTTTGGAACAACATCACTTTTTAAATTGTATTAAAATAAATTTTAAGAATATAAATCTCTTCTTAAGTAGTAATCTAAATATACATCTGGTATATCCAATGAGTCCAACATCACTTAGAAGTCGAGGTCAAACGAAGTTTAAATACTTCTTCCTCCTTCTACCCTTTAAGGCAATTTTTAAGGACAAAACTGTGACGGAACTCGTCATGAACAACATCTATAAAATTAAATTTTAAAGAATATTTTAATTATTACTATTTTTTAATAAGAAACTAAAATAGGTCATCATAATAAAAAAGCAGTAATCTAAATTAAATGTATCAATATTAGTCCAATATGTTTAGCTTATTTTTAAATGGATTTAGATCAATAAGTTTCACTGCTTTTAGACTAATTATAATTATAATTTTTAAAAGTTGAAAATAACTTTAGTTCTTCTATAATTACACTTAATATCATTTCACTAAATTCTAAATTGTCAACCGTCCATACAATAAAATAGCTACCCTGCATGCTAGTGCATTACCTTAAATAATTAAGAAGATGATGAAAATGTAGACTTTCGAAATTAGTGAAGGCCACATAACATTGAAGAATGACTTATCTTATTTTACTTTTGTAAGAAAATTACTTTTCATTAGCAATTAAATAGAGAAAATAAACATTGCCTTTATTGTTCCCTCAGTTGCACGTTACGAATAGTTGAAAACATAGATCTTTTTTTTTTTTTTTGAGATCAAATTTATAAATTCCGTTGTATTTTCTGCAGTAGAAATATAGAGAAAAGGGTAATAAATAAATAAAGAAAAAAAATAGTATAACGTTAATGACACGTTTGGAACAGTGAAGAAGAGAACGTGACGCGCTAAATGATCCGTTCACATGCAGAATTTCGTGACACTCATTTACGTGAGAAGAATAATAATTTTATAACTTTGTGGGCCCATACAAGTGTAGTCATGGGAAATCATACACTTTGAACAGAACCGAAAGTTGTGGTTAACATCATTATTAAAAAGATTATATTTACTGTAAATTTTATTTTGAAAATTTTTTCATATAAAATTTATAAATTTTGTTATGAAAAACATTTACAAAAAATTATTGTCAATTTTTTAAAAAAATATTTTATATAAAATACTTTTCATAATAAAATTTGTAAAAAATATTTACAAATTTTATAATTTTATAATAAATAACTATTTACAAAGAAATTAGCTATCAATTAAAATTTTTAGAAAAAATAATAAAATAAAATTTATTTTTTAAAATTTTTTTAATAAATTTGTAAGAAAAATTTCATGTAATATGAAAATTTTTAGTAGTGGATAAAAATTAAATACTTCAATTGTAAGACCCATTTTATTTCTATTCTTTTTCTGCCCTAAGTCTTACGGGTCTGTCTTAAGGGTCTATCCTAAGCATATGGGCCTAATGATTGGTCCATAGGGTGCCAAGGTCCCTAAAGCAGCCAAGACTCCTATTCTGCTCTCACTTTGCCAAAAATCAAGTCTTGACTCCTCTCCCTTACAGAACAGAAGCTTTGCTAGGGTTTAGAGCTCTGTCATCTTCAAGCTAGCACAAATCCATTTTTTTACTCCATGTAAGTATTTTTACTAGCTCATACTGGTCTCCATTACCCCTCTTTGTATTTCCAGCTAGGGTTTCATGGTAACCCATTTCTTGGTTCTGTTCCATTATTTCTTTCTGCTCTCCAGTTCATTCCTAGAGCTACTGTGCTCTCTACGCTTGGCTGTCAAAGCCACTTTTTAACCCTTTTACAGGTAAGGGAAGCTAGGGTTTTGAGTTTTAAGTTATGTTTGGCCTGTTCTTGGGTATGCTTAGTGTTTGTATGGATTGTACGTTGTTATGGATATGTGGGATACCTTGTGTGATTGTTTGGATGCGAAAATGTGACTATTGTAGGTGAGCACAAGGACGAGAACTGATAATCTCGCCCAGGCGAGTCAGGCTCGCCTAAGCGAGACTGGCAAAGGCTCCCCAGGCCTTCTACGCGAGCTGTCGCTCATGTGGGTGGTACTTGTTTTGAGCGAGAGAATGCCTCGCTCAGGCAGGGAGAGCTTGCCTAAGCGAGCTAGTACGATTGGCCCATGTTCCAGATTGTCGAGCTCTCGCCTAGGCGAAGAAAGCTCGCCTGAGCGAGACTCTTCAGCCTGAGCGAGGAGCTGGGCGAGGGTAGTGTGATGTTTAGTTGTTTCTCTGATCTTGAATGGTTAATATTAGCTTGAATCTAATTGTTATGTTAAAAGCATGGGATAAATGATTTTGCATGAGTGATGTGATTCATGGATTCTGAATGATGGGTTTGGTATGAACTTGACATGTGATTTAAATGAGATGGTTGGTATCAAAGAGACATGGTATTGATATGAAATATAAATCTATATTCATGGTTTGGGAAGGATGAGTTGGTATGGATTCAACATTTGGATATGAATGAGAATGGGTTGTAAAGGTTGGCATGAGATTATGTTTATGATAAATATTACTTGATTGATTGGGCGTGATTGGTTTGTGGTCATGCGTAATTCCTTGAAACCTCTAAGTGAGATTTCAAGGTCGTGCTTCAGTGGTCGGGACGTAATTCCATGACCCCTGTTAGTGGGAATTCATGGTGGTGCTCCATCTATATAATTTGGTAAGGATTCAAGGTAAGGTTGCATCCTAACGCTTTGAGGAGTCAGTTAGTCTCACTTAGAGCGAACTAACTCTTGTGGTGAGAGTAGTAGGAGGCCTGAAACTCATTAAGGGCTAACCTTGTGTGGGGGGATTGAGACATTGTAACACTTGTAACACTTAGCTCGAGGGTGAGCAGCTCGAGGGTGAGCAGAGGTATCCACCACAAGTGCAAGCATCCGCTGAATTCGACCAGATTATATGTATCCGGATGAGTCGAGTCAGAGTCTAGTGTACTGCTTAAGAAAGTCATAACATGTTTGGATGATATATAAATACTGCTTGGATTGGGTAATAGCATGTGACTGCATGATAATTTGTTTTCTACTCTAGCTTACCCTTTGCTTGTTTGATTACTTGTATGTTGTTCTTCTACTTGTGCGATGATCATCAATTTATTGATGGGAGCAGATGCGAGAGGTACTCGAGGTCAACAAGGAAGAGATGATTCTGCTGCATAGTCTACTTGGGCTAGACTTCATGTTTTAATTGGGCTTTTCTTTAGTGTTATGGCCCATGTACTAGTCTGTCCTTTAAATTCCTATCTGACACTATTAAACTTTATGTCTTGTACCTGTTTGGCATTGTGGTGTGCCTTTTATGTTTGAACTTCCTTTGGATAATTGTAAGGAGTAAGGTTTAAACTCCTGGACCGTATTTCTATATTATTATGTGTGATGTTTCCTTTAATTAGCGTTATTAATTAAATAGGATGTTACATTTATGGTATCAGAGCGGTCATTCCTTAGGTCTGTGGACTTGGATGTCCGCTTAGCTTTCTCTGTGTCTTTCTGAGTGTTCCTAGTTAAATTCCCGTCTTATAAAGCCTAACCAAGTGATTTCCTGTGTGCTAGTGAATTATGGCACCTCTTCGTAGGACACAGTAATCCTCCCAGGGCGATGTACCCGATATCGCCAGGGCAATAGAGGCAATGGTAGCTGCTATGACCCAACAAAGCACAACTATGATGTAGCAGCACGAGGCATCGATGCAGCGACAGGCAACGTCGTTGGAGCAACAATAGATGGTAATGCAGCAGATGGAGGCTGCTAGAGTAGCTGCGGAGGATGCCCACAGGCAACATATGGAAGCTCTCCGATAGCTGGTGGAGAATCGGGCGGCTGCACCCGCCTTTGGTCCGGAGCCATGACCTGCAGCCAGGGAGTGGAGCTTGGAGGACTTTCTGAAGCACCACTCAGTGAAATTTAATGGAAAGACCAACCCAGATGCAGCAAAGCAGTGGCTGAAAGATCTTGAGAGGATCTTTGATGCAAAAATGTGCCTCGCGGAGAACAGATTGGCCTTCACGATATACATGCTCACCGAGGAAGTTGAGCATTGATGGATCAGCATGGAATCCATCATGGATGAGCGAGAGGAGTCAGTGACGTGGGAGGCATTCAGGGGGAAATTCCTCTCTGAGTATTTCCCCGACAACATAAGATATGCTAAAGAGGTGGAGTTCCTCCAACTCACTCAGGGGGGAAGTCTGTAACAGAGTATGCTGAGAAGTTCAAGCACCTTAGTCGCTTCTATACACTGCCACTTGATGAAGAGTGGAGATGCCGCAAGTTCGAGAATGGTCTTCGCAGCGACATTCGCTTGATGGTAGTCCCATTATCCATCAAGGATTTTGCTGCTCTGGTGGAGAAGGCCAGGGTGATGGAGAAGATGAAGAACGAGATGGAAGGTCAGCGCCCACAACAGACTCAGAGGATAGATGGACCATATAGGTCCAAACTAAGACACGAGGAGAGGAGGAAGCCTTATGACAGACCTCACCATCAGTCTCAAGGGTCTAGGAGTTTTCCTCCCCAGCAAGGTCGAGTGCAGTGCTACATATGTGGGGGCCCTCATCTGAGGAGTGCCTGCCCACACATGGAAGGCTACCGCAGATGCAACAACTGTGGCAAGGAAGGCCACTTTGGGAAGGACTGCCCCAACCTTGCTAGGGCAGCGACACGCCCCCCAGTTCAGACTCCCCACCAGCATCAGCAGAGGGACAAAGGCAGCAGGCCTCAGGCGACAAGCAGGGTGTACGCCATGACCAGAGCGGAGTTTGCAGGCTCATGTAACCTGGTTATGGGTTATTGTTTGATAGCTGGGATGAAATGTTGTGTGTTGTATGATTCTGGACCAACACACTATTTTGTGTCAGATGCATGCATGAAACGTTTGGGTCTGCCGGTGTGCGAGCTGCAGTGTGAGCTTGCGGTGTCTACTCCAGCATCGGGTCTGGTTAGGACATCGTCCTTGTGTGCTAGGTGTCCAGTGGAGGTAGAGGGATGCAGGTACAAAATAAATCTGATATGCCTACCTCTACAAGAGTTGTAGGTGATCTTGGGGATGGATTGGCTCTCTACCAATCGCATTCTTATAGATTGCCGAGAGAAGAAGCTGCTTTTCCCCGACTCAGAGGAGCATGAGTTGTTAACATCTCAAGGGGTTGTAAAGGAACTACATGAGGGCGTGCAGTGTTACATGATTTTCACACATCTTGAGGTGGAGAAGGAGGAGAGGACGTCAGTTATACCGGTTGTGCACGAGTTTGAGGATGTATTCCTGGATGAGGTGTCAAGGTTGCCTCCCAATAGAGAGGTGGAGTTCTTTATTGACCTGGTACCTGGAACCGGTCCAGTATCGATGGCCCCGTACCGTATGGCTCCAACGAAGTCAGTGGAACTCAAGAAACAAATAGAGGAGTTGTTGGGGAAACAGTTTATCTGACCCATAACTTCGCCCTGGGGAGCATCAGTGTTGTTGGTGAAGAAAAAGGATGGGAGTTCATGTCTATGTGTGGACTATCAGTAGCTGAACAAGATGATAATCAAGAATAAGTACCCTCTCCCGAGAATTGATGACTTGATGGATCAGCTGCATGGGTCATCAATGTTCTTGAAGATAGATTTGCGATCGAGATACCATTATATATTGGTGAAGGCTGATTGTGTACAGAAGACGGCCTTCAGGTCCAAATATGGCCACTATGAGTATGTGGTTATGCCTTTTGGTGTGACCAATGCTCCAGCGGTGTTTATGGACTATATGAACGGAATTTTTCAGCCATTCTTAGACAAGTTCGTCACAATCTTTATAGACGATGTACTTATTTATTCCAGGACTCAAGAGGCCCATGCAGAACACCTGAGGTTGGTGCTTGGTGTTCTAAGGGAGAAACAATTGTATGCCAAATTGTCCAAGTGTGAATTCTGGATGGATGAGGTTCAGTTTTTGGGACATGTGATATCCGCTCAGGGGATTACAGTAGATCCAACAAAGGTCGAAGCGGTGGTAAAGTGGGAGAGTCCCAAGTCGGCCACAAAGATCAAGAGCTTTATGGGTTTAGCTTGGTACTATAGGAGGTTCATAAAGGGATTTTCCAAGATAGTGGTGCCTCTGACACAGCTTACCCGGAAGGATCAACCCTTCACTTGGACGGATAAGTGTGAGGAGAGCTTTCAGGAGCTAAAGAGAAGATTAACGAGTGCTCCAATCCTGGTGATTCCTGATGTTGGGAAATCTTTTGAAGTATATTGTGATGCCTCTCACTTGGGACTAGGTTGTGTGTTGATGCAGGAAAAGAAGACGGTGCTCTATGCTTCAAGGCAACTTAAGGTTCATGAGAGAAACTACCCCACTCATGACTTGGAATTGGCAGCTATAGTATTTGCCTTGAAGATATGGAGGCACTATCTTTATGGTGCACAGTTTCGTGTGTTCAGCGACCACAAAAGTCTTAAATATCTGTTTGATCAGAAGGAGCTGAACATGAGGCAAAGAAGGTGGATGGAATTCTTGAAAGATTTTGATTTCTAGCTTTGGTACCATCCCGGGAAGGCGAACGTAGTGGCATATGCTCTGAGTAGGAAGACTGTACATACTGCACACCTCATGATCAAGGAGATGGAACTATTGGAGAAGTTCAAAGATATGAAGCTACAGGTGGAGTTGAGATCCGAGTTCATTAGGTGTTGTACTCTGACTATATCAAGTGACTTCTTAGACTCAATCAGAGAGAGACAATTGTTGGATGTCAGTCTGAACAAAGTTAGAGAATAGCTTGGGTCAGATGAGGCTAGAGATTTTGCCTTAGGTAATGATGGGATATTGAGATTTCAAGGCAGGGTGTGCGTACCAGATGACGTAGAGGTGAAAAGATTAATCCTTGAGGAAGGACATAATAGTCGTCTTAGCTTGCATCCTGACATGACTAAGATGTACCAGGATCTCAAGGAAAACTTTTAGTGACAGGGAATGAAGAAAGATGTGGCTCAGTTTGTATCAGCCTGTCTGACCTGTAAGAAGGCAAAGGTGGAGCACCAGAGACCCGATAGGATCCTACAACCTTTGGAGATACCGGTGTGGAAATGGGATAACATCTCCATGGATTTTGTGACACCATTTGGGTTATTATGGATAGATTGACCAAGAGTGCTCATTTCTTAGCAATGAACTTGAGAATGTCCATGGTCAAGTTGGCCCAATTGTATATTAAGGAGATTGTGTGGTTGCATGGAGTACCTTCAAGCATAGTTTCAGACAAGGATCCACGGTTCACGTCACAGTTTTGGCAGACCTTGGAGAGTGTAAGACCCGTGGAATTTAATTAATTAAATAATTAATTAATTAATAAATGCGGGTGGGAGGAACATTTATGACATTAATTGTTGATTGGTATGACGTGAAAAAGTACTAGCTTAACTGGTTGAGAGTACTTGGTTTGTGTGAGAGGACTTGGGTTCAAGTCTTATGTATGTCAATTGTGTGTTATTTAATTATTATTGTTTTGATAATATGTTTAACCATGTTCTCTATGATATAATGCTTGAAGTGTATTGGTTAGCATGAAAAATGCATTGGTTGAATGGTTGGGCATTGAGTTGGCATTGCATGGGTGTGAGTTCAAACCTTGGAGCACTTAAATTAAACTTTATTTTTGCTAAGTCTTAGTTTGGCATGAATGTGAAGAGTTAATGAAAAACCTAGATGAATGGGCAGCTAAGGGGCTTGGAAGAGGCTGAAAAACAAACCATAAAAGAACATTGAATGACCATAAACCTTACCATTAAGCCTATTTTTCGTTTTTAGAAATTAAACAAGCATTAAGTGCAATAATAAAAGGGTAATTGTGAGAGAGAAGAGGGTTTTGGAGTTTGAACTTTTGGGGGAATTGAGGACTGCACGAATTCAGAGAGAAACAGGGATTAGGATGTGAGGTTTGGGGCTGGTTGAGTGGAAGCCAAAGGGAATGTCATTGGTGATCGTTGGGAGCTCTCAAACAATTCAGTTTTAGCGAAGAAAATCCAGGTTAGGGGAGCTATACCGAATTTGTATGCTTTTGGTCATAATTGTTGAGTGTACTGATTTTTATGTGATGAATTTTGTGTTGAATATGAGATGAAATTGGGGGTTTGGGTGGTTTGGTGCTGTTCATTGAGACCCTTACCTAATTACATGTATATGAATGGGTTACTATGCTGATTATGCTGCTACTGTGCAAACTTGGGTTGTGGCATGTATACTTTGTCAATTTTATGCTCTAATATTTGGTACAATGTTTCCAATTGATTGATGTAATGGGTATGCGACTTGGTGCATGTTTTTGGGTTGTTGTCTGTTGCGTTACATAGCTTGGGTCTGCAACTCTCGCTCAGGCGAGCCAGGCTCGCCTAGGCGAGGGTAATAGAGACTCAAATCGTGTTGTTGCTCGAGCATCTAGCTCAGGCGGGGTAACTTGGTTTTAGGCGACAGACCATCTCGCTTAGGCGAGTGGGTATCGCCTAAGTGAGAACATGTGGGTGTGATGAGTGGTTTGGCTGTATGTCTCGCGCAAGCGTGATTAACTGTTCTGAGCGAAAGTGAGTCTCGCCCAGGCGAGAGCCTCTCGCCTAAGCGAGAGTTTGAGGATGGATGGGGTACCTTATGGGGTTCGCCGCCTAGGCGAGGTGTCTTAGCTATGAGCGAGGGATGGTCTCGCCCAAGCGAGAAGGAGCTCGCTTAGGCGAGACTTCGTGGGTGTTGTTGTATTAAGACTCTCTCAGGCTAGTGAGTCTAGTTTATGTGAGATGGTTGGGATGTTGAATTAAGGTTCTTTTAGCCTAAGCAAAGAGAAGTGCAAGGTTATGCTTCAAGTAAACGGATAATGTAGTATCATATTTGTGGTGTTGAACTCCATATGCGTTGTCTACAATGCTTCTAGGAGATCTCGATGGTGGTTCTCATGCGCTTAGCACCTAGCGGTACGTGTCCCCCGCCAGGCGATTTGGAAGCTGCTGGCGCCTAGCGATACGTGTCCCCCGCTAGGTGATTTGGCTGTTGTAAGTCCTAGTTGTTGAACTTTATATGCGTGATCTACAAGGCTTTTGGTGATAACCCATAGGTAAGATTGCTGAGTTCCTTGAGTTGAGCTCGGAACGCATCCCTTGAGTTGAGTTTAGGATAGGGGTTAAGTACGTACATTCCTCGAGTTGAGCTCGGAATGGCATCCCTCGAGTTGAGCTCGGGATGGCGGATGAACACGAGGAACCCTTGAGTTGAGCTCGGATTGGCTAGTGTTGCCGGTGTGAGTGTGCTGGTTGTGGCCAGTATGGATCGGTCCAGATAGATTGACCTCCTCAATAGTTGATTGACAAGTTTGGTAGTCTTGAGACGTTACAGACTATGTTCATATTTGGGAACTCCACCCGCACGTGCTCTGTCGGTTGTGGCCGATAGGTTTGGCAGCAAATTATCTTGGGATAATCACTAGAAGAGGTAGAACACGAATTATCTGGTTGTGGCCAGGTGATAGAGAATAGAGAAAGAGACGGTATTTTGGGTCTTTGTAGGAAATATAGTTAAATGATTGTTTATTTGTATATTACTTTGATGTATGTTGATTTCATTAAGCTCACCCTATCTGTTTGTGTTTGGCGATGATCGTGTACGCGGTACACGTGAGCAGAGGATGTTGATACAGGTGGTGCTGGTGACGCTTAGACACGGAGTGAGGGATAGCATGGGATTTTATTACTATGTTTTTATTGATTTTAGTTTTGGAAGTAATATGTAAACTTTTGAGAGATATTAGTATATTGTTTTGTTTTATAACTATGGATCAGTGTTTTGTTATACGTTAATAAAAGTTTTAAATTTTCCGTGTTTTTGGGAAATGGACTATTTAATAAATGAGGTTTATTCATAAATGCGATGTATTTATGTTTTTGTTATTCATTTTAATTACTTTAATTATTTAAAATCCGTAATATCTGGACGGGATGTTACACATAGTGCTTTTGGAAGCAAGCTCGCGATGAGTTCAACCTATCATCCCCAAACAGATGGTCAATCTGAGAGGACGATTCAGTCACTTGAGGACTTGTTACGGACATGCATATTGGATCACTTGGGTCCTTGGGATGAAGTGTTACCGTTGATTGAGTTCACCTACAACAATAGTTTCCATGCAAGCATTGGCATGGCGCTTTTATGGCAGGAAGTGTAGGACCCCTTTGTGTTGGTATCAGGACAGGGAAGTAGTACTTGTTGGACCAGAGTTGTTGGAAACAACTACTGAGAAGGTGAGAGAGATGAGAGATAGGATGCAAGCCTCTTAGAGTAGGTAGAAGGCTTATGCCGACCGCAAGAGGAGGCTTTTAGAATTCGCGACCAGAGATCATATGTTCTTGAGGGTGACTCGAACCACTGGTGTGAGAAGGGCTCTCTGCTCAAGGAAGCTCTTTGCTAAGTTCCTTGGTCCTTATCAGATCCTGAGGAAGATTGGGCCAATGGCTTATAAGGTAGCCTTGCCTCCTCAGTTGGCAAATCTCCATCCGGTTTTCCATGTGTCGCAATTAAGGAAGCATGTGTTTGATCCGGCTCATGTGTTGGAAGCTGAAGATATATAGATCAGAGAGGACCTCACCGTGGAAGTACCACTCATCGCCTTAGAGAAGAATCGAGTTGAGGAACGTAAGGGAAAACCGGTCAGTCTTGTCAAAGTCATTTGGGATCGGAGGACAGGTGACTCTACGTGGAAGTTAGAGGAGGATATGAGGAAATCACACCCGCATCTTTTTACCTGGTAAGTTTTATTTTCGAAGTCGAAAATTTTCTTGTTGGGGAGAATGTAAGACCCATTAATTTCATTATCCTTTTCTGCCCAAGTCTTTAAGGGTTGCCCCAAACGGTTAGGCCTTAGGGCCGGCCCAATAAGGAAAAAGGAGACCCTAAATCTGCCCAAACCTTAATTCTTGTGCTCATTCTGCGAAAAACAGATTCACGCATTCCTTGAGCTGCTGTTGCCGCCTCTGCTAGGGCTTTGCTCTCACCGTTACGTTAAGCTAGGAGGACCAGTTGTTCCAAGTAAGTTAGCCGCCCAAACGCTCTCCTCTTATTCTAGCTTTTGTCGGGGGTTCAGCTGAGGTTCCTTTATTAACCCTGTTTCCGCTCTGTTTCTCTAACCTCTAGTTCATTAAGATAAACTCGTAGCTGCTGTGCTCGCTATTCGAGGTTGGGAGTCTTGTTCTAGCTTATTCCAGGTAAGGGAAGCTAGACTTCACACTCTTGATTCACTGTTTGGTGTGCTTTGGTCCTATTTCATGTTTTGGGTGATCGTGTGTTGTTTCTGATGGTACAAAAAAAATGCTTTGGGTGTTGTTGTGAGTGAGTCCCTGTTTGAATATGCGTGATTCAGCGGTGAGTATTGATATACTCGCCCAGGCGAGCTCATCTCGCCCAAGCGAGCTCATCTTGCCGAGGTGAGAATTATAGGAACTCGCCCAGTTTTTCTGCTCGAGCGCTCGCCCAGGCGAGTAGCTGCGTTTTGAGCGACGAACTGTCTCGCTCAGGCGAGATAGCCTCGCCTAAGCGAGAGCTCGCGAAGCCTCCAAGAGTCACTGTTGCAGACTCGCCTAAGCGAGCGTCTGTTGTTTGAGCGAGAGTGCTCTCCTCGCCTGAGCAAGGACTCTAGCTTGGGCGAGACCTCCTTTAGGTTTTTGCTATGCTTTGTTTCTTGAATGCTTATGGTTGTTTGATTGGATGGTTCATTGACCTATTATGTACGAAGGGGGTGGATATGCATGTATTATGTATGTTGTGGGTAAGAACAAATGAATTGGAAATGAGCTTGGCATGAGATATATTTGATGGTTGATTACTCATACTAAATGACATGTTAATGTTATGCATAAGAATTCCATTATTGATTGATAATGTATGAGTAAGGTTTGTGCAGGACATAATTCCATGACCCTGGTAGCGGGGCTCGTGGTGGTGCCTCACCTTACGAACGTAATTTCGTGGGGCCTTCTAGGGGGAGTCCCCGGTGGTGCCTCAGCTATAGGACCTAATTCCATGAACCTCGAGGTGAGGATTCTCGGTGGTGTCTCGAGACTAGGACGTAATTCCACGAGGATGACGTGGTGGTTCCTCAGGGCCAGGGCGTAATTCCATGAAGGCCACGTGGTGGTGCCTCTCCTAAGGGTATAATTCTGCGAAGACCTTGCGGTGATGCCTCACTGCTAGGACGTAATTCCACTGTCTCGTGGTGGTGCCTCATTGAGCGTATCGGATAGTCAAGTCTTGGTGTTTTATATGGATAGATACCTCTCATGTGGATGTCTGCTATGTATGTTTGAATATTTAAATTGTATATCGAGTGTATAATATGATGAGTTCTTCGTTAGCTTACCCTTTCGCTTGCTTGTGTGTCATGTGTGGTTTCCTCCCTTGCAATGATCATCAACCTTGTTGATGTGAGCAGATGTGAGGACTTCCGGCAGTGGTAATAATGGAGATGCTGCGGTTTGATGAATCTTGGACGTCTATCGGGCTCACTTGGGAGACCCATGACTTTTGGGAGTTTAGTAGTAGTAGTCCGCTCGTACTTGACGAGCCCTTGTACCTTGTTTAGGCCGTGTGGGGCCCTTTTCCCCTTTCTTGTTATGTTGGGATATTGTGTATTTCATTTCCGGTTTTTCCACACTCTCTAAATGATGTAATATGCTACGTTTTATTTAAATAGATTTTATCCATTTATTTGGGACGTTACAAATGACGTGTTTAATACTTTCATCTTATCATTCCCAATTAATTGATTAACTTGTGTTTTTCTTTTTCTTTTTTATCTTCTCGTATTATTCGGTTAATTAACCTTTAGATAGAAGATGAGTGAGTTAACCGATGTATTAAAAAATATTAGACAAGAGGAAAATAAATTGATCGGTGAGTTAAAGATAGAAAAATGAAAACAACAAATCACGTGATCTCTTGATTTCAAAAATAAAAAAGTACAAATTATTGAACAAAAATAAAAAAGTATTTTAAACACTCAATAAAATATTTTTATAATAAAATTTTAATTTAAAATATATAAATTTACAAGATCCTTAAAATCTTAATTAAGCAACATGAAGAAAAGAATTGGGATGCTCAAAACAAAAAGCCTGCATAAGTCATATATCAAGGACCCAACCAACAATAATATAAGCCTACATATCAATGCATAAAGAATAAAAGTATTAAAATTCATTTATTTGCAAAAGAATAAATTTGCAAATATGTTCAAATAAGTTTTAAATGTAATATATTATCGATTTTTGTTTACGCTACACAATAATTTTAACAATTTTTTGGATATGTTTTAAACAGATAACAGACAGATAAACATAAGAGTAATATATGATTATTTTTTTTAATCGGGCAGTAAGTTAACACTATCTATATCTGATCCAACCTAATTATAAGTATTTTCTCAACCCACCAACATCAGTTGTTCTTCTGTCCTTAAATTGCATTAAAATCTTGGGGTCTTAATAATAGTTTTTGTTTGATTCTTGATTTAGTGTATTTTAAAATTGAAAAATTGTTAGAATAAACATTTTTCTATCTATTTTTAATTAGATATTCCTTTTTAAAAACTGAATTTTGTAATTACAATGAATAATTGTATAAATTTAAACTATTTTAATTATGATATTATTTTTTTTTTCTTAATTTAATTGTTTTAAAATAAATAATCAAAAATATTTTGTCTATTAGACTTTTATTTATAAATAAATAAATAAATTTTCAAATCGGTCAAAATAAGTTTTTAATATTTAATATATTATCAATTTTTGGTTGAGTACCTAATAGTTTTCTTTAATTGAATATTTTAAATTTAACAATTTTCGGGCTAAGTCCTTAGAATATTATTTTTCTCTTTGGCTCCTTCAACTTATTATCTTTTATAATAGAAGTCGATACATTTTTCTAAATTATATGGTGATTATTGTGAGATTACATATATAAAATAAAGGACTTAAGATATTCCTTAACTCTCTTTCATATGACACATGTTTCAGTTTAGAAAAATAAATAAACAATAGAATTAATAATGATAACAAAATGGAAGTTTATTTATCCGGTATATAATTTTAACTTAATTAAATTTAAATTATTTCATAAATTTGATTATTCTTAATTGAATTCTTATTAACTTTTTATTTTATAGAATATTTAACATTTTTATTACTTTTTTATCTTTTATTTTTATTATTAATAGAATGGCGTGTTTGATACTTCTATTTTTTTATTCTCAATTTATTGATTATCTTGTTTTTTTTTTTTTTTTTTTTTTTTTTTTTTTTTTTTTTTTTTTTTTTTTT